>VFSW01000033.1_pt1 | contig 150986 bp, 125 predicted proteins | sample 5358111 | NCBI WGS metagenome assembly VFSW01 (sample SAMN11554181, study PRJNA540505) | mine drainage metagenome | isolation source: sediment from site ElyBrook_90M | place: USA: Ely Copper Mine, Vershire, VT | collected 2017 | reverse complement strand
GCCCGCCTGGGCCCCCCCGGGTGGTCCGGGGGTTTACGGGTTTTGGGGGGGGGGGGGCGGGGCCCCCGTGGCCCCGGCCACGGGGGTCGCGCCCACGGACGCAGCCGCCGCCGCGTAATCGACATCGCGCCCGGCCACGGGAACGAAAGGATGCAAGCCGCGATCGACCATGAGCACGGCGTGGGGCTTGTGCGTAGCGCGCTCGATGGCCTCGTCAAGCAAAGGTTTGTAGGGAACAACCCGGCCGCCGCGCGAACCAGCATCGCTGCTGATGACGACCTTCGGGGCGGCGTCGTCGATACGTGTGGCCAAACTGACGGCCGCGAACCCGCCGAACACCACCGAATGGATCGCTCCCAACCGCGCGCAGGCGAGCATCGCGAACGCCGCCTCGGGCACCATGGGCATGTAGATCAGAACACGATCGCCCTTTTCGACACCTTGACGCTGCAGGACCGCCGCCATGCATTGCACCTCGCGGTGAAGTTCCGCATAGGTGTAGCTGCGGCTCGCATCGACCTCGGTCGACTCCCACACCAGTGCTGCCTGTGAAGCGCGCGTGGCCAGGTGCCGGTCCACGGCGTTATGGCAGAGATTGGTCATCCCACCGACAAACCACCGCGCGAACGGCTTGCGGCTGCCGTCGAGCACCTGGTCCCAGGGCTTGTGCCACTCGATCAGCGCCGCCTGTTCAGCCCAGAACTCCTCAGGCTGCTCGATGGAACGTCGGTGGTAGCTCGCGTAGTCCATGTCTGTCTCCTCCTTGTTGGTTGTGCCCGCAAATTAGGCACAAGAACTGACATGGCACTGACCGGGGCAGCGCAACTCGACCCGGCGCCGCCACGCGGCATCAGATCGCGACCACCGTGCGCCCCCGCGCGCGCCCGTCAAGGATATCCCGCGCCGCGTCGAGCACCTGGTCAAACCCAATGTCACGCGCCATGCAGGCCAGATGCGCAGGCTCCAGCTCCTCGGCGAGCGCCGCCCAGGCAGCCCGTCGCGCCGCCAGCGGCTGCATCACGCTGTCGATGCCCGCGAGCGCGACGTTGCGCAGGATGAACGGAGCTACCGTGGCCGGAAAATCCATGCCCTGCGCGAGACCACAGGCCACCACGATGCCGCCCCAGCGTGTCTGCGCGCAGGCGTTGGCCAGGATGTGGCTGCCGGCGGTATCGACGACGGCTGCCCATCGCTCCTTCTGCAACGGCTTGCCCGGAGCCGCGAACATGGCACGGTCGAGAACCTCCGCTGCGCCCAGCGAACGCAAATAATGAGCCTCCAGTGGTCGGCCGGTCAGCGCCGTGACCTTGAACCCGCGTCGCGCCAGCACGCTCACGGCCACGCTTCCGACACCGCCACTGGCTCCAGTGACCAGGACGTCGCCGTCGCCCGGTCCGACACCATGACGGGCAATGGCCTGCGCGCACAGCATCGCGGTGTAGCCGGCCGTGCCAATGATCATGGCGTCGCGACTGTCGAAGCGGGTCGGAATGGGAACCAGCCAGTCCCCCTTGAGGCGTGCGCGCTCCGCCAGGCAGCCCCAATGGGTCTCACCCAAGCCCCATCCGTTCACAATCCAGCGATCACCCGGTGCCCAGTCGGGATGGCTGCTCCGCAGCACTTCGCCTGCACCGTCGATGCCCGGAACCATGGGCCATCGTCGTACGACCGGGCCACGGTCGGTCAATGCCAACGCATCCTTGTAGTTCAACGAGGAGTGCAGGACCCGCACCAGCACATCCCCATCCGGCAACGCTTGTTCGTCAAGCGCGCGCAGCTTCGCCTCGAATACGCCATCGGGCTTGTCGAGCATCCATGCCTTGAACATTGCCGTCTCCTTTCATCGTCCCCGGTGCAGCGATGGTAGACCGATCCTTCCGCTTCCGGAACGCACATTGGTCCCAAACGTCCCCACGGATCAAGGGACATGCCGGGAAATTGTTGACGTGATGAAATGGTTAAGGCTACATTCCACGGATGCCATTTATCTCGGTCCGTCACGCCTGCCTTGCCCTGTGCCTTGCCATGTCTGGCGCGGCCGCGGGCGCGCAGGCCGACCCGGTGGCTGCGCAGGAAATCCAGGCAACCCCGGCACCGGAAGCGCCGCAAGACGCCATCCAGCAGTGGATCGACCGTCACCACATGGCGGACAAGGTTTCACAAGTCTCGACGCGCGCCTCTGACCTTGTCCTCACGGCCATGAGCTTTATCGGGGTGCGCTACCGCTACGGCGGCAACAGCGCATCCACCGGCTTTGACTGCTCAGGTTTCGTGCGCCATGTTTACGAAACAACCCTCGGCATGGCACTGCCCCACAATGCCAAGCAGCAAAGCCGCGAGGGAGAAAAAGTCGCCGAGAACGCGCTGCGTCCCGGCGATCTCGTGTTCTTCAACACCCTGCGCCGTGCCTTTTCCCACGTGGGAATCTACATTGGCAACGGCCAGTTCATCCATGCACCTCGCCCTGGCGAGCGCGTGCAGATCGATAACCTCGATGCACCGTACTGGGCTCGCCGCTTTGATGGGGCTCGACGCCTGGTGCGCCGCGCCGCCGAGAATCTCGTTCCGACCGCTGAGGCTGCAGCGCCCGCGGACGCTGCGCCAATCGGCACTGAAACGCGTTGATGCAGCCGCCCCGAGGGGCGGCCACGCAGAATCAGCGCCGCGGCGGGGGCAGATCGGTACAAGCTCCCTCTGCCACCTCGGCTGCCAGACCGATCGATTCTCCGAGTGTCGGATGCGGGTGGATCGTCCGACCGATGTCAACCGCGTCTGCTCCCATTTCAATTGCGAGCGCGACCTCCCCGATGAGATCCCCTGCATGCGTGCCGACGATGCCCCCGCCGACGATGCGGTGGGTCTGTGCGTCGAACAACAGTTTGGTGAAACCTTCGTCCCGACCGTTGGCGATGGCGCGGCCCGATGCGCTCCACGGGAACAGTCCCTTGGTCACAGCCACACCCTGCTGCTTCGCGGCGTCTTCAGTGAGGCCGACCCAGGCGATTTCCGGATCTGTATACGCGACACTGGGAATCACGCGCGCGTCGAACGCGCTCCGGGCAAGCGTGTCATCGCCCCGCAACTCGCCCGCGCAAACCTCGGCTGCGACATGCGCTTCATGCACCGCCTTGTGCGCCAACATGGGTTGGCCAACGATGTCCCCAATTGCATGAATGTGCGCAACGTTGGTCCGCATCTGGACGTCAACGGGAATGAAACCGCGCGCGTCCACGGCAACGCCCGCATGCTCTGCCCCGATTTTGCGACCATTGGGAATGCGCCCCACCGCCTGTAGTACCAGGTCATAGCGCTGCGGCCCCTGCGGAGCGCCTTCTCCCTCGAACGTGACCCAGATGCCGTCGGACCTCGCCTCCGCGCCGATGGTGCGTGTGCGCAGCATGATGCGATCGAAACGCGGAGCGTTCATCTTTTGCCAGACCTTCACCAGGTCGCGGTCAGCGCCGGGCATCAGTCCGTCCAGCATTTCCACCACATCCAGTCTGGCGCCCAGGGTCGAATACACGGTGCCCATTTCGAGTCCGATGATTCCCCCTCCGACGATGAGCATCTTTTGCGGCGCATGCGCGAGCGCAAGCGCGCCGGTCGAATCAACGATCCGCGGATCGTCCGGCAGGAATGGCAACCGCACTGCCTGGCTCCCCGCCGCGATGATGGCGCGGCTGAACCCGACGACTTGTGCCGCCCCGTTGCGCTGCTGGCCGTCCCCTTCGGTGAGTTCGACGCGCACGTGGTGAGGATCCATGAACGCGCCGACCCCACGCACAACGGTGACCTTGCGCATTTTTGCCATCGCAGCCAAGCCACCTGTGAGCTTGCCAACGACCTTGGACTTGTGATTCGCGAGCTTGTCCCGATCGATCCGGGGCGCATCGAATGCGACACCGAGATCGAGGAAATGCGCTGCCTCGTCGATCACGGCTGCCACATGCAGCAGTGCCTTGCTCGGAATGCAGCCGACATTCAGGCACACGCCTCCCAAGGTCGCGTAGCGCTCCACCAGCACGACTTTGAGCCCGAGGTCGGCTGCGCGAAACGCCGCCGAGTATCCACCCGGTCCCGAGCCGAGCACAAGCAGATCGCACTGCAGATCCACGGCTCCTGCGTACGTCGCGCGTGGAGCTGGCGGATCAACGGCGGCCACAGCACTGGCAGACGCAGCAGCGATGCCAACCGCTGCTGCCGCGTCGGACTGCGCCGGCGGCGGCGACGACCCCACCTGATCCTGCGCTTCCAGGTCGAGCAGCACGCTGCCCTCGCTGATCTTGTCGCCAAGTTTCACGCGTACGTTGCGAACCACGCCCGCAGCGTTGCTCGGAATTTCCATGCTCGCCTTGTCGCTCTCGACCGTCACCAGCGACTGCTCGACAGTCACGGTGTCACCAACCTTGACGAGCAACTCGATGACTTCCACGTCCTTGAAATCCCCGATGTCGGGAACCTTCACCTCGATCACTGCCATCACAAGTCTCCGTTCACAACAGCACGCGGCGCAGGTCCGCGAGCAGTTCGCCAAGCAGGGTGGTGAAGCGCGCAGCCATCGCGCCGTCGATGACGCGGTGGTCGTACGACAACGAAAGCGGCAGCATCAGGCGCGGCACAAAAGCCTCGCCGTCCCAGACCGGCTTGTGCTGGGACTTCGACAAACCGAGAATTGCAAGCTCGGGAGCGTTGATGATGGGCGTGAACGCGGTTCCACCAACTCCGCCGAGGCTGGAGATCGTGAACGTGGCGCCCTGCATGTCCGAGGGCTTGAGCTTGCCCTCACGCGCTGTCGCCGCGAGTTGGCCCATCTCCGCTGCGATCTGCGCCAGTCCCTTGCGGTCCACGTCCTTCAGCACCGGGACGACCAGACCCTGCGGCGTATCCGCCGCAAAACCGAGATGCACATAGTCCTTCAGAATCAGATTTTCACCGGCTGCGTCGAGCGAAGCATTGAAGGCCGGCATGGTCTTCAGTGCAGTGGCGCATGCCTTCATGACAAAGGCAAGCATCGTCAGCTTGACGCCACTCTTGCCCAATCGCGCATTGCTCTCCTGGCGGAAGGCCTCAAGACCAGTGATATCGGCCTCGTCAAACTGGGTGACATGGGGGATCATCGCCCAGTTGCGCGCCAGATTCGGCCCGGAAATCTTCTTGATACGCGACAGCGGCTCCGTGCGAACCGGGCCAAACTTCGCGAAATCCACCTTCGGCCATGGCAAAAGATCCAGTCCACCCCCGCGACCACTGCCCGCCCCGGATCCGGCGGTTGCGGCGCTCGCGGCCGCCACGGTCGTGCGCGTGCCGGCCATCACGTCCTTGACGAATGCGTGGACGTCCGATGCGCTGATGCGCCCCTTCGGGCCCGTGCCCCTGACTTCTGACAGCGGCACGCCGAGTTCGCGCGCCAGGCGGCGCACGCTCGGCGACGCATGCGCCAGTTGCCCGGGCGACGGGGGTGCCGACACTGGCGGAAGCGCCGCCGTCGGCGGGACGTGCTTCACCGGCTCGGAAGCGAACCCGACGCCGACCTCGGCTGGAGCTGGAGCTGGAGCTGGAGCTGGAGCTGGAGCTGGAGCTGGAGCTGGCTTCGGGGCTTCGTTGGCCGACAAGGCCCCAGCGCCCTCGCCTTGGGGCTCCAGGTCCAGCAGCACGCTGCCTTCATTGATCTTGTCACCAAGCTTGACGCGCACATTGCGCACCACCCCCGCAGCACTGCTCGGGATCTCCATGCTGGCTTTGTCGCTCTCCACCGTGATCAGCGACTGTTCCACCGCCACCGTGTCGCCGGCCTTGACCAGCACTTCGATGACTTCGACGTCCTTGAAATCCCCAATGTCGGGAACTTTTACTTCGATGACTGCCATGGTCCGTGTCTCCTTCGATCGCCGATGCTCAGGCCAGCAGCGGGTTGATGCGGTCGGCATCGATGCCGTAGCGAGCGATCGCCTCGGTCACTTTGGCCGCGGGAATGCTGCCCTCGTCGGCCAACCCGCGCAGGGCGGCGAGCACCACGAAGTGACGGTCGACCTCGAAGTGCCGACGCAGTTTGGTGCGGGTATCGGAGCGTCCAAAGCCGTCGGTGCCGAGAACCTTGTAGTGACGGCCCTTGGGCAGATATGGGCGGATTTGCTCGGCGAACAGCCGCACGTAGTCGGTGCTCGCGACAATGGGGCCGGGATGTCGGTCGAGCTGTTGCGCGACGAAACTCTGGCGTGGCTCGGCACCGGGGTGCAGCAGGTTCCAGCGCTCGGTGGCGGAACCGTCGCGGGCCAGTTCGTTGAAGCTCGGGCAGCTCCACACGTTGGCGGCCACGCCCCAATCCGCTTCGAGCAAGTCGGCCGCAGCCATCACTTCACGCAGAATCGAGCCTGATCCCAGCAATTGAACCCGCGGGGTGAGCTTCGGGCCCTCCTTGAGCAGGTACATGCCCTTGAGAATTTCCGCCTCGGTGCCCACTTTCAGACCTGGCTGCGCGTAGTTCTCGTTGAGCAGGGTCAGGTAAAAGAACACGTTCTCCTGATCCTGCACCATGCGCTTGAGGCCGCTGTGCAGGATGACCGCCACTTCATGGGCGAAGGTTGGGTCATAGCTGACGCAGTTTGGAATCGTGCCAGCGAAAACCTGGCTGTGACCATCCTCGTGCTGCAACCCCTCGCCGTTCAGCGTCGTGCGGCCTGATGTTCCGCCAAGCAGGAAGCCACGCGCCAGCATGTCGCCTGCGGCCCATGCCAGATCGCCGATGCGCTGGAATCCGAACATCGAGTAGTAGATGTAGAACGGGATGGTGATGCGGTTGCTGTGGGAGTAGGCGGTGGCCGCCGCAATCCAGGAGCACATGCCACCAGCTTCGTTGATGCCTTCCTGCAGGATCTGGCCCGACTTGTCCTCGCGGTAATACATCACCTCGCCGCGATCGACCGGGGTGTACTTCTGGCCTTCCGGCGCGTAGATGCCTATCTGGCGGTACAGCCCCTCCATGCCAAAGGTGCGCGTTTCATCAACCAGGATGGGCACGACGCGCGGCCCGAGAGCCTTGTCCCGCAGCAACTGGTTGAGACACCGGACGTAGGCCTGGGTCGTTGAAATTTCGCGCCCTTCCGCCGTGGGCTCGAGCACTGGCTTGAACAGTTCGTGCAAATCCGCGACGGGCAATTGCTCGTCGGCCTTCTGGCGACGCTGCGGCAGGTAACCGCCCAGCGCGCGGCGCTTGGCATGGAGGTATTGCATTTCCGGGGTATCGTCCGCCGGCTTGAAGAACGGCAATGTCCCCAGTTCGTGATCCGGCACGGGTATATTGAAGCGATCCCGGAATTCACGAATGTCCTCGTCGGTCAGCTTCTTGACCTGATGGGCGATGTTGCGTGCCTCGGCCGCCTGGCCCATGCCATAGCCCTTGACCGTCTTGACCAGGAGCACGGTCGGCTGGCCCTGATGGTTCGCTGCGGCATGGAAAGCCGCATACACCTTTTGCGGATCGTGGCCACCACGGTTCAGACGCCAGATATCGTCGTCGCTCATGTGTTTGACCATTTCAAGCAGGCGCGGATCGCGGCCGAAGAAATGCTTGCGCACAAACGCTCCATCATTGGCCTTCATGGCCTGATAGTCGCCGTCAAGCACATCCATCATCACTTGACGCAGGATGCCGTCCTTGTCCCGCGCCAGCAGCGGATCCCAGTACGATCCCCAGATCAGCTTCAGGACGTTCCATCCCGAACCGCGGAATTCGGCTTCGAGCTCCTGGATGATCTTGCCATTGCCCCGCACGGGTCCATCGAGGCGCTGGAGGTTGCAGTTCACGACGAAGACGAGGTTGTCGAGTTTTTCGCGCGCGGCCAGTCCGATGGCCCCGAGTGACTCCGGCTCATCCATTTCGCCGTCGCCGCAGAAAACCCAGACCTTGCGTTGCGACGTATCGGCGATGCCGCGCGCGTGGAGGTACTTGAGGTAGCGGGCCTGGTAGATCGCCATGATCGGCCCCAGGCCCATCGAGACGGTCGAGAATTGCCAGAAATCGGGCATCAGCTTCGGGTGCGGATAGCTTGACAAGCCTCGACCGTCGGATTCCTGCCGGAAGTTGAGCATTTGCTCCTCGGTCAGGCGCCCTTCCATGTAGGCACGTGCGTAGAGCCCGGGAGCGGAATGTCCCTGAAAGTAAATCAGGTCACCACCGTGATCCTCGGTCGGCGCATGCCAGAAATGATTGAAGCCCGTCCCCAACATGGTCGCCAGCGAGGCGAACGAGGCAATATGCCCGCCAAGATCGCCGCCATCCGCCGGGTGCAGCCGATTGGCACGTACCACCATGGCCATCGCGTTCCAGCGCATGTAGGCGCGCAGCCGCTCCTCAACCTCGACATTGCCGGGATTGCGGGCCTCGAGTTCCGGGGGAATGGAGTTCACGTACGCAGTGTTGGCCGAAAACGGCATGTCCACGCCGTCCTGCCGGGCGCGGTCAAGCAGGGATTCCAGCAGGAAGTGCGCGCGCTCGCGCCCCTCGGTTGCAATCAGCGCCTCCAGGGCGTCGAGCCATTCACGGGTTTCCTGTGGATCGGCATCAGAAGACGGGAATTCGGGAACTGCGGACATGTGGCCTCCTCGTTTGAATTGGGCGCGAGTATTGCAGGTAATTTCCCGAATCGCAAGATTGCTTTTCACAATATGGTATCTTGCGATTGTTTTGCGCGAATTCCGCGCCTTCGTTGCGCCGCGCCGCGCCTCATGATGCGCTTCGCGTCCGGGATTGCATAGACTGCTTTACGTGAACACCAAGAACCTGCTCCCGAAAGCGCTACGCATTCCACTGCCCCGCGTACGCAGTCCACGACGCATTCCCAACGCCGATCGCGCCCTGCTTTTCGGGCCGCTGCTGTCCATCGTGCTGTTTCTGGGCGCTGCTGCGGCACTGCTGCGTTACACCCAGCAAACAGAGTTGCAACGTGAAAGGGATACCCTGCAGCGTGACAGCGAATGGGCAGCGCAGCGCATGAGCCTGGAGATGGGCTTGATGCTCGAGCAACTCCAATCCATGGCCAACAGCCAGGAGACTCCGAGCGGGCGACGGCGTTTCAGGCCTGGGGCGGTGGCGTTCGTGCGTCAGCATCCGAGTGCGCTGCTCGTGTACCGCGTCGATGCGTCGACCAAAGTGCACGACATCGTGACCAGTCCGAGCCTCCCGCGCGAACTTCACTGGCTGCGGGACGGACACGCAGTCACACAGCCCTACACGATCAACGCCATCACCCAGGCCGAGGCCACCACCCACTCCGCATACACCCTCCCGTACACCATTCCGGGCGTCGGCTGGGTGGTCGAATCAGCGACGCCCGTGGTTGACGATACGGGCGACACCGGAAGCATCGACGCCGTCTTCGCCGTGCCGGGATTGCTGAGAGGCGGCGTCGCGCAGGAACTGAGCACCCGCTACGCGGTGGCGCTGGTCGATCGGCACCAGCGAGTCCTGGCCAGCGGCGCTTCGGCCGAAGCGGGTGCCAAGCCCTTGCGGGAGATCATTCCTGTCCAGCCTTTTGACGCCGGGTTGCAATTGCGTGTGAGCAGTTATCACACCAATCCAGGCTGGGGTGTGCGTGGCCTCTACTGGGCTGTGTTCGTGCTGTCCGCGTTGATGCTTTGGATGCTTTGGGGAACATGGCGTCAGATGCGCGAGCGCCTGCGCACGCAGGAAAGCCTCTCGCGGGAAACGGCATTCCGGCGGGCGGTGGAAAATTCATTGTCGACAGGGATGCAGGCCATCGACATGAAGGGCCGCATCACCTACGTGAACGCTGCTTTCTGCCGCATGACCGGATTCACCGAGCAGGATCTCATCGGCCACGGCCCTCCGCACCCTTTCTGGCCTTCGCGTCGATCGGCTGAAATGGCACTGGCGTTGCAGCAGATCATTGATGGTCTCGCGCCGCCATCGGGCTTCGCGTTGAAGCTCGCGCGGAAGGACGGCACCGAATTCGACGCCCGCGTGTACGTCTCCGCGCTCATCGATGCGCGCGAGCGGCAGACAGGCTGGATCACGTCCGTGACCGACATCACCGAACCCACGCGCATCCGGCAGGAGCTCGCCGCCAGCCACGAGCGCTTTGTCGCCGTGCTCGAGGGTCTTGACGCCGCGGTGTCCGTGCTGGCCCTTGATCGCAATGAGCAGCTGTATGCAAACAAGCTGTATCGGCAGTGGTTCGGCGCGTCGGCGCACGGGCACTACCTGCTCAGCGGTATCGAACCGCCTCCGTTCGCGGGCCAGGATGGCGCCGATGAGGTCGACGCGTTTGCGGGACTTCCAGCTGGCGAGTTCCTCAATCCGCAGGCGCAGGTGCACGAAATCCGCGTTGCGATGCTCGACCGCTGGTTCGACGTACGCCAGCGTTACATCCAGTGGGTCGACGGGCGTATCGTGCAGATGCTCATCGCCACCGACGTCACCGCGCGTCACCAGGCTGAAGACATTGCCCGCAACCAGGAAGAGAAAGCGCAAATCACAAGTCGTCTGATCGCGATGGGAGAAATGGCGTCATCGCTCGCGCACGAACTCAACCAACCACTGACGGCGATCAACAACTATTGCTCCGGGATGATCGCGCGCATCCGCAACCACGCCATGGCCCCAGAGGAACTCGAAGCCGCACTCGAGAAAACCGCACGTCAGGCCCAGCGCGCCGCCGGCGTCATCAAGCGTGTGCGCGACTTCGTCAAGAAGAGTGAACCGCATCGTGTCGCCTGTCGCGTCCAGGATATTGTCCAGAACACGCTTGAACTTGCCGAAATTGAACTGCGTCGTCGCAATGTACGGTTGTTCACGCATATCGCCGCGGGCATTCCGCGTCTGCACGCCGACCCCATTCTGATCGAGCAAGTGCTCCTCAACCTGTTGCGCAATGCCGCCGAGGCGGTCGACAAGGCTGGTCGAAGCGGTGTGCGTCGGAGTATCGATCTGGATATTCATGCCGACGCTACGCAAATCACCTTCGCGGTGCGTGACAACGGCACCGGCATCCCCGAGGATGTCATGGGTCACTTGTTCGAGGCTTTTTACACCACCAAGGCGGAGGGCCTGGGCATCGGGCTCAATATTTGCCGCTCCATCATCGAGTTTCACCAGGGCCGGCTATGGGCCGAGAATCAATACAATGAAGAAGGTCTGGCGGGTAGCGTGTTCACCTTCACGTTGCCCTTCCAGCTCGCGGAACCCGCGGACCAAGCGCCGGCGCCGCCGGCCGGATCCGGGGGCCTGCAAGATTCCACCCACCGGACGAGCCCATGAAACCTGCAAGCAAAGGGACCGTGTACGTCATCGATGACGATGAAGCTGTGCGCGATTCGCTCCAATGGCTGCTGGAGGGCAATGACTACCGCGTGCGTTGCTTCGATTCGGCCGAGGTGTTCCTGACCCGCTTTGATCCACGCGAGGTTGCCTGCCTCATCGTCGACGTGCGCATGCCCGGCATGACGGGTCTCGAATTGCAGGACCGGCTGATCCAGCGCGGACTCAATATTCCGCTGGCGTTCATCACCGGTCACGGCGACGTTCCCATGGCCGTCACCACCATGAAAAAGGGCGCGATCGACTTCATTGAAAAACCCTTCAATGAGAACCTGTTGCGCGATCTGGTCGATCGCATGCTCGAGAAGGCGCGCGTCGATCTTGAGGAACACGTGCAAAGCGCAAGCCGCGAAGCCCTGCTGTCCAAGCTCACCGGCCGGGAGGCGCAGGTGCTCGAGCGGATTGTCGCCGGACGGTTGAACAAGCAGATCGCGGACGACCTCAACATCAGCATCAAGACCGTCGAGGCGCATCGCGCCAACATCATGGAAAAGTTGGGCGCCAACACGGTGGCCGACCTTCTAAAGATCGCCCTCGGCGCCGTGAAATAACACCTCTCCATCTTCTGACCACCACGATGACTGCTCGCTTGATCGACGGAAAAGCCCTCGCGGCGCAAGTTCGCGCCGAAGTCGCTGCGCGCGCTGCCGTGCTGGCGGCGGCTGGCCGCAGGCCCGCGCTGGCCGTCATACGCGTCGGCGCCGACCCCGCCAGCGAGGTGTACGTGCGTAACAAGGTTGCAGCGTGCAAGGCTGCCGGCATCCATTCGATCCACGAGTCGTATGGTGACAGCCTCACGGAGGCCGAACTGCTTGGCCGCATCGACGCGCTCAACCGCGACGATGCGGTACACGGCATCCTCGTGCAACTTCCCTTGCCAGCCCACATCGACGCACAGCGGGTAATCGAAGCGATTGCCCCGAGCAAGGATGTCGACGGCTTCCACGTCGCCAGTGCCGGTGCCTTGCTGGTGGGCCGCCCGGGCTTTCGCCCGTGCACGCCGCTGGGATGCATGCGGATGCTCGCGCACATCGGCATGGCGCAGCTTCGTGGCAAGCACGCGGTCGTCGTCGGCCGTTCCAACATCGTCGGTAAACCCATGGCCCTGATGCTGCTGGCGGCCGATGCGACCGTCACCATCGCCCACAGCGGAACCCCCGATCTCGCCGCAACCTGCCGCCAGGCTGATGTCCTGATCGCGGCGGTGGGAAAGCAGCGCATGATCACCGGCGACATGATCAAGCCGGGCGCTGCCATCATCGACGTTGGAATCAATCGCCTCCCCGACGGCACGCTTTGCGGCGACGTCGACTTCGCAGCGGCATCGGAGGCGGCAGGGTGGATCACCCCCGTGCCCGGCGGCGTCGGCCCAATGACCATCGCCATGCTGCTTTCCAACACGGTGCAGGCTTGCGAACAAGCCTGAACGAACATGGACGCGTCCAATCCGCTGCTCGACTTTTCTGGTCTCCCTGCCTATGGCAAGGTCGATCCCCTGCATGTGCGCCCGGCCATGGAGGTGCTGCTGTCCGACGCCCGTCGCGCGCTGCGCTCCGTCACCGCACCGGGCTTTCCCGCGCGCTGGGACACGGTGGTCGACACCCTGAACGTCGCCACCGAGCGGCTGGCCCGCGGCTGGGGCATGGTCGGTCATCTGAACGCCGTCGCCGATACGCCTGCACTTCGTGACGCCTACAACGCGATGCTGCCCGAGCTCACGCAGTTCTGGACCGAACTCGGCGCTGATGAGGCCTTGTTCGCGCAGTACAAGCGTCTGCCGCTGGCGGAGCTTTCGGCGACGCGGCAACGCATCGTCGCGCATGCTTTGCGCGACTTCCGTCTCGGCGGCGCGGATCTTCAGGGCGAGGCGCGCGCACGCCATGCCGCCATCCAGGAGCGCAGTGCCGAGCTGGAGCAAGCGTTCTCGGAGCACCTGCTCGACGCCACCAACGCGTTCACCCTGGACGTCGACGAAAGCGCCATCGCTGGCATCCCGGATGATGTGCTCCACGCTGCCGGTGACGCGGCGCGCGCGGCGGGATGCCAGGGCTGGCGCTTCACCTTGCACCAGCCAAGTTATGTGCCCGTGATGCAGTACGCGCACGATCGCGACCTTCGCGCGCGCATGTATCGGGCCTATGTCACCCGTGCCAGCGACCTTGGCGACGCCGCGCTGGACAATTCATGGGTGATGGCGGAACTTCTCGCGCTACGCGACGAGGAGGCCCGACTGCTCGGCTTCGGCAGTTTCGCCGAGCTGTCGCTGCAGGCCAAGATGGCCCAAGGCCCCGCGCAGGTGGAAGAGTTTCTGCTTGACCTGGCGCGGCGCGCGCGACCCCACGCGCAATCAGACCTCGACGATCTCCGCGCGTTCGCGGCGGCTGAGCTCGGCCTGACCGAACTGAGAGCCTGGGACATCGCCTTCGCCTCGGAACGCCTGCGGGAGTCGCGCTACGCGTACTCCGAGCAAGAGGTCAAACAATATTTCACCGAGCCGCGCGTGCTGGAAGGCTTGTTCGACCTCGTGCACCAATTGTTCGACGTGCGCGTGCGCCCGGAGGCGGCGCCCCCCGGCGTGGCCTGGCACCCCGAGGTCTGTCTGTGGCGCGTCGAAGACGCCGCGGGGCGCCTGCTGGGTCAGTTTCTCACCGATCTACATGCCCGTGCCGACAAACGCTCGGGGGCCTGGATGGACGACGCGCGCGGTCGCTGGCTGCGTCCCGACGGCGTGCTGCAGACCCCTGTCGCGCTGTTGACGTGCAATTTCGCCGCGGGCGTCGGTGGCAGACCCCCGTTGCTGACGTTTGATGATGTACAGACCTTGTTCCACGAATTCGGCCACGGCCTTCATCACCTCCTGACCCGGATCGACGACCTCGACGCCTCCGGCCTGAGCGGTGTGGAGTGGGACGCGGTCGAACTCCCCAGCCAGTTCATGGAGAACTTCTGCTGGGATTGGAATGTTCTGCAGCGGCTGACCTGTCATGTCGACAGCGGCGAAGCACTGCCGCGCGCGCTGTTCGAACGCATGCTGGCCAGCCGCCATTTCCAGGCCGGTCTGCAGACGTTGCGGCAAATCGAATATGCCCTGTTCGACTTGCGCGTCCACCATGTGCTGCGCGCAGCCACGCCCCAGGCCGTGGCTGCGCTGGCCAGCGCGGTGCGCGCCGACGTCGCCGTCTTGACCCCACCAGACTTTTCCAGGTTCCAGCATAGTTTCTCGCATATATTTGCTGGCGGCTATGCGGCCGGCTACTACAGTTACAAGTGGGCTGAGGTCCTCTCAGCCGATGCCTACGCATGCTTCGAGGAGTCCGGCGTGATCGACCGGGCATCGGGCGCGCGTTTTCGCGACGAGATTCTCGCCCGCGGCGGGAGCCGTGATGCCCTGGAATCGTTTCACGCTTTTCGAGGCCGCGCGCCGACCATCGATGCCCTGCTGCGCCATCAGGGCATGGCTGACGACCCACCGCGGCCGGCCTGACATGGCGGGCGCCAAACCCACGTGTCCCTGGAGGAATAGATGGTGATGCGGCTCATGTCCATCCGAATGCGTGATGCACTGATCCTGGCGACCCTGCTCGTGCCGCTGCACAGTGCCTGGGCCTTGTACAAGATCATCAGTCCAAGCGGAGAGGTCACGTTTACCGACGTCCCGCCCGCCATCCCCGGGCAACTGGCGCAACGCGTCGACACCACCGCTGCCGGCGACGAAGGGCCGGTACTACCCTTCACGCTGAAGCGGCTTGTGCGCGAGCGGCCCGTGTTGCTGTACACGACCCCACACTGCCCCGCATGCGAAGACGGCGTGAAGCTGCTGCGTACGCGCGGGGTGCCCTACACGGAAAAAACGGTCTCGGACGCCACTGACCTGGCCACCTTTCGCGCGGACCATCCCCGCGTCGACCATCTGCCACTGCTCAGTATCGGTGGCGTCACGCTGACGCCGGGCTTCGATCCGGAAGTATGGAATCAGGCTTTGAGCACCGCCGGTTACCCTGAGAACTCGGCACTGCCACCGCACTACAAGTTCGCTGCCCCCACGCATCTGGCGCCGCCGGCGTCACGACCTGCGCAGAAAGCGCCGACTCCCCACCATGGTCAAGACCTGCAGCCGCCGGTCCTGCCACCGTCGAATCCGAACGCGCCGCCCGGCTTCCAGTTCTAGATCGCCGGCTGCGCGAAGGTACGCTCTGACACCCCTTCAGCTTCACCGATCAGCGCCACGTCGGCACCGCGACGTGCGAACAGTCCCACCGTCACCACGCCTGGTATCTGGTTGATCGTGCGCTCAAGCTCGCGTGGGGAAGTGATCGACAGGCCGTGTGCATCCAGGATTTCGTTGCCGTTGTCGGTCAAATACCCCGCACGCAACTGCACGTCCGCGCCCAGCGCCACGAGCTGCCTGCGCACCAGTTCGCGGGCCATCGGCACAACCTCCACTGGCAGCGGGAAGCGACCAAGCACCTGCACCAACTTGGATGCGTCGACAATGCACACGAAGCGATCGGCGACCTCCGCGATGATTTTTTCGCGCGTCAGCGCGCCACCGCCGCCTTTGATCATGGCACCTGCGGCATCGATTTCATCCGCGCCGTCGACATACACCGGAATGCGATCGACCTGATTCAGGTCAACCACGTCAAAGCCATGGGCACGCAACCGCTCGGTGCTGCGCGCAGAACTCGACACCGCAGCGGGAATTTCGTCCTTGATGGTCGCCAGCACGTCGATGAAAAAATTCACCGTCGAGCCCGTGCCGACGCCGATGATTTCGCCGCGTGGCACGTGCCGCAACGCGGCCTGCGAAACCGCTCGCTTGAGTTCGTCCTGAGTCATGTGGATATTTCGTGGTTCAAGGTTGCACGACCGTATTATCGCCGCTCGCGAGTCTCACTCCATTTGCAAACATGCCCTTTCCATACACCGCCGTGCGCCCGCTGCTGTTCCGACTCGACCCGGAAATGGCACACCGCCTGACGTTGCGCACTCTGCGGGTCATCCACGACGCGGGCTTGTCCCTGCTCTATGCATCGGCCCGCGTGCACGACCCGGTTCAATTGATGGGGCTGCATTTTCCCAATCGGGTTGGGCTGGCAGCCGGTCTGGACAAGAACGGCGAGGCGATCGACGCGCTTGCTGCCATGGGCTTCGGCTTCATTGAAGTCGGAACCGTCACGCCGCGTCCACAGCCAGGCAACCCCAAGCCGCGCATGTTCCGCCTGACGCCCGCAAATGCGCTGATCAATCGGATGGGATTCAACAACGCCGGCCTCGACGCCTTCCTGCATCACGTGCGTGCGAGCCGACGCGAAGTCCCCCTCGGTCTGAATATCGGCAAAAACGCCTCCACCCCGATCGCACAAGCGCTCGACGACTACCGCGCCGGACTGCGCGCCGTGCATGCACATGCCGACTACGTGACCGTGAACGTGTCATCGCCGAACACCAGGGACCTGCGGCAACTGCAGTCCGACGAGGCCCTGACTGCCCTGCTCGCCGGTCTCGACGAGGAGCGCGACCGCCTGGCGCAGGCCCAGGGGCGACGCGCACCGCTGCTGATCAAGATCGCTCCCGACCTCGCTCCGCCCCAGATCGAGGCTCTGGCTGCAGCCGTCCACAGGCATCGCGTGGATGGCGTCATCGCGACCAACACCACCATTGAACGCACCGAGGTCGAAGGGCTGCGCCATGCCGAGGAAGCCGGAGGACTCAGCGGCACCCCGCTGCGCGAGCGTGCAACCGGGGTCGTCGCGCAATTGCGCCTCCATCTCGGGCCGGGTGTTCCGATCATCGGTGTGGGAGGCATTCTCCATGCGTCGGATGCGGTGGAGAAAATCCGCGCCGGTGCCAACCTTGTGCAACTCTACACCGGGCTCATCTACCGCGGTCCGACCCTGGTTGCGGATTGCGCAGCAGCACTGCGCACGATGGCATGAGCTTGCACAAGCCCCAAGCATCGGCGATGTCGGAATGCGCGCACGTCTGGTGCGCGCAGCGTGCCTACTTCTGCTTCAGGCGCGTTTTGTTCGCCGTGATGTGCTCGTAAATTTCGCGTGAACGCTGTGACAGCGGCCGCCCGAAGCCTTCGCGCCATGGCGACGACACCTTGACCTGCGGACGTTTACGGAAGGTCGAGGCAACTTCCGCCGCATTTTCCATCATCTGATCCCAGGGATTGACATCCTTGGACGCCTGAGGTTTACTGGCCAGGACTTCGGTTTCGGAGTCCACGGATTTGCGCGTAGTAGTCGCTTTCGACACGGCTCGCCCTTTAATGAAACTTGGGGTCATCCCCCATGGGGTCATCCCATATGCTGCGCGAGCATCACCAGGTACACAACGGTACTGGCAAGTACCGGAAAGCTTGCGTTCAAGCTTTCCGGACTCACGCCCCACGTCAGGCGTCTTCCCCGCCAAAACATGCCAATTGTAACCCAAAACGTCGCGAAGCCGCAACGCCGCGGGGCGTACGTCCGCATCAGGGCTGCGGCGGATCAAGGCGCGAGAGCACTGTGTCACGCGGAAACAGTGCCAGCACCGCATCGACGGAAGGGGTTTGCAGGCGGCCGGTGACGAGCAAGCGCAGTGGCATCGCCAACTGGGGCATTTTCAGTCCTTGCGCAACCAGGGTTTCCTTGAGAGCGGCGCTGATGGCCGGCTTGTCCCACGGATCCAGTGCTGCGAGACGTGCGCGCAGGTCGCTGAGCGCAACGGTGGCAGCGGGGCTCAGATGTTGCGCGACCAGTTCCGGCGCTGGTTCGGGCGGCGCATAGAACATGGCGCACAACCCGGCAACCTCGACCAGCGTACTGGCGCGCTCGCGCACCAGCACCACCGCATCTTCAAGCCTCACTCCCTGTACGACCAGCCCCATGCGATCCAGGAAGGGGCGCGTCGCGTCGGCAAGAGCCTCGGGCGCCATCGCACGGATGGCCTGACCATTGAGCCACTTGAGTTTTTCACCATCGAATTGCGCCGCCGAACGCCCAAGATGATCAAGGTCGAACCAGGCGACGAACTGCTCGCGTGAAAACACTTCGTCATTGCCATGTGACCAGCCAAGGCGCGCCAGATAGTTGACCATGGCATCCGGCAGATAGCCCTCTTCCCGATACTGCAGGACGCTTTTCGCACCGCTTCGCTTGGACAACTTCTCACCCTGCTCATTGAGCACCGTGGGGAGGTGCGCGTAGGTGGGCGGCTGCGCGCCGAGCGCGCGGAAGATGTGGATCTGGCGCGGCGTGTTGTTGACATGGTCGTCGCCCCGGATGACGTGGGTGATGGCCATGTCGATGTCATCCACCACCACGCAGAAGTTGTAGGTGGGGGTACCGTCGGGCCGCGCAATCACCAGATCATCGAGTTCATCATTGCGAAACTCAACGGGGCCCTTGACCTTGTCATCCCAACTCACGACGCCAAGCAGCGGTGTGCGAAAACGCAGCACGGGCTTGACGCCTTCGGGGATGGGCGGAAGGATCCTGCCGGGCTCGGGCCGCCAGCGACCGTCGTAGCGCGGCTTCTCACCCGCAGCCATCTGGCGGTCACGCAAGGTGTCGAGTTCATCCTGGCGCATATAGCAGGGGTAGACGTGGCCGGCGTCGACCAGGGTCTGCATGACCTCGCGGTACCGGGACATGCGCTGCATTTGGTAGTACGGCCCCTCGTCATAATCCAGACCCATCCAGTCCATGCTCTCGAGAATGACCTGGACTGCTTCGTCAGTCGAGCGCTCGGTGTCGGTATCCTCGATGCGCAGAATGAAAGTGCCGCCGTGATGGCGCGCAAACGCCCAAGGGTAGAGCGCCGAGCGGATGTTGCCGAGATGGATATACCCGGTCGGGCTGGGTGCGAAACGGGTTCGAAAGGCGTTGGGGGTCATGCGTCGGGACATCTGCTGGGAAAAACTTGGAGACAGCGGCGGATCATGGAAGATGGCGCAAGCCGCGCGCAAGGTCCGCCTGGATGTCGGCAGGATGCTCCAGACCGACGGCAATGCGGATCAACCCCTGACCGATGCCGGCCGCGGCACGCTGGTCTTCACGCAGGCGACCGTGCGACGTGCTGGCGGGATGGGTGATGGTGGTTCGGGTATCACCGAGGTTGGCAGTGATGGAGCATAGGCGCGTGCTGTCGATGACGTGGAATGCGCGGGCGCGCGCGCGCTCCGGACCGTCCGCGGTCACCGCGAACGACAGCACCGCGCCGCCCAGGCCCGACTGCTGCGCCATCGCCAACGCATGCTGCGGGTGCGAGGACAGCCCCGGGTAATACACGTGCGCCACGCCCGGCTGCGCCTCCAGCCACACCGCCAGCTGCAGCGCGCGCGCGCAGTGCGCCTGCATGCGCACCCCCAGGGTCTCAAGGCCCTTGTGCACCACCCAGGCATTGAACGGCGACAGCGTCACGCCGGTCGTGCGCTGGGTCGGCAGCAACCGTCCTTCGATGATGTCACGGCTGCCGCAGACGGCGCCGGCGACGACGCGCCCCTGCCCGTCGAGATACTTGGTACCCGAATGCACGATCAGATCCGCGCCCAGCACGACGGGACGCTGCAGCGCCGGCGAGCAGAAACAGTTGTCCACCACCAGCAAGGCATCGGCATCGTGCGCGAGGTCCGCCAACGCACGGATGTCACACACTTCAGTGAGCGGATTGGTTGGCGTTTCGGCGAACAACAAACGCGTCTTGCCGGGCCGGATCGCCGCCCGCCACGCCGCCGTGTCGGTTTGGGGAACGAAACTACTTTCGACACCGAACTTGCCAAACTCGCCGGCGATCAACTTGATGGTGGCCCCGAATACCGACTGCGAGCACACCACATGATCACCCGCCTTGAGCAGGCCCAGCATCAGCAGCAACAACGCACCCATCCCGCTGGCCGTCGAGATCGCGGCCTCCGTGCCCTCCATTGCGGCCAGACGGCGCTCCATCGCAGTGTTGCTCGGATTGGAAAAACGCGAATAGACGAAACCCTCTTCCTCGCCCGCGAAGCGGGCGGCGGCACTGGCTGCGTCCGGCTGCACGAAGCTGCTGGTCAGAAACACCGCCTCGCTGTGCTCGCCATAGGCGGAACGTGGAAGTCCCTCGCGCACCGCGATGGTGTCGGGATGCCACAACGGGGTATCGTCTTGGTTCATGGTTGTGCCTCCTCGCTGACTTGACCTTGCAGGTTCAAACGACTCCCGGGCTGGTCGCCCGCTGTCTTCGGATGGCCGGCAATCAGCGCCGCCTCGACGTCGCCGGTGATGTAGCAACCATCAAAACACGAGGCCTCGAAGGCATCGATGTCTGGACGCTCGCGCAACACGGCCGCCTTCATCGCCTCGAGATCCTGGTAGATCAGCGCATCACACCCGATAATTTCCCGCACCTGTTCGATGTCGCGCCCGTAGGCCACCAACTCGGCGCCCGTGGGCATGTCGATGCCGTAGACATTGGGGTACCGCACCGGGGGCGCCGCCGAGGCAAGGTAAACCTTGCGGGCACCGGCCTCGCGCGCCATCTGCACGATCTCGCGGGAGGTCGTGCCGCGCACGATCGAGTCGTCGACCAGCAGCACGTTGCGGCCAGCGAACTCCTGCGTGATCGCGTTGAGCTTCTGACGCACCGACTTCTTGCGCACGGCCTGCCCAGGCATGATGAAGGTGCGGCCAACGTAACGGTTTTTCACGAACCCTTCGCGGTACGGGCGCCCCAGCTTCCAGGCCAGTTGCATGGCCGAGGGGCGACTCGATTCTGGCACCGGGATCACGACGTCGATTTCACTCGGCGGCATGACCGAAATCACGCGCTGTGCCAGAGTCTCACCCATGTTCAGGCGCGCTTGGTAGACGGAAATCCCATCGAGCACCGAGTCGGGACGCGCCAGATAAACGAATTCGAAAATGCAGGGATTGAGCGTCGGACTATCCGCGCACTGCTCGGTCAGCATGCGTCCGTCAAGATCGACGAACAGTGCCTCACCCGGCAGGATGTCGCGTTCCAGCCGGAACCCGGCACCCTCCAGAGCGACGGATTCACTGGCCACCATGATGTCCCCATCAGCGTCATTGCGCCCGAAGCACAGCGGACGAATGCCGTAGGGATCGCGGAACGCCAGCAATCCATGCCCTGCGATCAGCACAATCACCGCATATGAACCGCGCACCCGTGCGTGCACGCTGCGCACGGCCCGAAACAGATCGGCCGCCTGAAGCGGGCGACCGCCGCCAGCACGGTCGAGTTCGCTGGCCAGCACATTCAGCAACACCTCGGAGTCGGATCCCGTGTTGATGTGGCGGTGGTCGGTGGTCGTCAACACACCACGCAGCACGTCGGTGTTGGTCAGGTTGCCGTTGTGCGCCAGCGCCAGACCGAACGGGGAATTGACGTAGAACGGCTGCGCCTCCTCTTCGCTGTCGGCGCTGCCAGCAGTCGGGTAACGTACCTGTCCAAGACCGTAGACACCCGGAAGTGCGCGCATATTGCGGGTACGAAAGACATCGCGCACCATTCCGCGCGCTTTTTGCATGTACAGCTTTCCAGCCTGGCCAGTAATGATTCCGGCCGCGTCCTGGCCGCGGTGCTGCAACAGCAGCAGCGCGTCGTAGATCACCTGGTTCACAGGTTGCTTCGAGACGATCCCGACGACTCCACACATGATGCAAGCACTCCAGAACGAAACAGATCAACGCCCGGGAACGATCCGGGCAAGGGTGGTGAATGGCAACTGCGGCAAGACCACATTCAAGGCCGTTTGCGCTGGAGGAATCAGCACCGACGCACGCCACGCCACGCTTTGCGGCAGCGCCGTGTAACGTGCCGCGAACAACGCGGCCAGCACCAACATGACTCCTCGCGCACAGCCGAACAACGCCCCCATGCTGCGGTCGAGCAACCCGAGGCCGGAAGCGCGCAACACGAGACGGGCCACGGACGCGAGAATGCCCGCAGCGAGCAAGGTGGCGAGGAAGCAAGCGCCCCAGGCCACGCCTGCGCGCACCGGCACCGAAGCGATACCCTGCAGATGCGACGCTGCCAGCCACGGCGCGAATGCATGCGCGACGGCGAATGCCGCCACCCACCCACCCAGGCTGACGCACTCGTAGGCCGCTCCACGTAACACCCCGACACAGGCCGACAGCGCGAGGACGGCAAGAATGATCAAATCCAGTGTATTCATCCTGACCCGATGCACGGCACCGCGCATATCAAAGGGTCAACACGACGGCTTGCATGCCTAGCGCCTTGACGCGCGCCAGCACGCGGGCGGCCTGATCGTGGCTGGCGAAAGGCCCGATCCGCACCCGGATCCGCTTGCCCGCCTTGGTGTCAACGACCTGGGCGTAGGTCTTGAAACCGGCGCGTTCGATCTTGTGGCGCGCTGACTGCGCCGCCTGCTCGTCCGCGTAAGCGCCCGCCTGCACCACGTAGCGGGTACGACTTGTCGCTGGCGCGATCGCCGCCTCGGCCTGGGCACGGGAAATCTGATCCGGGGTCGTGGCTTCGAGCGCGGCAAGCGCCTGGCGGGCCCCGTCGACCTTGCCGTTGCGCGCCGCGGAGCCCGCGGCTGAAGGCGTCAATGCCGGAGGCGTGACCGCCGGACGCGCCTTCGGTGCAGCGGGCGGTTGCCTGGCAACCACGCTGGCGTCCGACGGTGTCGCCTTGCGCACGCCTCCTGGGGCGACGGCACTCGCTGCGGACGGTGCCGAGGTCGCCGCCATGGCGACAGGCGACGCCGTCGGAGTCGACCGCGCGGGTACGCTCGGCGCCGACGCCTGCGATGGAATCATCAGGTTCATGTCCGAAACCACGGGGCGTGGCTGGGTTTCGAAAATGAGTGGGAAGACGACGACACCCGTCAGGACCAGAGCCACCGCGCCGATCAGCCGCCTGCGCGCCCGCGCGCGCAACACATCCTCGCTCTGGGCGTCGACCGACCCGGCACCAGCGTTGGAGTTGGCGCGCTTGCCGCGGCTGAGCTTGCCAGGGAGTTTCATCGGGATGGAGACGTCGTGTGGCGGCCGCCCAATTGCGGAAGGCCGTGCTCAAGAACACCACCGACCGTATGGAAAGAACCGAAAACCACGATTCTATCGGCAGCCTCGGCCGCTGCGACGGCGGCTTCGAATGCGCTGGCTGGAGCGTCGTGGCACGTGACTTGGGCTCCAGACGGCAGCGCTGCGGCCAACGCCGTTGCGCGCGCGGCGCGCGACAGCGGCAAGTCGCACATGTACCAATTCTGGATCAGGGGTGCGATGCGAGCGAGCATGCCCGAAACGTCCTTGTCGGCCATGGCGCCGAAGACGGCATGTGTGCGCTGAGAAAAACCCAGCGCATCAAGGTTTTCAGCCAGCACTGCCACGGCGTGCGGGTTGTGCGCCACGTCCAGAATCACCTGCGGCTCCCCCGGAATCACCTGGAAACGCCCAGGCAATTCGACCCGCGCCAAGCCCTCGCGTACGTCCTGCGCGCTGGTCGGAAGCTGATCCTTGAGGGCCTCCAGCGCAGCGATCGCAGCGCTGGCATTGAGCAACTGGTTCGCACCGCGGAGCGCCGGGTAGGCCAGACCCGGGCGCCGCATACCGGGGCCGCGGTAATTCCACTGTTGCTGGCCGACCGCAGTGAAGCCGAAGTCCACGCCCATGCGCCAGGGCACTGCTCCGATGTCCCGCGCCCGCTGCAACAGGCTGTCGGGCGGCGCCGGATCCGCGATGATGACCGGGCGGCCGGCGCGCATGATGCCGGCTTTTTCAACCGCGATCGTCGCGCGGTCGGGGCCGAGGAACTCGGTGTGGTCAAGGGCGATGCTGGTGATGATGGCGCAGTCGGCATCGATCACATTGACAGCGTCGAGTCGCCCACCCATGCCGACCTCCAGCACCACGACATCGCGCTTGCTGGACGCGAGCAAACGCATGATGGCCAGGGTCGTGAATTCAAAATAGGTCAGGGCTGGCGGTGGCGCGCAGGCCAGCCGCGCCTGTTCCACCGCCTCCAGATGAGGCACGAGATCAGCCGCATCGGCGGCATGCCCGTTCAGCCGGCAGCGCTCCTCGAAATGCACGAGGTGCGGCGAGCCGTAGACGCCCACGCGATAACCCGCCGCGAGCGCGATGTGCTCGATAAAAGCGCAGGTCGACCCCTTGCCGTTGGTTCCCGCAACCGTGAAGACGGGACATTCGAAGCGCAGGTTCAGCCGCGCACGCACCTGCTCCACGCGGTCAAGGCCGAGTTCGATCGCCTGGGCGTGCAGGGATTGCGCGTGGGCCAGCCAGTCGGCCAGAGTTCGCATTGATTCGTGCCCGTTGGTCAGCTCGACACCGCGTCAGCGGGTTGACGCTGCAGCATCGCCAGCAGATGCGCGAGTTCGGTACGCAATTCCCGCCGGTCGACAATCCGGTCCACACCGCCTTTCTGCATCAGGAACTCCGCGCGCTGAAAGCCTTCAGGCAGCTTTTCGCGTACGGTATTTTCGATCACGCGCGGGCCCGCGAATCCGATCAGTGCCTTGGGCTCGGCGAGCACCACGTCACCGATGAAGGCGAAGCTGGCGGAGACACCTCCCATGGTCGGGTCGGTCAGCACGCTGATGTAGGGAATCCGCGCCGCGGCCAGGCGCGCGAGCGCCGCATTGGTCTTTGCCATCTGCATCAGGCTCAGCAATCCTTCCTGCATCCGCGCGCCACCGGTGGCCGTGAAACACAGGAATGGAACCTTCTGCTCCAGCGCGGTCTCGACTCCGCGCACGAAGCGCTCCCCCACCACCGACCCCATCGAACCCCCCATGAACTCGAACTCAAAGCAAGCGACAACCACGGCGATCGACTGGATCGAGCCGCCCATGACGATCAGTGCGTCGGTTTCCTGGGTATTTTCCAGTGCCTCCTTGAGACGTTCCGGGTACTTGCGGCTGTCCTTGAACTTCAGCGGGTCCATCGACAGCACTTCCTGTCCGATTTCGTAACGCCCCTCGCCATCGAGCAGCGCATCCAGGCGCTGACGCGCTCCCACGCGCATGTGGTGAGCGCATTTCGGACACACCGAGAGGTTCTGCTCGAGGTCAGTCTTGTACAGCACCGTCTCGCACGACGGGCACTTCAACCATAGACCCTCGGGCATCTGGCGCCGCGTTGCGGCGTCCGACGGTTGAATCTTCGGGGGTAGCAGTTTTTCGAGCCAACTCATGATGCCCTCCTCAAGTCGTTCGCCGCCGCTGCGGCATCAGGCCACGGTCGCGGCCTTCGCATCCAGCGCGCTGCGGATGCCGGCGACGAAATCGCTCGCCACCACAAGCGCGTCACCAGGCGCCTTGCCTTCCATCAGTTCGATGATGCGGCTTCCGATGATGACCGCATCAGCACATGCGGCCACTGCGACAGCGCTGGCGCCGTCGCGGATGCCAAAACCCACACCCAACGGGACGTGCACGTCAGAGCGCAATTCCTGCAGGCGCGCGCTGACACCCTGGGTGTCGAGATTCGCGGCGCCCGTGACGCCCTTGAGCGACACATAGTAGACATAGCCACTGGCGACCGCGGCCACCTGCCGCACTCGCGCCTGCGTCGACGTCGGTGCCAGCAGGAAAATGGGATCCAGACCGCTTGCACGCAGCGCGGCAGCAAAACCCACCGCTTCCTCGGGTGGGTAATCGACGATCAGAACGCCGTCGACGCCGGCAGCCGCCGCATCGCGCACGAACAATTCCACGCCATAACGCTCAACCGGATTTGCATACCCCATCAGCACAATCGGTGTGCGCGTATCGGTACCGCGAAATTCACGCACCCATTGCAGGCAATGCGCCAGCGTGACGCCACGCGCCAACGCGCGTTCGGCGGCGCGCTGGATCACGGCGCCGTCGGCCATGGGGTCGGAAAATGGCACACCCAATTCGATGACGTCGGCCCCGGCGCGCGCCAGCACGTGCATGAGTTCGACCGTGGTGTCGGGAGCGGGATCGCCCGCTGTCACGTAGGGGATGAGAGCCTTGCGGCCCTCGGTCGCCAGACGTTGAAAGACAGCCTGAAGACGACCCATCACATGCACTCCTTGCGGCAGGAAGGACGACAGAAGAACTCCGTGCGCGTCAGGTCGGCGATATTGCCGATATCCTTGTCACCGCGCCCCGAAAGGTTTACCAGCAGAATCTGATCGGGACGCATGGTCGGGGCCATCTTGATCGCCTGTGCCAGCGCATGGCTGGATTCCAGCGCCGGGATGATGCCCTCGGTGCGGCACAGGCGATGGAACGCTTCCAGCGCATGCGCATCATTGACGGCGACGTATTCGGCGCGGCCGATGTCCTTCAACCAGGCATGCTCGGGGCCGACGCCCGGATAGTCCAGACCTGCCGACACCGAGTGGGTTTCAACGATCTGGCCAGCCGCGTCCTGCAGCAGATACGTGCGATTACCGTGCAACACGCCCGGGCTGCCTGCCGACAGCGAGGCCGCGTGCCGGCCACTGTCCAGCCCCTCGCCCCCGGCTTCGACACCGATGAGGCGTACTTCCTCACGTTCGATATACGGGTAGAAAATCCCCATCGCATTGCTGCCGCCCCCCACGCAGGCCAGGACGGCATCGGGCTGGCGGCCGGCCATCTCCGGCATCTGGATCAGGCATTCATCGCCGATCACGCGCTGGAAATCGCGCACCATCGATGGGTAGGGGTGAGGACCCGCCACCGTACCAATGATGTAGAACGTGTTCTCGACGTTCGTCACCCAGTCGCGGAGTGCTTCGTTGAGGGCGTCCTTCAGGGTTTTGGATCCGCTCTCGACTGGAACGACCTTGGCGCCCAGCAAGTGCATGCGGTAGACGTTGGGCGACTGGCGCTTGACATCTTCTGAGCCCATGTAGACCACGCACTCCATGCCGTAGCGCGCCGCCACGGTCGCCGACGCCACGCCGTGCTGACCTGCGCCGGTTTCGGCGATGACACGGGGCTTGCCCATGCGCCGGGCCAGCATCGCCTGGCCGATGGTATTGTTGATCTTGTGCGCGCCGGTGTGGTTGAGGTCCTCGCGCTTGAGATAGATCTGCGCCCCCCTTAGCTCGGCGCTGAGCCGCGCAGCGTGATAGATCGGGCTTGGACGACCGACAAAATGGCGAAGCTCGTGTTGAAGCTCCGCCTGGAATTCGGGATCCTTGCTGTAGTGCGCGTAGGCGGCCTTGAGTTCATCCAAGGCTTTGAACAAGGTTTCAGCGACGAAGCTGCCACCATAGGGACCGAAGTGGCCTGTGGCATCCGGGTAGTCATAGTTCAGCATGTCAAGTGTCCGGGAAGCGTATGGGTTCAGGTGCACCGCCGCCAGGCGGGGTGCACGCGCAATCTTGCGTGAGAGTTTCGGGAATCGCGTCGGCTGCGCGCACCGCGTCAACGAAACGGCGCATGGCATCGGCATCCTTCACGCCCTTGGCGCGTTCGACGCCTGACGAGACGTCAACCGCCCAGGGTCGCACGCGCAGGACAGCCTGCGCCACATTTGACGCACGCAACCCACCAGACAAAACGATGGGAAAGTTCGCGCTTCGTGGAATCAGTGACCAATCGAATACTTCTCCGCCCCCGCCAAAACCCTCGACGTACGCGTCGAGCAGCACAGCCTGGGCAATCCGGTACCGGGCTGCAAAGTTTACCAGATCAAGCCCCGGGCGCACGCGCGCCGCTCGCACGAAGGGGTGGCCGTAGCGTGCGCAATCCTCGGGCGTCTCATCACCGTGGAACTGCAACAGCGAGGGCCGAAGCGCGTCGAGCACCTCACGAACCTCCACCTCGTCAGCGTTGACGAAGAGGGCAACCGTCGCGACGAATGGTGGCAAAGCCCGCCGAATGCGCAGCGCGCGCTCCAGCGAGACCGCCCTCGGGCTCGGCCGATAGAACACGAGGCCGATGGCATCGGCGCCCGCCTCGGCGGCGGCGACAGCGTCATCCTCGGACGTCAGGCCGCAGATCTTGATGCGTGTTCGGTGCATGACTGGCATCTGGTCGATGTAGGGACGTCCCTTAGGCCAAAAGGAGCAACTGCCGCGGATCGGGGTCGGGCAATGCGAATTCTTCGGCATAGCATGGCCCGACGAAATACAGACCATCGGGCATGAAGGTTGGCGCTGCCGCACGTCGATCGGCCCCGTCCAGGACAACACGCATCCATCCAGGCTCCCGCCCGCCGGAGCCCACCGCCATCAGGCAGCCCATGATGTTGCGGACCATATGGTGCAGGAACGCGCTGGCATGGAAATCGAACACCCACGTCTGTCCCATGCGTGCGATGGTGATCGAATGCATGATCTTCACCGGACTGCGTGCCTGGCAGCGACTGGCGCGGAAGGCCGAGAAATCATGTTCCCCGAGCAAATGGGCGGCGGCGGCCCGCATGGCGTCGATGTCGAGCGTCCGATGCGTCCACCCCACCAGGCCCTGCAACAGCGCGGGGCGTACGGCACTCTCGTTCAACAGGTATCGGTAGCGACGCGAACACGCGCTTTTTTGCGCGTGAAAGTCGGCGGGCACGTCCCGTGCCCAACTCACCGCCACATCCACGGGGAGAAAAGCATTGACGCCACGCACCCAGGAGAATGGTTCACGCCGAACCGGCGGATCGAGGTGGACGACCTGCTGCACTGCGTGAACGCCTGCATCCGTGCGGCCGGCGCAAGCGACCCGCACAGCGTGACCGGTGAATTGCAGCAGGGCTGACTCCAGCACGTCCTGCACCGTGCGGCCGCCCGGCTGGCTTTGCCAGCCAAGGTAGGAACAGCCACGGTAGCCAAGGCCGAGCGCGACGCGCATCAGGACGGAGGCCTCGGGACAGACGCGGCGCCGCGGCGCCCGTTATCCGAGCTGCGCCAGCAGGGTTTCAGCATGCGCGCGTGTGGGCCCATCGCTCTCGGCGATGATCTCGCCCAGCAGGCTTCGGGCCATGTCGAGATCACCCATGGCGCGGCATTCCTCCACCAGCTCAAGTCGGGTGTCGAGCGAGTCGGCGGAAGCAGCGTCGGCATGCGGAACCAGCGTCGGCGCCTCCAGCGGCACCGCAGGCGCCGCGTCCAGGCCGTCATCATGCTCGACGCTTTGCTGCGTCGGTGCGTCCAGCTTCGGCGGCTCGAGATCCAGGGACAGCTCGCTGAGGTCGAATGCCAGCGGATGCAGCGTGTCAACCACCGACGCGGACGTCGCCGATGCGGAAGCCGGCCCTGGTGTCAACGATTCCGCTGATGTGGCGCCCAGCGAGGGGAGATCAAACCCGGAAAGTTCAAAATCGAGTGGCTCGAACGATGCCTTCGCGACCGGTGCAACGGCCGTCTGGGAGACGGGCGTGGCCTGCGCCACAACTTCCGACTGCGGCCGGAGATTTGGCTGTGGCTGTGGCTGTGGCGGCTGCGCTGTCATGCCAGCCGGGCCGGAAAGCGCCAGATCCAGGGAAAGATCCAGTCCGTCATCGCGCTCCGGCCCGGCCGGCGCTGGCGCATGACGCCGCGCGGGGACCTCACGCAGCACCTCGGTCGCGGGCAACGTCGCGGAACCGCCCATCAAAGACGCACCGGAAGGTGCGAAATCGGTCGATGGGATGGTACTCGGACCCGAACCTGGGACCGGCGGCTGCGTATTCTGGTACAGCGGATTGACCGGGTCGAGATTGCGGCCCAGATCCTGCGCCTTTTTCCAGTCGGCACCCGCACCCTCGGTGCGCGCAAACAACTCGGCGGCGGTCATTTCAAACGACCGGGCGTCCTTGCGCTTCGCGTAGATTTCGAGCAATTTCAGACGTGCCGCGTTACGCTCAGGATGGGTCTTGAGCGCCTCTTTGAGAATTTCCTCTGCCTGCAAGTCGCGGCCGTAAGCGAGGTAGACATCGGCTTCCGCAACCGGATCGACGTCCGCCGGATCCAACTGGCTCGGGGTATACGCCATCGACGAACCGAGCGTCGAATTGCGGGTATCCACCCGTTCGCCACCGCTGCCGCCGAAAAAGCTGTCGGCGCTCGTGACCCGGCTATCAAACACGGTGTTATCGCGTTGCACCGTCGTCTTGGCACGGCGACGCATGAACACCAGCGCCCCCAGCAATACCGCGACCGCAAGACCACCGGGAAGCAGCAGCGGATTGCCCGCCAGTCGCGCGATCCAGCTGCCGTCCCCATGCCCGCCAGGCGCCGGGCGCACCGGTGGAGATGGATGGGGCGGCGGCGGCACCGCAGCGCGCCTGCGTGCGTGGCTCGCCGAAGCGGTGATACCCGGCAGAACGCTCGACGACGACACGGAAGCAGGATGAGGCGCGCTTGCCGCGATTGCTGCGCTTGCCGCGCGCGCGGCGCTGGCGGCCAAACGGTTGAGTTCGGCCACAGTGGAACGCGCCGCCGCGAGCTTGGCCGCGACGGCAGCGGCCTGCTGGCGCTCGGCGATGCTGTTGGCATCGCTCTCCTGCGCCCCGCTCCTGGTCCCCGCTGCCGCCTTGCTCAGCACCAGACGGGATTGCGGAACCGAGGCTGCGGGCACCGGCTCTCGGACCTCCGCCTGGATTTTTCCCTGCGCCTGGCGTGATGCCGAGGACGGGCGCGGAACTTCCTGGCCGGTCATTTCGGCCAGACGGCGACGGTAAGCATCGAAATCCTTGCTCTGCACGACAACCTCGTGCCGCGCTTCATCCGCATGCAAGGCACCGGCCTGCGCAGCATCGGGCAGTTGCAGGATCGCCCCGACGCGCACAAGGTTCATGTTGTGATCGATGAACGCTCCACTGTTGGAGCGATACAACGCCACCAGCATCTGGTCCAGAGAGACTCCTGGCTGCGCAAACCGCGAGGCCACCGACGACAACGTGTCCCCCCTGCCAACCACGTAGGTGCCGGAATGGGTCGTGCCAGCATGATTCGCCGCACGGGCCGGCCTCGAGCGCGCCGGGCGCACCGATGCGCCCGGTGTCTCCTGCGCCGACTGCCCTGCCACATGCTGCTGTGCCAGCCGGGAAGCTTCGCTCCCCTGCGCGGCCGGGTACGCCGGCGAAGGAACGGTGGACAACTGGGGGGCGATCGGCGTGACTGCGGGGGGCTGCGCGAAACCGGCTGGATCGACCAGCAGGGTGTAATCGCGCACCATTTCCCCATCGCCCCAAAACGCGTCCAGCAGAAGATCCAGGTAGGGATCGTGCACCGGCACCGACCCGGCGAGATGCAAATAGGCGCGACCATCCGCGCGGTGCTTGACCGCGATGGTGAGGTTCTCGAGGATCGAGCTGTTGTAGTTCAGCTTGCGCGCACTGAATTCAGAGGGCGGCGCGATCCCCACGCGCAGCGTGGAGGCCTCGCTCGCGCTGATGTCGGCGATATCGACATCGACGCTCAACGGCTGGCCCAGAACCGAGCGCACGACGGCGTGACCGAGACCGAAAGCATGTGCCGAGGCCGCACCGCCGATGACCAGCGACGCGGCGAGCATGGCACGCCGCATGCTGGCAGGCATCGCGTTTTTCGACGGGGCGTTGGCGCGTTTCACGAAATCTTTCGGAGAATTGTTAAAAACACCATACCATCCACGAGTTACCCTGACAAGTTAGGGTGTGGCGTGAACTCGGCACCCCCTTGCCGGCTCGCCCATCCGGCCTCAGGCGTCGAGCACGATCCGCAGCATGCGACGCAAGGGCTCCGCCGCCCCCCACAGCAGCTGGTCTCCCACCGTGAACGCACTGATGTACTCCGGACCCATCGCCAGTTTTCGAATGCGACCGACCGGGATGCGCAGCGTGCCGGTGACCGCTACCGGCGTGAGTTCACGGATGCTTGCCTCGCGGGTGTTCGGCACCACTTGCACCCAGGGATTGTCGGCGGCGATGATGGATTCGATGTCTGCCAGCGGGACATCGCGATTGAGCTTGAATGTGAGCGCCTGACTGTGACAACGCATGGCACCAACGCGCACGCAGAGACCGTCCACTGGAATCGCCCGTTGCGTGCCAAGAATCTTGTTGGTTTCAGCGCCAGCTTTCCACTCTTCGCGCGACACACCGTTGCCCAGGTCCTTGTCGATCCACGGAATGAGGCTGCCCCCGAGGGGAACCTCGAAGTTGCGCGTGACATCTGCCGGCAATGCACGCTGTGCATCGATCACGCCACGGTCGATGTCCAGGATGGCTGACGCCGGATCGTCGAGCAAGGGTCGGACCGCCGTATTGAGCGAGCCGAACTGGGTCAGCAATTCACGCATATGCTGTGCGCCACCGCCCGACGCTGCCTGATAGGTCATGGAACTCATCCACTCCACCAGTCCGGCCTTGTACAGCGCACCGACCCCCATGAGCATGCAACTCACGGTGCAGTTGCCGCCGATCCAGTTCCGGCCGCCCCTCGCCAGCGCGGCATCGATGACCGGGCGATTCACGGGATCGAGCACGATCACCGCTCCATCGCGCATCCGCAGCGTCGACGCCGCGTCAATCCAGTGCCCGGTCCAGCCCAGCGCGCGGAGCTTGTCGAACACCGCAGTGGTGTAGTCGCCACCTTGTGCCGTGAGCACGACGTCGCAGGCGCGCAACGCCTCGAGGTCGTGTGCGTCGAGCAGCGTCAGGGCCTCGCCCGCCCACGCCGGCGCCATGCCGCCGACATTGCTGGTGGAGAAAAACACAGGATCAATCAGCGCAAAATCGCCTTCGTCGCGCATGCGCTGCATCAGCACGGATCCCACCATGCCCCGCCACCCAACCAGCCCTACCCGCATTCTTGCCATGATTCGTACTCGGTGACCGCCTTGTTAATGATTGTTATTTCGCAACCCTTGGGCTTCTTCCAGCGCCGCGACCACGGCATCACCCATCGCTGCCGTTCCGACCTCGCGGGCGCCCGGCTGCGCGATATCCGCAGTGCGCAGCCCCTGCGCGAGAACGCTTTGCACCGCCGCTTCGATCCGGCGTGCGGCAGCATCGTGTCCGAAGGAGTAGCGCAACATCATCGCAGCGCTGAGAATGGTTGCCAAGGGATTGGCGACGCCGCGCCCGGCGATGTCAGGAGCCGAGCCATGCGATGGCTCGTACAGCCCGCGCTTGTCCGCATTCAGGGATGCCGACGGCAACATGCCGATGGAACCTGTGAGCATGGCCGCTTCGTCGGACAGAATGTCCCCGAACATATTGCCCGTGACAATGACGTCGAACTTCTTCGGCGCGCGCACCAATTGCATGGCCGCGTTGTCCACATACATGTGCTCCAGCGCGATGTCGGGGTACTGCGCATGCACCTCGGTGACGACATCCTTCCAGAATTGAAAGGTTTCCAGCACATTCGCCTTGTCAACGCTGGTCACACGCCCCGCATGTCCAGCAGCGCGGCGCGTGCGCGCCGCCTGGAATGCGACATGGGCAATCCGCTCGATTTCAGGTCGGCTGTAGCGCATGGTGTCGAATGCTTCTGCAGCACCCGCGAACGGGCCATCCGGCGCTTCACGACGCCCACGGGGTTGGCCAAAATAGATGTCTCCCGTGAGCTCGCGGACGATGAGGATATCGAGGCCGGCGACGACGTCGGGCTTCAAGCTGGAAGCTTCGGCCAGCTCGGCGTACAAAAGAGCTGGACGCAGGTTGGCGAACAAGCCCATGCTCTTGCGCAGCCCCAGGATGGCCTGCTCCGGGCGCAGCGCGCGCTCGAGACGGTCGTAGCGGGGATCGCCAACCGCCCCGAACAGCACAGCGTCGGCGGCTTGCGCCAGCGCCAGCGTCGCTGGGGGCAGCGGGTGTCCATGGTTCGCATAGGCGATCCCACCGACATCGGCGTATTCCAGTTCAAAGCGCAGGCCGTCGATGATCTCGAGCTGGCGAAGCACCTTGACGGCCTCGGCGACGATTTCAGGACCGATGCCATCACCGGGCAGAACTGCAATCTTCATGGTTTCGTAGGGATTTGCGCCAGGACGGAGGCGATTCAGAGGATGCGATGCGCCAGCCATGGCATGCGCGCAATGCGTTCGGCCTCGAAACTGCGGATGCGGTCGGACTTGCGAAGCGTCAACGCGATCTCGTCCAACCCACCGACGAGGCAATTCTTGCGAAAAGCGTTGATCTCGAATGGCAATTCGGTACCGTCGGGCTTGACCACGCGTTGGCGGGGCACGTCGACCGTGAGCGCATAACCGACGAAGGCGTAGACCTCATCGAACAGACGCGCCACCTCGGCCTCTGGCAGAACAATCGGCAACAGCCCGGTTTTGAAACTGTTGTTGAAGAAAATATCGGCGAAACTGGGCGCGATGACCGCCCGGATACCGTACTGGTCAATGGCCCAGGGCGCGTGCTCACGCGACGACCCACAACCAAAGTTCTTGCGCGCCAGCATGATGCTTGCCCCCTGATAGCGCGGCTGATTCAGCACGAAGTCGGGGTTGGGACGGCGCGAAGCGGGATCCTGACCCGGCTCGCCGTGATCCAGGTAACGCCACTCGTCAAACAGGTTCTGGCCGAACCCGGTGCGGCGGATGGACTTCAGGAACTGCTTCGGAATGATCGCGTCCGTGTCGACATTTTCGCGGTCGAGCGGAACCACCAGACCCTTGTGGACGGTAAAAGCTTGCATGAGCGTCTTTGTCGGGAAATGAGAGCGCTCTCAATGGGCCGCGGTGTCGGCGGCCTTCTGGATGGCTTGGCCTCCCGCCTTGATGTCCTGGCCCATGCCCTCGACGGTGTGACAGGCGCTCAGGCCCACGCTGGCGAACGTCATCACAAGCAACAAAGTGGCGAAACGACGCATGAATATCTCCTGAATACGTGACAAAAGCGGCTCAGATGCCGCGCACATCGACGAAATGCCCGGCGACCGCCGCGGCGGCCGCCATCGCGGGACTCACCAGATGGGTTCGACCACCCTGTCCCTGGCGCCCTTCAAAATTACGATTGGAGGTCGAGGCACAGCGCTCTCCCGGCTCGAGGCGGTCGGCATTCATCGCCAGACACATCGAGCAGCCGGGCTCGCGCCACTCGAAGCCCGCGGCCTTGAACACCTTGTCGAGTCCCTCGCGCTCGGCCTGCGCTTTCACCAGACCCGAGCCCGGCACCGCCAGAGCAAGCCGGATATTGGATGCAATGCGCCGCCCGGCCAGCACGCGGGCGGCCTCACGGAAATCCTCGATGCGCGAATTCGTGCACGAGCCGATGAATATCTTGTCGAGATGAATATCCGCCAGGGCCTTGCCAGGCTCGAGGCGCATGTAGTGCAGCGCCCTTTCCATTGCCGCGCGCTTGACCGGATCCAACTCCTTGTCGGGATCAGGCACGCGGGCATCGATACCGGCCACCATTTCGGGAGACGTGCCCCAGGTGACCTGCGGCACGATACGGGAAGCGTCAAGGTCGACCACGATGTCGAACACCGCATCGGCATCGGAGTGCAGCGTGCGCCAGTACCCCTGCGCCTGATCCCATTCAACCTCCGTGGGCGCGAAGGGACGCCCCTTGATGTAGCGCAGCGTGACGTCGTCCACGGCCACCAGACCAGCTCGCGCGCCCGCCTCGATGGCCATGTTGCACAAGGTCATGCGGCCTTCCATGCTCAACGCGCGGATGGCCGAGCCGTCGAATTCGATCGTCGTTCCCGTCCCTCCCGCGGTACCGATGGTGCCGATGACCGCCAGCGCGATGTCCTTGGCGCTGCACCCGGCAGCCAGCTGCCCATTCACCCGCACGAGCATGTTGCGCATCTTGCGCGCCAGCAAGGTCTGCGTGGCCAGTACATGCTCGACCTCGCTGGTGCCGATGCCGAACGCCAGGGCGCCAAACGCGCCATGGGTACTGGTGTGCGAATCCCCACACACCACGGTCATGCCTGGCAGTGTCGCTCCCTGCTCGGGGCCGATCACGTGCACGATACCCTGGCGGCGATCGTGCATCTTGAATTGGGTGATGCCCTGCGCATCGCAATTGCGATCGAGCGTTTCCACTTGCAGGCGCGAGGTCGGATCGGCAATGCCCAGCGAGCGGTCGGTGGTCGGCACGTTGTGGTCCGACACCGCCAGATTGGCACTGACCCGCCAGACCTTGCGATGCGCCAGCTCCAACCCTTCAAAAGCCTGCGGGCTGGTGACTTCATGCACCAGGTGGCGGTCGATGTAGAGCAGCGCGGTACCGTCGGATTCGACGTCGACCACGTGTTCGTCCCAAAGCTTGTCGTAGAGCGTGCGTCCCATCTGCGTTGCGTTGTCGCCGCGAGGCGTCATAAATTGAGGGGAAAGGTTCCCATTTTACGGCGAAAAATCAAAAAAGCCCGGCGTGAGCCGGGCTTGCTCGAAGGCTTTCGCGTTCAGCCACGCTGCCCAAGCGGCGCCACCTGACGCGACTGGGATCCCGTGAACAGCTGGCGCGGGCGACCGATCTTGTACTCGGGATCGGAAATCATCTCGTTGAGCTGCGCGATCCAGCCGACTGTGCGAGCCAGCGCGAAAATCGCGGTGAACAGTGAGACCGGCACGCCGATCGCCTTCTGCACGATGCCCGAGTAGAAGTCGACGTTCGGATACAGCTTGCGCTGCACGAAGTAGTCGTCTTCGAGGGCGATCTTCTCCAGCGTCATCGCGAGCTTGAACAAAGGGTCATCATGCAGACCCAGTGCGTCGAGCACTTCATGGCAGGTTTCCCGCATGAGTTTCGCGCGCGGGTCGTAGTTCTTGTAGACCCGATGGCCAAAACCCATCAGGCGAACCGATGAATTTTTGTCCTTGACCTTCTCGATGAATTTGCCGATCGAGGCGACACCTCCCTGGGCCTGGATGTCGTCAAGCATGTTCAGACACGCCTCATTCGCGCCGCCATGCGCCGGACCCCACAGGCAAGCCACGCCGGCGGCGATGGCTGCGAACGGGTTGGTGCCACTGGATGCGCACAGACGCACCGTCGATGTCGAGGCGTTTTGCTCGTGATCGGCGTGGAGAATGAAAATGCGGTCGAGCGCGCGCTCGATCACCGGGTTCGGTTCATATTCCTCGCAGGGGGTGGCCCACATCATCCGCATGAAGTTGCCTGCGTAGCTCAGGCTGTTCTTCGGGTACATGTAGGGCTGGCCCATGTTGTACTTGAAAGCCATCGCCACCAGGGTCGGCATCTTTGCGATCAGGCGGATCGCGGAAATGTCGCGCTGGTGTTCGTCGTTGAGGTTGATGGAGTCTGGATAAAACGCTGACATCGCCCCCACAAGTCCTGTGAGCACCGCCATCGGATGCGCGTCACGACGAAAGCCGCGCAGGAAGAACTGCATCTGCTCGTTGACCATGGTGTGCTGCGACACGCGCCCGACGAACTCTTCCTTCTGCTGCGCGTTCGGCAGTTCGCCGTACAGGATCAGGTAGCAGGTTTCCATGTAATCGCAGTTCACCGCGATCTGGTCGATCGGGTAGCCGCGGTACAACAATTCGCCCTTGTCGCCGTCAATGTAAGTGATCGCCGAGCTGCACGACGCCGTGGACAGGAACCCCGGATCGTAGGTGAACTTGCCGGTTTGCCCATAGAGCTTGCGGATGTCGATCACGTCGGGGCCGACGGTGCCTTTGTGAATGGGCAGCTCGACACTGGGAGAGCCATCCGAGAAGGACAGCGTGGCTTTCACGTCGGAGGGGGTCATATCGTGGACTCCAGAGAGATGGTGATTCGTCACGGCGGGTGCCGGGCACCCGGTCAAAAGGTTGGCCTTGGTCAGCCCCGATCGTCGCGCAGCAATTGAAGCACCCGCAGCGTCACGGGATCGAATTGCGTACCCGACGGCTCGACGGTGCCCAGCAGCAAATCCAGCAGGGTGTTGTCGTCGAGCTCGAGCAGGCCTTGCAAGGCCGTCCAGTCATCGTGTCCCAGCTTGGTCGCGTGCCGGTCCAGGAAGCGGGTAATGATGATGTCGTTTTCCAACAAACCACGACGGGAGCGCCATCGCAGGCGCCGCAGGTCGGCAGCGTCAATGGCGGCCTCGGTGACGCTGCTGGCGGCTTGTGTCATGGCTCAGACGGCGCGGCGCAGCATCAATTCCTTGATGTGCCCGATCGCTGCGGTGGGATTGAGTGATTTCGGGCAGACGTCGACGCAGTTCATGATGGTGTGACACCGGAACAGGCGGTACGGGTCCTCGAGATTGTCCAGACGCGCATTGGTCGCGTCGTCGCGGCTGTCGGCGATGAAGCGATACGCCTGCAGGAGGCCGGCGGGTCCGACGAACTTGTCCGGATTCCACCAGAAACTCGGGCACGAGGTCGAGCAGCTCGCGCACAGGATGCACTCATACAGGCCGTCGAGCACCTCGCGCTGCTCCGGTGTCTGAAGTCGCTCGGTCTCGGGCGGGGGCGTGTCGTTGATCAGGTAGGGCTTGATCGAGTGGTATTGATTGAAGAACTGGGTCATGTCGACGATCAGGTCCCGCACCACCGGCAGGCCGGGCAGAGGCTTGAGCACGACCGTGCCATTGAGCTCCAGCAGATTGGTCGTGCAGCTCAAACCGTTCTTGCCATTGATGTTCATCCCGTCGGATCCGCAGACACCCTCGCGGCAGGAGCGACGGAACGACAGTGTTTCGTCGACGTCCGACTTGATGCGCATCAGCGCGTCGAGCAGCATGCGGTCGGTGTCGCGCAACGCAACGTCATAGTCCTGCATGTAGGGCCGGGCATCCTTGTCCGGATCGTAGCGGTAGATGGAAAATTTCATCTTGCGAGTCATGGATATCTCCGCGTGGCGAACGTCAGAACGTGCGCGCCTTGGGTTTGAAGGTCTCGACGCTCAATGGCTTCATCTGCACACCCCGGTAGGCGAGCCGATTGTCCTGCGCGTACCAGAGTGTGTGCTTGAGCCAGTGGACATCATCACGCTCCGTGTAGTCACGGTGCGAGTGCGCGCCGCGGCTTTCCTTGCGTGCTTCCGCGGAGACGATGGTGGCCTTGGCGACCTCGATGAGATTTTCGACCTCCAACGCCTCGACACGCGCGGTATTGAACACCTGCGACTTGTCCTTGAGGTGAATGCTGCTCACACGCCCAGCGATGCGGTTGATCTCCCTCACACCTTCACTGAGAAGCTCTGCCGTGCGGAACACACCGCAATGCTTCTGCATGGAGGCACGGATGTCGTTCGCCACGTCCTGGATGGGCTCGCCGTCGCGCGAGGCATCGAGCCGCGCCAGTCGTGCAAGCGGCCGGTCGGTGGCATCTCCAGGCAGCGCCTTGTGCCCGGCCTTGACGCGATCGCTCGCGGCGATATGGTTGCCCGCCGCGCGTCCGAACACCACGAGGTCGAGGAGTGAATTGGTGCCCAGGCGGTTTGCCCCGTGCACACTCACGCAGGCGCACTCGCCAATGGCGTACAGGCCGCTGACCACGTGCTCCGCGCCGTCAGCCGACACATCGAGAACCTGACTGTGGATATTGGTCGGGATACCGCCCATCTGATAGTGGATGGTCGGCACCACCGGGATCGGCTCCTTGGTGCAGTCCACGTTCGCGAACTTGCGCGCGATCTCGGCGATCGACGGCAACCGCTTGTGGATGGTCTCGGCACCGAGGTGGTCGAGTTTGAGGAGCACATGGTCCTTGTTCGGACCACAACCACGCCCTTCCTTGATTTCCTGATCCATCGAACGCGAGACGAAGTCGCGCGGCGCCAGATCCTTGTACGTCGGCGCATAGCGCTCCATGAAGCGCTCGCCGTTGGCGTTGAGCAGGATGCCACCTTCGCCGCGCACGCCCTCGGTAATCAGCACGCCGGCACCGGCAACGCCTGTCGGGTGAAACTGCCAGAACTCCATGTCCTGCAGCGGCAGACCAGCACGTGCGGCCATGCCCAGGCCATCACCGGTGTTGATGTAGGCATTGGTGGAGGCGCCGAAAATCCGGCCCGCTCCCCCGGTAGCCAACACCGTCGACTTGGCCTGGAGCAAGGTGACCTCGCCGGTTTCCATTTCCATGGCCACCACGCCCACGACGTCGCCGTCGGCATCGCGCACCAGATCAAGCGCCATCCATTCGACAAAAAAGTGGGTCCGGGCAGCGACGTTCTGCTGATAGAGCGTGTGCAGCAGCGCGTGGCCGGTGCGGTCGGCGGCCGCACAAGCCCGCTGCACAGGCTTTTCGCCCAGGTTGGCAGTATGGCCGCCGAAGGGGCGCTGGTAGATCGTGCCGTCGGGGTTGCGGTCGAAAGGCATACCCATGTGCTCGAGCTCATACACAGCGCTGGGAGCCTCGCGGCACATGAACTCGATGGCGTCCTGATCGCCCAGATAGTCTGACCCCTTCACGGTGTCAAACATATGCCAGTACCAGTTGTCCTCGCTCATATTGCCCAACGAGGCACTGATGCCCCCTTGCGCCGCCACCGTATGCGACCGCGTCGGAAAAACCTTGGAGAGAACGGCCACGTCCAGCCCGGCACGCGCAAGCTGCAGCGCGCAGCGCAGCCCGGAGCCGCCAGCTCCCACGATGACGACGTCAAACTTGCGTTGATTGACTTGCACGACTCATACCCTCCAGAGCACTTGGACCGCCCAGCCAGTACAGGCGACGAGCCAGACGATGGTCAGCGCCTGCAGCACCAGCCGCAAGCCGACCGGCTTGATGTAATCCATCCAGATATCGCGCATGCCGACCCAGACGTGCCACAGCAGCGCGACGAACGCGACGAAGCTGGCCAGTTTCATCGGCTGCGCGGCGAACAAGGCGTGCCAGCGCGCAAAACTCAACGGCGCCGGCCACGCGAAAAAACACAACAGGAATGCGGCGTACGTCGCCAGCACCACCGCAGTGACACGCTGCGCGAGCCAGTCGCGGAAACCATAACCCGCGCCGACGACGAGCCGACGGGAACCGAAATCAGGTGCAGCCATGAATCAAACTCCCGTGAAAAGTTGGAAACCAAACGCCGCCGTGAGCAGCAGCGACGCAACGAGTGATACGGCAGCCCAGCGACGGCCCTGGTCTTTTGCGACGGCATGGCAGACTTCCATCAGCACGTGCCGCAAGCCGGCGCAAAGATGGTGCGCGAGGGCCCAGAACAAGCCGAGGGCGACGATTTTCATCGGCCAGGCGCTGAACGCCGACGCCACGGCGCTCCACCCCTGAGAAGAGGACAGGCTGGCATCGAAGGCCCACAACACGAGAGGCAGCAGCACAAACATGCTGGCGCCGCTGACGCGATGCAGAATGGAAACGATGCCTGCCAGCGGCAGCCGATAGCTCATCAGATCCGTGACATGAATATTCCGGAACTCCGGCCTGGGTCTTTTGTGAACGGGTTGCATGGTGGGTTGGCCTCTCGCTGTTTGATTGCCCGCATTCACATCGGCCGGTGCATATCGGTCGGCATGAATGTTTCAACAGAAACGATGAAATTAGTGTGTTGGTCGGTTCAACTTAAAGTATTTCGATAATGATGATGCGTCGTTGAGTACAAACCTCGCCGCAACTCGACAGGTCGATCCCCGTAACTGAATGAAAGACGCTCGACGGAAAGCAACGCCTGCCCGGACTCCACCTCCAGCAACGCTGCCTCGTCTGCGCTCGCATTGACAGCGCGAAGTTTTTCCTCGGCGCGAACCATGCGGGTGCCGAATTCCGACTCGAACAAGGCGTAAAGCGGACCGGTGTAGCGCTCCAGACGTTCCGCCGTCAGGCCGCGAAACGCGGTACCCGGCAAATAGATATCCTCGTAGACGACCGGGGCGCCGCCGAGGTGAAGCACGCGCCGGATCTCAAGCACCATATCCCCCTGCTTGATATCAAGGGAACGCGCCACCTCGGTGGAGGCACGTACCCGGTGGCACTCGAGGAAACGTCGCTCCATGCGCAACGCATCACCGCGCGGTGCGTCCGGCACCAGGCGCAGGAAACGAAACTTCACCTGTTCCTCATGGTGTGTGGTGACGAACGTCCCCCGCCCCTGCCGGCGCATCAGCAGATTGTCGGCGGCGAGCTCGTCGATGGCCTTGCGCACCGTGCCCTGGCTCACGCCGTAGCGCGCCGCGAGATCCGCCTCACTGGGAATGAGCTCTCCCGGCTTCCATTCGCCATCCTGCAGGCTGCGGGTGATCAGCGCCTTGATCTGCTGATAGAGCGGGCTGAACACTGGCGCCGCGCCCACCGTGCCTGCCGCGCCAGCGAAGCCGGCAGCATGCAGTGGGGAGCTGTTGGACGAGGTGGCCATACGTTGCATTGCAGCACAGGGCCGGCACCTTGTCCAGTATGTCCTAATAGATGTCTTATATATGACATAAGTTTGTTGACGCGTCCGAAGTCCCGTCCTAAACTGCTTGATGCGCCGCATCATGGAGACCCTAATGGGCGGCCGCGCACATGATTCGACGCGCAGAGTCAATGTCTGCACGAATCCTGGCGCGCAGATTCCCTGCTTTCATACGCCCTGAATAATCACGGAGATCCACATGTCCAAAGCTCCCATGCGTGTCGCAATCACCGGCGCCGCCGGTCAGATCGGTTACGCCCTGCTGTTCCGCATCGCCTCGGGCGAAATGCTTGGCAAGGACCAGCCAGTCATTCTTCAACTGCTTGAAATCGCGGACGAGAAGGCGCAGAAAGCCCTCAAGGGCGTCATGATGGAGCTCGAAGACTGCGCATTCCCGCTGCTGGCGGGCATGAGCGCCCACAGCGACCCGAAGACTGCGTTCAAGGATATCGACTGCGCGCTGCTCGTCGGGGCGCGTCCGCGCGGCCCGGGGATGGAGCGCCGTGATCTGTTGTCCGCCAACGCCCAGATCTTCACCGCGCAGGGCAAGGCCCTGAACGCCGTGGCGAAGCGCGACGTGCGCGTGCTGGTGGTTGGAAATCCGGCCAATACGAACGCCTACATTGCCATGAAGTCCGCCCCCGACCTGGACAAGAAGAGCTTCACCGCGATGCTGCGTCTGGATCACAACCGTGGCCTGTCCCAGGTTGCTGCGCGGACCGGCAAGCCGGTCGCCTCGATCGAGAAGTTCTGCGTCTGGGGCAACCATTCGCCCACCATGTATGCCGATTACCGCTTCGCGACCATCGACGGCGAGTCCGTCAAGGACATGATCAACGACGACGTCTGGAACCGGGACGTATTCCTGCCCACCGTCGGCAAGCGCGGTGCTGCCATCATAGAGGCACGCGGCTTGAGCTCCGCCGCGTCGGCTGCCAATGCCGCGATCGACCACATGCATGACTGGGTGCTGGGGACCAATGGTCGCTGGGTCACCATGGGGATTCCCTCGGACGGCTCCTACGGCATCCCGGAAGACCTCATGTTCGGCGTGCCGGTCACCTGCGAAAGTGGCGCGTACACGCGCATTCAGGGCCTGCCGATCGATGCTTTTTCGCAGCAGTGCATCGACAAGACGTTGAAGGAACTGCTCGAAGAGCAGGACGCCGTCAAGCATTTGCTGTAACGCGCGACGCCCTGACGCGACACGTCCGCAACCACGACCGACGAGGATACCTCCGTGACCAAACCCACCCCAGGGCAACGCCTGCGCGACGCGCAGCGCGAGGAGCAGCCGCTGCAGGTCGTCGGCGCGACCTGCGCTCAGCACGCCCTGCTGGCACAGCGTGCCGGCTTTCGGGCGATTTATCTTTCCGGAGGCGGCGTGGCTGCCGGTTCGCTGGGCGTGCCCGACCTCGGGCTCAATACCCTCGACGACGTGCTCACCGACGTGCGTCGCATCACCGATGTGTGCGACGTTCCACTGCTGGTCGACATCGATACCGGTTTCGGCCCCAGCGCTTTCAACATTGCGAGAACGGTCAAAAGCCTCATCAAGTTCGGCGCTGCGGGAATGCACATCGAAGATCAGGTCGGTGCCAAGCGTTGCGGCCATCGCCCCAACAAGGAAATCGTTGGCACGGCGGAAATGGCGGACCGCGTCAAGGCCGCGGTGGACGCGCGCACCGATCATGCGTTCGTGGTCATGGCGCGCACCGACGCGCTCGCGGTCGAGGGCCTTGACGCCGCGATTGCGCGCGCCGTGGCGTGCGTCGAAGCCGGGGCCGACATGATCTTCCCGGAAGCCATCACCGACTTGTCCATGTACCGCAAGTTTGTCGACGCTGTGAAAGTTCCGGTGCTCGCCAACATCACCGAATTCGGTGCCACGCCGCTGTTCACCACCGAGGAGCTGCGCGGTGCCGGCGTCGGCCTGGCGCTCTACCCTCTGTCCGCGTTTCGCGCCATGAACAAGGCTGCCGAAAGCGTGTACACGGCAATTCGTCGCGATGGCACCCAGCAGGCCGTCGTCTCGGCGATGCAGACCCGCGCCGAGCTCTATGACGTGATCGGCTACCACGACTACGAACAGCGCCTGGATGCGCTGTTCAAGCTGGGCAAGGCGGGCTGAGACCCGCCGCAGGCGCCAGCGTGGCGCCCGCTCACGAAGACAATATCCGAGGAGACATGCATGACCGAAGCCCAGGCCGCAGCGCCCAAATCGAAGAAATCCGTCGCCCTGTCCGGCGTCACTGCCGGCAACACCGCCTTGTGCACCGTGGGCCGCACGGGCAACGATCTGCACTACCGTGGCTATGACATTCAGGAGATGGCGGCCGCCTGCGAGTTCGAGGAAATCGCCTTCCTGCTGGTGCACGGCAAGCTTCCCAACGCGTCCGAGCTTTCGGCGTACAAGCGCAAGCTCGCTGCGCTGCGGGGGGTCCCCGAGGCGGTGCTGAGCGTCCTGGAGTCGCTTCCGGCCGCCAGCCATCCGATGGACGTGATGCGCACGGCGGTATCGGCGCTTGGCTGCACCCTGCCCGAAAAGGATGATCACAACTTGCCCGGCGCGCGTGATATCGCCGACCGGCTGATGGCCAGCCTGGGCTCCATGCTCTTGTACTGGTACCACTTCAGCCACAGCGGTCGTCGCATCGAGGTCGAAACCGACGACACCTCGATTGCCGGCCATTTCCTGCACCTGCTTCACGGCCGCCCCGCCCCCGATCTGTGGGTGCGCGCGATGCACACCTCGCTGAATCTTTACGCCGAGCATGAGTTCAACGCTTCCACCTTCGCAGCGCGGGTGATCGCTGGCACGGGCAGTGATTTCCACTCCTGCATCACGGGCGCGATCGGCGCCCTGCGTGGGCCCAAGCATGGTGGCGCCAACGAAGTTGCCTTCGACATCCAGAACCGGTACGCCACCCCTGATGAAGCCGAGGCGGACATCGTTCGACGCGTTGGCAGCAAGGAAGTCATCATCGGCTTCGGGCACCCGGTCTACACCATCTCCGATCCGCGCAACCAGGTCATCAAGGAAGTTGCCCGCGGTCTGTCGCGTGACGCCGCCGACACCAGGTTGTTCGACATCGCCGAGCGCCTGGAGGCGGTGATGAAGCGCGAGAAGAACATGTTCCCCAATCTCGATTGGTTCAGCGCCGTCAGCTACTCGCTCATGGGCGTACCGACAGCGATGTTCACGCCCCTGTTCGTGATTGCGCGGACCAGCGGCTGGGGTGCGCACGTGATTGAACAGCGCATCGACAACAAGATCATTCGACCCAGCGCGAACTACACTGGCCCGGACAATCTGTCGTTCGTGCCGCTGGCGCAGCGTCCCTGATCCTGCCGAGGCGGACCCATTGTTCCCGCACCGGAGATCTCCCATGCCTCATCGCCTGACCGCCATGCTGCTCGCCGTTTCGCTGTCCGCTCTTGGAGCGGCATCGGCTGGCGCGACCGACGCCGGCCCTGCCTGCACCCCCCCGTACCTGATGAAGGCGGGCGAGATGCAATGCGGATCGCACCTGTCCTTCGACGTGAAGGCGGACGACAAGGCGGACAGCGCCATCGAGTTGACGTGGAAAGGTCGTCATTACCACCTGGCACGTGAGGCGACGACCACCGGCGCGTATCACTTCGATGACCCCAAGACCGGCCTGACCCTGATCCAGATTCCGGCCAAGAGCATGTTGCTCGATCACAAGCACATGATTCGGCTGGCTGACGACTGCAACCCGGTTGATGGCAGCCAGGTCGCGAGCAAATAGCAAGCAACTCCAACTTCCACGTCCATTCATCCATGTCCGCTGCCATTTCCACCAACCGCCCCGTGCCGGACCAGGTTCTGGTCGACATCGCTGACTATGTCCTTGACCATACGCAGTTCCATGGTCTGGCCTTTGAAACCGCCCGCCACTGCCTGATCGACACCCTGGGCTGCGGCCTGGAGGCTCTGGAATACCCGGCATGCACCAAGCTGATGGGCCCGATCGTCCCGGGTACGGTCGTGCCCGGCGGTGCCAAGGTTCCCGGCACGCCCTACCAGCTTGATCCCGTTCAGGCGGCGTTCAATATCGGCGCCATGATTCGCTGGCTCGACTTCAACGACACCTGGTTGGCCGCGGAGTGGGGTCACCCATCGGACAATCTCGGTGGGATTCTGGCGGTGGCCGACTGGATCAGCCGTACCGCCGTGGCGGCCGGCAAGAACCCGCTGCTGATGCGCGACGTGCTCAATGGCATGATCCAGGCCCATGAGATCCAGGGCGTCATTGCCCTTGAGAACTCCTTCAACAAGGTCGGCCTCGATCACGTCCTGCTGGTCAAGGTGGCGACGACCGCGGTCGCTGGCCGGTTGCTGGGCCTGACCCGCGATGAGTTGATCAATGCCATCTCGCTGGCCTGGGTTGATGGTCAATCGCTGCGCACCTATCGGCATTCCCCCAACACCGGCAGCCGCAAAAGCTGGGCGGCCGGGGACGCCACCAGCCGTGGCGTGCGCTTGGCCCTGATCGCCCGCACCGGTGAAATGGGGTATCCGTCGGTCCTGACCGCCAAGACCTGGGGCTTTTACGACGTGTCGTTCAAGGGCCAACCGTTCAAGTTCCAGCGTCAGTACGGCTCGTATGTGATGGAAAACGTGCTGTTCAAGATCAGCTTCCCGGCCGAATTCCACTCCCAGACCGCAGTCGAAGCCGCCATGACGCTGCATCGCCAGCTCAAGGCAGAGGGCAAGAGCGCCGACGATATCGCGTCGATCACCATCCGCACACACGAGGCCTGCATCCGCATCATCGACAAGAAAGGCCCGCTGAACAACCCGGCCGATCGCGACCACTGCATTCAATACATGGTGGCGGTCCCCCTGCTGTTCGGTCGCCTCACAGCCGCTGACTACGAGGATGTCGTTGCCAGCGACCCGCGCATTGACCAGCTTCGCGACAGGATCACTTGCGTCGAGGATCCCCAATTCACCACCGACTATCACGATCCCGAGAAGCGCTCCATCGCCAACGCCCTGAGCGTCACCCTCAAGGACGGCAGCGTGCTGCCCGAGGTCGTTGTCGAGTATCCCATCGGTCACAAGCGTCGCCGCACCGACGGAATTCCCTTGCTCGAGGCCAAGTTCCGGACCAACCTGGCACGACGTTTCCCACAGAAGCAGCAGAACCAGATCCTTCACGCCTCGCTCGACACTGCACGGCTCGCGTCGATGCCGGTGCACGAGTACGTGGATCTTTTCTGCCCGCGCTGATCCGAGCCGACCTGTTTCCAGCACGGCACCCTCGACCCCCAACCTCACTCAATCCGCCATGGCCACCGCGAAAACCCCGCGCAAGACCGCGCCCAAGCACGCCTTCGCCTCCACGTTGAAGTCTTTCAAGACTGCCAGCGGCAAGGTCGGAAAGTTCTATTCCATTCCCCAGCTGGGCAAGGAGCTCGGCATTGACGTCGCACGACTTCCCGTGTCGATTCGCGTCGTGCTCGAGTCCGTTCTGCGCAACTGCGACGGCAAGCGCGTGGCGTCGGACCATGTGAAGCAGCTCGCGAGCTGGCAGCCGACGGCCAAGCGCGTCGACGAGATCCCGTTCGTGCTGGCGCGCGTCGTGCTGCAGGACTTCACCGGCGTGCCCCTGCTCGCCGATCTGGCTGCCATGCGCGCGGTGGCCGCGGACATGGGCAAGAGCCCGAAAGCCATCGAGCCGCTGGTTCCCGTCGATCTCGTCGTCGATCACTCCGTCATGATCGACAACTATGGATCAAGGAAAGCGCTCGACCTCAACATGCAGCTGGAGTTCCAGCGCAACCGTGAACGCTACCAGTTCATGAAATGGGGCATGCAGGCGTTCGACACCTTTGGGGTGGTGCCACCCGGGTTCGGTATCGTCCACCAGATCAACCTCGAATACCTTGCGCGCGGGGTGCACAAAGGCGCAGACGACGTTTACTACCCCGATACCCTCGTCGGCACGGATAGCCACACAACCATGATCAACGGTGTCGGCGTCGTCGGTTGGGGCGTTGGCGGGATCGAAGCCGAGGCGGGCATGCTTGGCCAACCGGTCTACTTCCTCACCCCCGACGTCGTCGGCGTCGAGCTCAAGGGGCAGCTGCGCGGTGGCATTACCGCCACCGATCTGGTGCTCACGGTCACCGAGATGCTCCGCAAAGCCAAGGTGGTCGGCAAGTTCGTCGAATTCTTCGGCGAAGGCACAGCCTCCCTGAGCGTGCCCGATCGGGCAACCATCGCCAACATGGCACCCGAGTACGGCGCGACCATGGGCTTTTTCCCGGTCGACGACAAGACCATTGCCTACTTCAAGGGCACGGGCCGCACCAAGACTGAGCTCGAAGCCCTCGAAGGGTATTTCAAGGCACAGAAGATGTTCGGAGTGCCCAAGGCCGGTGAGGTCGACTACTCCAGCGTCCTCACACTCGACCTCGGCACGGTTGCGCCTTCGCTTGCCGGACCGAAACGTCCGCAAGACCGCATCGAACTTGGCAACGTCAAGCCGAAGTTCACCGAGCTCTTCAGCGCACCGATGGATCAGGGCGGCTTCAGTCAGCCGGCCGCGCGTCTTGGTCAGACAGTGACCACCAGCGAAGCCATTGAACTGCGCGATGGCGACGTCCTGATCGCCGCCATCACTTCGTGCACCAATACCTCCAACCCGAGCGTATTGCTGGCCGCAGGCCTCGTGGCGAAAAAGGCCGTCGAGGCAGGGTTGAAGGTGAAGAAGCACATCAAGACCTCGCTGGCCCCGGGATCTCGGGTCGTCACCGAGTATCTTGAGCGCGCCGGGCTGCTGTCCTACCTCGAGAAACTTGGCTTCTACGTCGCCGGTTACGGTTGCACGACCTGCATCGGCAACGCCGGCGGCCTGGCCCCGGACATCGAGGCCGCCATCGTTGACAACGACCTTGTCTGTGCTGCGGTGCTGTCAGGCAACCGTAACTTCGAAGCGCGCATCCACCCGAACCTGAAGGCCAACTTCCTGGCCTCGCCTCCGCTGGTCGTCGCCTATGCCATCGCCGGCAATGTCACGCGGGATCTGATGACCGAGCCGGTCGGAACCGGCAAGGGTGGCAAGCTGGTCTATCTTGGCGACATCTGGCCAACGAAGCAGGAAATCGACAAGCTGCTCAAGGTCGCCCTCGATCCGAAGGCCTACAAGGCGAACTACGCGCAGGTCGACGCAAAGCCGGGCAAACTGTGGAACCAGATTCCAAAGTCCGCCGGGCAAGTCTACGACTGGCCCACCAGCACGTACATCGCGCAGCCCCCGTTCTTCGCCGGCTTCGACATGACCCCGACGGCCGCGGCCAGCAGTGTGCAAGGCGCGCGTGCGCTGGCGCTGTTCGGTGACTCGATCACGACCGACCATATCTCCCCGGCGGGCTCCATCAAGGAAAGCTCACCGGCCGGAAAGTGGCTGATCGACAACGGCGTCACCAAGGTCGACTTCAACAGCTACGGTTCGCGCCGCGGCAACCATGAGGTCATGATGCGCGGGACCTTTGCCAACGTGCGCATCAAGAACCTGATGATTCCGCCGGCTGCCGACGGCTCACGTGAAGAAGGCGGCGTGACATTGTTCCAGCCCAGTGGCGAGAAAATGTTCATCTACGATGCCGCCATGCGCTACATCGCCGAGAACACGCCCACCGTGATTCTCGCTGGCGAGGAATATGGCACCGGGTCCAGCCGCGACTGGGCCGCCAAGGGCACCCAGTTGCTTGGGGTGAAAGCCGTGGTCGCGCGCAGCTTCGAGCGCATTCACCGCTCGAACCTGATTGGCATGGGCGTTCTGCCCTTGCAGTTCCTCGGCGAAGAGTCCTGGCAAAGCCTGGGGATCGACGGCAGCGAAACCTTTGACGTGCTGCTGGGTGACGACATCAAGCCACAGCAGGACGTCACCCTCGTCGTGCGCCGCCCCGGCAAGCCCGACCAGACAGTGCCGGTACGCCTGCGCATCGACACCCCGATCGAGGTCGATTACTACCGCCACGGCGGCATCCTGCCCTTCGTGCTGCGTCAACTGCTGGCCGCCTGAGTCCGACCTCCGGACCTGCGCAGACCCGGGGCTCCGCCCCGGGTTTTTGACAATCTGCACACCTCGCCCACCGACGATGGTCGACTTGATGCTACGGCTGACCGCGTTCGAGAAAGCCTGCCAGCCAGGCTCAACCGTGCTCAAGCACTCGCAGTAACGCGCTGCTGTCACTGCTCCCGAGCCCCATTGCCATCAGGGTGTCAAGCTGCGCTTGCACCACGCGCAGCGCTGGCAGCGCCAGCCCGGTCTCGTCAGCTGCCTCGACTGCGAGCCCGAAATCCTTGGCGTGCAAGCGCGCCTGGATTCCCGGCGTGAAATCCCGCGCCACCATTTTCGGGCCCATCAGATCGAGCATGCGGCTACCCGCAAAACCGGTGGATAGCGCCTGCAACACGCGTTGAAGGTCCGCACCCTCGGCTTGGGCGAAGCGCATTGCCTCGGCAATACCCTCGATATTGATGACCTGCACGATCTGGTTGCAAAGCTTGGCGACCTGCCCCGAACCAGCCGGGCCGAGATGACTGATGTTGCGCCCAAGCCGGCGCAGCAACGGCAGCGCACGCGCGAATGCGGCCTCGGTGCCGCCAGCCATGATCGTGAGGCTGGCGTCCCGGGCACCGGCCTCGCCTCCGGATACTGGGGCATCCACGAAATCCACGCCACGCGCCCTCAGGGCCTCGGCAATCCGCCGCGCCCCGGCGGGCGCGATGGTGCTGTGATCGATACACAGCAGCCCGCGGAACGCCGCGTGTACCACGCCCTCGGGGCCCAGCAGTACCTCGTCCACGTCCTGCGTCGATGTCACGTTGGTGAACACGGCCTGCGCCTCGGCGGCGGCTTGCGCAGGGCTGTCGCACACCACCATGCCGGCGGCTTCAGCACGGGCTCGCTTACCCGGGTCTCGCGCATGGACGTGCAGGCGGTGGCCGGCGCGCTGAAGATGCGCGCACATGGCCCAGCCCATGGCACCCAGACCGACAAAACCCACGACTGGGAAGGTGGAAACAACGTCATCAAAGTCCATGATGCAATGCAAGGAGCAGCCGGCCACCCGGCAAGCCTCGATCGTAGGCCCGGCGCTACGATGCATCCAACCCTTTCGTCCATCGCCATGCTGATCGCCCTCTCCCCCGCGAAAACTCTCGACTTCGATCGTGCCATCCCGGCCGTCCCGCTCACCCAGCCCCGTTTCATTGCGGAAGCCGCCGTGCTGGTTGGATTGCTCCGCGACAAGAGCCCCGCAGCGCTTGCAACCCTGATGTCCATCTCGGATCGTCTTGCCACGCTGAACGCGGACCGCTATGCGGGGTGGTCCGAGACATTCGATGTTGACAACAGCCGCCCCGCCGTGCTGGCGTTCGCCGGTGACGTCTACGAAGGACTGCAAGCCGCGACGCTGTCGCCACCCGACCTGGCCTGGGCACAGGATCACCTGGCAATTCTGAGTGGTTTGTACGGCGTCCTGCGCCCACTTGACCTCATGCAACCCTATCGACTGGAAATGGGCACCAGGCTTCGCAACCCCGCCGGCGCCGACCTCTACGCCTACTGGGGCCGGCGTATCGCGGACACGCTGCGCGCCCAGTTGCAGGACCACTCCCACCCGGTTCTGGTCAATCTGGCCTCTGACGAATATTTCAGTGCGGTTGACGTCCAGGCGCTCGGCTTCCGCGTGTTGCAGCCGGTGTTCCAGGACGGCACCGACGGCCAATACAAAATTGTGAGCTTTTTCGCGAAACGGGCGCGCGGCATGATGGCGCGCCACGCCATCGATCACCGCATCGACGATCCTGAAGCGCTGAAGGACTTCACCGAAGCCGGCTACCGTTATACCCCCCATGCATCGAGCGCAACACGCTGGGTCTTCCGTCGTGACAAGCCCTGAAAACTCGGTTATGATTCGCGCTTCGTTGGGGGGGTAGCTCAGCTGGGAGAGCGTCGCGTTCGCAATGCGAAGGTCGGGAGTTCGATCCTCCTCCTCTCCACCACTATTCAACGCCCAACTGCTATCGGTTGGGCGTTTTCGTTTCTGGATCCCGCAGAACACGCGGGGTTCGCGCGCATTCTGCGTGTGCCAGGGGGTGGTCAGACACAGCGCCGATGGCGGCCAGTTCGACCCTTTTCTGCCCTCTGTTCTCTCGGAATCTCTGCCAACTTTTTCGCCGTGGCACACGCACAACGCCTTGCGAGACAACGACTTGTGCGTGTGTCGGTTTTTTGAGTTCGCCGACCGGTCTGGAGTAGCAGACCATCAGGCCGCAGCGAAGTCTGGGGACGCGCACGGCATCCGGCGTTCGAGCCCACGGACGAACAACTCCAGAACATGAGGCGCCTGAGCAAGATCTTGCTGTCCTGGGGCGCCGAGTCCCGTCGTGGATTCGACTCCTTGACGCTTGCCGAACTGTACAGAGAGCAAGGCCGGTTCGACGAAGTATGCGTGCACGAAGACGCTCTTCCATCGGTGGTAGGCCATGGCCAACTCCTCATGAAAGTTGAGGGGGTTTGGGCTTGCCAGCACACCGCGAACTGGTAAAATCCGCTGTGCGTTCAAGACATGATGTGCATGGGTGGTTTGGTAGCCCCCTATTCACCTCACCAAAGGCCCTGAAGTGTTGGTAGCGCTTCGGGGCTTTTCCTTTTGAGCCGCCGGACCCAGCATTGGGTCAGGCGATCGCCATCAGGTGGCGCCAACTCGGAGCCAACTCGGAGCCCACTCGATTGCAAGTTCGATTCCGTTCTGGCAGCCAGATTGTACCTATTTCCCAAAAAGGGATCAAGGCCTTCGGTCTGTTCCCTTGTTGTCAGAACCCCAGGATTTGACTGACTTGGCCGGTCTTGCCGATCAGGTGATTCAACAGTCGGTAGTTCTTGGTTTCATGGCGAAGTCGGCCGGCCACGATGGCAGGTGCCACACCAACGTGATCTGCGAAGGCGACTGCGTCATCCGAAGTCAGTGAGTGCCGTACCTTGGCAGAATCCCAGGCAGTCTCGGGGATTAGCGCTGCTCTTGCCATGCCATCCGCCTCTTGTTCGGCGCGCTCAGAGTTTCCGCGGTCCAGGTCGTCGATAAAGACAGGGGTCGCAGGCGTCAAGTGCAGCGCGACGTGTGCGACTTCATGCAATAAAGCGAACCAAAAGTTGTCGATGCGATCGTGTCTAAGCGTTAGTGCCACGATGGGCCGATCGCCATCAAGCATGGCCGCGCCATCGAGGAATGTTCGTTTGAAGTGCTTTTCGATTACGAGCGTGATCCCATGACGCGCAAGATATTCCTTGGCGAGCTTTGGCCCTTCATCGAAGGCCGATAGCTTTGCAAGTTCACGCATCCATCCCAGAGTGATGGAGTTGGTTTTGTACTCTTTCGGCGGGAGCGACTCCCTGGCTTTGCGCACGACACACATCCGCCAGGCCTGAAGGGCTATTTCGTCCGCCTGCCGGTCACCACGCTGGTGCAGTGGTGCTCGCAGGAAGGCTGTGCCCATCTGCTTGGGTCCGAGCTCTCGCATCAATTTCGAGACCAAGTCTTCGGCGTAGTCTTTGAGGCGCTGGACGTTCCCTTCAAAGTTTCCAAAGCACCCACGCTCGTACATCTCTTTGAGAGGAAATCGTGAGAAGTCGATCGTTGGATCACTCTCAACTACCGACCTGTCCGTCTCGACATCTTCAATCAGGATGTCTGCAGGAATGTCCAGACCCTGATGGAGTCGTCGGATCATGGACAGCGACAGAGGGCGCTTGCGTGACAGCACCTCGGAAACCTTCGAAATCGAACCGATGTAGGGGATCAGGTCCTTGCGGGTGAGGCCCATTTGATCCATACGAAAAAGGATGGCTTCAATAGGATCAGCCTTCACCGGGGGAATGGTTTGACGCTCAAAGTCGTGGACAACCAGGGCGAGCAACTCCAGTTCATCCTCCTCCTTGGAGCCAGGCTTGAGATCGCACGACATCAGGTCGGACAGGCGGCTCATTGCGGCCTGGTAGTCCTTTTCGCTCTTAATGATCTTTACGTTCATTGCCATCTCCGTTTTTGCTTTTGCCTATCGGTCCCGTTGCCTTAAACCTTTTTTTTGCTGTACTCGGCATGTGTCCCGACCCACTGCACGACCACCAGTCCGTTCTGATACCGGACCTGAACGACCAGACGATGCTTGTTCCCCTTGATGTCAAAGATGACTCGGTTGTCGGCCAAGAAGTCGGCGCTCCCATACCGCTGCCTGATGTCATGAGAGGAAGTCCAGTTCTGCCGCTCGACGTCGACTTGCCACGCGTCGAGTTGGCCTCGGGCGTCAGCATGTTTTTTCTTGTACGCCTCGAGGATTGGCAGGCCCAGGATTCTCATGAAGGGAGGAGGGAAGCATGGTCAGATGGGCACTGTAGTTCCCAAAAAGGGAAAACTCAAGGGCTGTTTAAATGAGCGTCTGGGAACTGCTGGCGCCTGCAAGTGAGGCGGACTCCGTTCCACGGCCGATCCCGAGAGTGCAATTAGACGGTTTGAACCAGAAGGTTGCGGGTCTCCTGGTTAGGTGGGTAGACATGCGCGATGTCGCCTGCGGAAATGTGGCGGGGAAGTGCGCGTAGCAGAGCAAACTTGTGAAACAGGGCGAGTGAGTCCTCGTTGTTCCTTGCTCCCGCGCCAGCCACGCTGTTTTCCGTGGAATGGTGGTGCGCGAGAGTGCTACCCTCAGCCACCAATATTCAACGCCCAACCTTCATCGGTTGGGCGTTTTCGCTTCTGGATCCCGCAGAACACGCGGGGTTCGCGCGCATTCTGCGTGTGCCAGGGGGCGGTCAAACACAGTGCGGATGGCTGCTCGTCCGGCCCTTTTCTGCCCTCTGTTGTCCTGGCATCTCTGCCAGCTTTTTCACCGTCGCACACGCCTTGGACAGTTCGTTCGGCTTGTCGCTGCGCAGACTTGCGCGCGGCATGCAGCGTCGATGCGCGCCGAGCCCCGACAGCTTCACCTCGTCAAGGTCTGACGTACCGCGTGCTCCCAGGCATCGATCCTGGACTGTGCCTCGGCACGGTCCATCCGGGGCTCGAAGCGCGTGGCAGCGACACCTTGCGGCCCCAGTCCTGCGCCCCCGCACGCCGCATCGGCCAATCGTGCAGCGCCGAAGGCGGTGACTTCGATCGCGATGGGGCGAACAACTGGAATTCCGAGGATGTCAGCCTGGAACTGCATCAGCAGATCATTGGCGCTGGCGCCGCCGTCGACGCGTAGCTCAACCAGGGGAGCGGCGCCAGCTGCGGCCATGTCGGCCTGCATCGCGCGCAACAGTGCGGCGGTTTGAAACGCGATGCTTTCCAGTGCGGCACGCGCCAAATGCGCTAGCGTCGTCTCCCGTCGCAGCCCGGTGATGGTGCCACTGGCATCGGCGCGCCAGTAAGGAGCGCCCAGACCGGTGAAGGCTGGCACGAATACGACGCCGCCGGCATCAGGCACACCGCGCGCGAGCGCCTCGACTTCCGGACTGGCGTCGATGGCGCGCAAGCCGTCGCGCAACCACTGCACGACCGCCCCAGCCACAAACACGCTGCCTTCCATCGCGTACTGCAGGGGCTCGCCGCTGCACTGGGCTGCGACGGTGGCGAGCAGGCCAGTGCCGCTGCGCAACGCGATCGGGCCGGTATGCACAAGCAGAAAGCAGCCCGTGCCATAGGTGTTCTTCGCCAGCCCTGGCTGCGTGCAGTCCTGCCCAAACAGCGCCGCCTGTTGGTCACCGACCAGCGCGCCGATCGGTACGACGTGGGACAACAGTCCTGGTGCCGTATCGGCAAAATGATGGCTCGACGGATGCACCGCTGGCAGCACCGCCCGCGGAAGGTCGAGTGCGCTCAATAGCGTATCGTCCCAGTCGCCACGGTGAATATTCCACAGCATTGTGCGGCTTGCGTTGGAGACGTCGGTGGCGTGGACCGCACGCCTGCGCGTCGACGCGCCCGCTCCACCCGACAACATCCACAACAGCCAGCTGTCCACCGTGCCGAATGCCAGCTCACCGCGTTCGGCGCGCGCGAGCGCGCCCGGCAGATGGTCGAGCAGCCACGCCAGCTTGGTCCCGGAAAAATACGGGTCCAATACCAGCCCCGTTCGAGCTCGAACTTCGGACTCCAGCCCGTCGGCACGCAGGCGTTCGCACAACGACGCGGTGCGTCGATCCTGCCAGACGATGGCGGGATGCAGCGGCTCCCCCGTCGCGCGGTCCCACAGCACGGTGGTTTCACGCTGATTGGCGATACCCAGGGCCGCAGGTCGGCGCTGCGCGGCGTGAAGCGCCGACCGCGCCACCGCGAGCTGATCATCCCAGATCATGCATGGGTCGTGCTCCACCCAACCAGGCCGGGGATACGACTGCGCCAACTCGCGCTGCGCACGGGCCAGAACCCTGCCGTCAGGGTCGAAAACCAACGCGCGTGAACTTGTCGTTCCCTGGTCCAGCGCCAGCAAGCAATCAGGAGTATCGGGCATCGAAATCATGTCGAAAAACAGTGGGGCGTCGTCGGGCACTACAGTATCGCTCGCACACCTTTCATCCCCAATGATTCGACCCCAACCATCATGTCCTGCCTGATCTGCGGCTCGCTTGCGTACGACACCATCATGGATTTCGGCGGACGGTTCGCCGACCACATTCTTCCCGACAAGATCCACATGATCAATGTCGCGTTTCTGGTCCCGACACTACGGCGGGAGTTTGGCGGCTGCGCCGGCAATATCGCCTACTCGCTGCACCTTCTCGGCGGTGATCCCGTGGTGGTGGCCGCGATCGGCGCCGATGGCGTGGATTATGAGACCCGCCTCGACCGGCTCGGCATCACGCGCGACCACGTGCGAATGATGCCCGGCACGCACACCGCGCAGGCCCATATCATGACCGACCGGGACAACAACCAGATCACGGCTTTCCACCCCGGCGCCATGAGCGAGGCACACGCCATCCCCATTCCGTCCCTGCCAACGTTGCGCCTCGGCATCATCGCGCCTGATGGCCGCGATGCCATGCTCACCCATGCCGCGCAAATGGCGGAAGCAGACATTCCCTTCGTGTTCGACCCGGGTCAAGGTCTGCCGATGTTCGACGGCGCGGAACTGGACGCCTTCATCGCGAAGGCCGATTGGGTCGTGGTGAACGATTACGAGGCCGCCATGCTTTGCGACCGCACCGGACGCACGCCGGAAGACATCGCGCGCGGGCTGCGCGGCATGGTCGTGACGCGCGGCGCCCAGGGTTGCCTGGTTTACGAACGCGGCGCCCACACCGAAATCGCGGCACTCACGCCAGCAGCCACGGTCGATCCCACCGGCTGCGGCGACGCCTTCCGCGGCGGCTTGCTATGGGCGCTGGAACAGGGGTGGACGCTGTCGGATGCTGCTCGCATGGGCAATGTGATCGGCGCACGCAAGATTGCCTGCGCCGGTCCGCAAAATCATCATCTCACGCGGGCGGAGGCGCTGGAAACGTTGCGCGCGACGTACGGACGCGACGTCACTCCAGCCTGAGCAGGGCGTGCGGGAGGCCCCGGCAGGAATTGCACCCAGGCTTTAAAGTAGCGGATGATGCCGGCGTGACCGGTGCATCCGTTCACCCGACCCAGACGATGTCAGCAACTTCCACACACCAGGCCCGCGTCGCGCACGCCCCCGACGGCACGCGATTCTCCGTGCTCGGCGCCATCAGCTTCTCCCATCTCCTCAACGACATGATGCAGTCGTTGATGTTGGCAATCTATCCCCTGCTCAAGGCCGGCCTGCATTTGAGCTTTGGGGAAATTGGATTGATCACCCTGACCTACCAGCTCACTGCATCGATCCTTCAGCCGTTGGTCGGCCTGTACACGGACCGCCGACCACAACCGTACTCCCTCTCGGTTGGCATGGGCTTCACCTTCACTGGCTTGCTGCTGCTGGCGCGCGCCGATAGCTTCCCGCACGTTCTGGTGGCCGCCGCCTGCGTGGGCATGGGCTCTTCGATTTTTCATCCCGAATCGTCCCGTGTGGCGCGCATGGCCTCGGGTGGTCGTCATGGTCTCGCACAGTCGATTTTCCAGGTTGGCGGCAATGCTGGCTCGGCTCTTGGGCCGTTACTGGCCGCGGCGCTGATCGTTCCGCATGGGCAACGCAGTCTGGCGTGGTTCTCGCTGGCGGCGCTGGTGGCCATGGGCGTACTGGCGTTCGTCGGCCGTTGGTCCGGTCACCAGCTGCGTCCGGGCCGACGCGCCGCTGTCACCGCGACTCCACGTCCGACGCCGCTGGTACGCCGCACCATGGCCATCTTGCTGGCCTTGGTGTTTTCCAAATTCTTCTATCTGGCGTCGATCAACACGTTCCTGATCTTCTTCATGCAGCAGCGCTTCGGGCTCGACGTGCGTAACGGCCAGCTTCATCTGTTCGTATTCCTCGCCGCTGTCGCCGCCGGTACCCTGCTTGGCGGCCCGATCGGCGACCGGATCGGGCGCCGCCGCGTCATCTGGGCCTCCATCCTGGGCGTCACGCCTTTCACCCTGGCGCTGCCATACGCGCCCCTGGCCTGGGTCGGACCGCTGACGGCGATCATCGGTTTCGTGCTGGCGTCGGCATTTCCTGCCATCGTCGTGTATGCACAGGAGCTCATGCCTGGCAAGGTCGGGACCGTGGCTGGTTTGTTTTTCGGCTTGGCGTTCGGTCTGGGAGGCATCGGCGCGGCCGCGCTCGGGCAGCTGGCCGACGTCATCGGCGTGATCGGCGTCTACAAGGTTTGTTCCTTCCTTCCCTTCATCGGCCTGCTTGCTGCTCTGCTCCCGGATCTGCACGAGCCGCATGCGGCGCCGGGATCAGGGACTTCAGCACTCCAGCAGGGTTGACGCCACCCCCGCCATGGCAACCGTGCGGATCGTCATCATCGGCGGTGGCATCGCGGGTGCATCGCTGGCCTGGACGCTGGCTGTGGAACATGGCATCGCCGCAACCATCCTCGAACGCGAGGAACAGTGCGGCTACCACGCCACCGGGCGCTCGGCTGCCTTGTACATGCCGTCCTACGGTCCTCCCGCGATCCGTGCGCTGACGCGCGCCAGCGGCGTGTTCTATCGCAAGCCCCCGGACGGGTTCGCGGCGCACCCCCTGCTTGCGCCGCGCGGCGCCCTGCACGTGGGCATGGTGCAGGAAGACGCAGGGTTCGACGCCAGCGCAGCGCGCCTCGCGCTGGCAACACTGCAAAACACCTTGCAGGAACTTGGCACAGCGGCGCTTGTACTCAATGCCGCCGGCTGTCTTGCACGATGCCCCGTGCTCCGCCCCGACCATCTGGTCGGAGGCCTGCTGGAGGCAGAGGCCCTGGACATGGACGTGGACGCCATTTTGCAGGGGTTTCTGCGGGGCGCGCGCGCCGCTGGTGCGGTGTTGCGCACCGGCTCGGCCTTGCTACAGGCGCGCAGGCGCGACGGCGTATGGCACCTCGATACCCAGACCGGCACCCACACGGCCGACATCGTGGTCGATGCTGCCGGCGCATGGGCCGACGCGATCGGGCAGGCAGCGGGCGCCGAACCCATCGACCTGCAACCGCGTCGACGAAGCGCATTCATGTTCACGCCTCCAGAAGGTGTCGATTGCCACGCCTGGCCAACGGTGATCGACGCAAACACGCGTTTTTACTTCAAGCCCGACGCGGGTCTGCTGCTGGGCTCGCCTGCCAATGCAGACCCCTGCGCACCGCAGGACGTCCAGCCTGAAGACATCGATATCGCCCAGGGCATCTGGGCGATCGAACAGGCCACCACAATGCGCATCCGGCGGCCTCGCGCCAGCTGGGCGGGACTGCGCAGTTTCGTGCCGGACGGCGAGCCCGTGACGGGATTCGATCGCCAGCTTCCCGGCTGGTTCTGGCTGGCGGGCCAGGGCGGTTACGGCATCCAGAGCGCTCCCGCGCTGGCGCGCGCAGCCGCCGCAATGCTGCTGGACCGCGACCTCCCGCAGGACCTGCGGGCGCTGGGGCTGCACGCGGACCAAATCGCGCCGCGCGTGCGCGCAGCAGGCTAGTGAAGCACCCGGTGGGGCTGCGGGGGTATTTCCGCAGCCGGTTAAGGCAAGGCTAAGGGGCCTGACCGATCATTCATCCAACGGCCACTGCATATCAGGCCTTTGAACGTCATCCTTGATGAAGCTGGAGCAACGCGCATGGTCCCCGCCCGAATCCGTCTTTCACTGGTCGCGCTGACGATCGTCGGCGTCGGTGTCACAACCTGCCTCGTCAGCGAAGCAGCGGCCCCGGCACACAAGGCCATGGCCCTGTTCGATCATCCTCCGGCGGCGGTGGCCGCAGCGACGGGCGGACCGAATTTCGCACCCATCGTCCGCCAGTTTGGCCCCACCGTGGTGCACATCAACGTGCGCGGCGAAACCATGGCAACAAGTGGTCCGGACGTCTCGCAGCTGCCGCCGCAGCTCCGCAATTCCCCGTTTTTCCAGTTTTTCCAGCCGTTCCAGAACCAGGCCCCGCGTGAGGTGCCAACCCAGGGTCTGGGCTCGGGCTTCATCATTGGTTCCAATGGTCTGGTGCTGACCAATGCGCACGTTGTCAAGGGTGCGAAGAACGTCACGGTGACGCTGACCGACCATCGCACCTTCAAGGCCCAGGTGCTCGGCTTTGACAGCAAGACGGATATCGCGGTTCTCAAGATTCCGGCAACCAACCTTCCCACCGTGCGCCTGGGAGATCCATCTTCCCTGCAACCGGGTGACTGGGTACTGGCAATCGGCTCGCCCTATGGCTTCTACAACACTGTCACCGCCGGCATCGTCAGCGCCAAGAGCCGCTCCCTGCCGGATGACAACATGGTGCCATTCATCCAGACCGATGTCGCGGTGAATCCAGGCAACTCCGGTGGGCCGCTGTTCAACACACGCGGCGAGGTCGTGGGCATCAATTCCCAGATCTTCACGCAGACCGGTGCATTCGAGGGCCTGTCCTTCGCCATACCCATCAACGTCGCTGAAACCATCGCCAAGCAGATCATCGCCAAAGGGCACGTCGAACATGCCAAACTGGGAATCACGGTGCAAACCGTGAGCCAGCAACTGGCGAACTCGTTCGGCTTGCAGACCCCGCGCGGCGCACTGGTCGCGAACGTCAGTGAAGCGAGCCCGGCGGCCAAGGCTGGCATCAAGGAGGGTGACATCATTCTCAGCGTCAACGGCGATCCGGTGAACGATTCCGCGGACCTCCCGATGATGATCGGCATGATGAAGCCGGGACAATCCGTGCGCCTTGGCGTGTGGAGCAACCGGCATGAAACCATGGTGAACGCGACGCTCGGCAGCTTCAGCCCGGATGTATCGGTCGCCGACGCCAGCGGCGGCGCAGGCCGCGGCATCGGAATGCAGGTACGTCCTCTCAAGCCGGCTGAGGCGCAACAGGCCAATGTGCGGCAAGGGCTGATCGTCGAGACGGTGTCCGGCGCCGCGGAACAGGCCGGTGTCCAGTCCGGGGACATCCTGCTGGCAGTCGACGGCAAACCGGTGAACAGTGTGATGCAGGTCCGCGCCATTCTCAAAGGTGCCGGCAAGACTGTGGCGCTGCTGATCCAGCGCGGCACGAACCGGATCTTCGTCCCGGTCGAAATCGGCTGAACCGGGGTAAAACGAAAACTTCACGCAAGACTACTTTTCTGCAAGCGAGCGGCAAGCCTTCGCGGCGGGTTTTACCCGCCGCTTTTTTTTGGAGGCTTCTAAGATCGAACTTCGACCGAAACGACGCCTTCGAGGATGCTTGCCATGCCGATGCCACCGAACAGATACGAGGCGGAAACACGCGTGATTCGCACGCCACGCCTTCTGCTGCGCCCCCTGCGTGCCGACGACGTCGACCACGTCATGGCCATCTACAACGACCCCGAGGTCACGCGCCACTACGAACTCGACGCCATGACGTCGCGTGAGCAAGGACAATCGATGCTCGACTTTTTCCTCGAACATCACGACCGCTACGGCCTGATCGACCCCGCGACGGACAAGATGATCGGCACCTGCGGCCTGTTCCAATGGGAACACGAAAACAACATGGCCTCGCTTGGCTACGATCTTCTTCCCGGGTTCTGGGGCCGCGGCCTGATGCGCGAAGCCGCCGTGGCCGTGCTCGCGCATGGCTTCATCCACAAGAATCTGAATCGCGTGAGCGCCTTGACGGCGCGTGAAAATCCGCGTTCCGCGCGACTCCTGCAATCGCTGGGATTCAGCCTCGAAGGGCGGCTGCGCGAGTTCGCATTCTGGAAAGGGGCTTACCACGACATGCACATGTTCTCGCTGTTGCGGCATGATCCGGCCACGACGGAACTCATCGCATCGTTGGGGATTTAGGTAAGCTCCTGACTGTTCGACCCCAAACCAGGCAGCCCGCAAGACCCATGGCGCAATACGTTTTCACGATGAACCGCGTCGGCAAGATCGTTCCGCCGAAGCGACATATCCTCAAGGACATCTCCCTGTCCTTTTTCCCAGGTGCAAAAATCGGTGTGCTCGGCCTCAACGGCTCGGGCAAATCCACCTTGCTGAAAATCATGGCCGGCGTCGACAAGGACATCGAGGGAGACGCCGTCCCGATGGCCGGCATCAAGATCGGCTACCTGCCGCAGGAGCCGCAGATCGACCCGGAACAGACGGTGCGCGAAGCCGTCGAGGAAGGGATCGGCGGCGTGCTCGCGGCCAAGAAGCGCCTTGAAGCGGTCTACGCCGAATATGCCGACCCGGATGCCGACTTCGACAAGCTCGCCGAAGAACAGGCGCAGCTCGAGGCCATCATCTCGACTGGCGAGGGAGGCAACACCGACCTGCAGCTTGAAATCGCCGCTGACGCGCTGCGCCTGCCGGCATGGGACGCAAAAATCGGCCCGCTATCCGGCGGTGAAAAGCGCCGCGTGGCGCTGTGCCGCCTGCTGCTCTCGAAGCCCGATATGCTGCTGCTCGACGAACCGACCAACCACCTTGACGCTGAAAGCGTTGATTGGCTCGAGCAATTCCTGCATCGCTTCTCCGGCACCGTGGTGGCTGTCACCCATGACCGCTACTTCCTCGACAACGCGGCCGAATGGATCCTTGAGCTCGACCGCGGGCACGGCTTGCCGTTCAAGGGCAACTACAGCAACTGGCTGGAGCAGAAGGAAGCGCGCCTGGAAACCGAGGCGCGTAGCGAGGCGGCGCACCTCAAGACCATGAAGCAAGAGCTTGAATGGGTCCGGCAAAACCCGAAGGGTCGCCAAGCCAAGAGCAAGGCGCGCATGGCACGATTCGAGGAATTGGCTGAAGTCGAATACCAGAAGCGCAACGAAACCAACGAGATTTTCATTCCCGTGGCTGACCGCCTGGGTAACGAGGTGATTGAATTCGCCGGCGTGCGAAAGGCTTACGGCGATCGCCTGCTGATCGACGACCTGAGCTTCAAGATTCCTGCCGGAGCGATCGTCGGCGTCATCGGCCCCAACGGCGCCGGCAAGTCGACGTTGTTCCGCATGATCGCTGGACAGGACACGCCCGATGCCGGCGACATCCGCGTCGGCCCGACCGTGAAGCTGGTCTACGAAGACCAGAGCCGTGGGTCTCTCCCCGACGAAAAGACAGTCTGGGAAGCCATCTCGGGCGGTCAGGACATCATGAATGTCGGCAAGTTCCAGGTTGCCTCGCGCGCCTACTGCGGCCGCTTCAACTTCAAGGGCGGCGATCAGCAAAAAATCGTTGGTCAGCTCTCGGGCGGCGAGCGCGGCCGCCTGCATCTGGCCAAGACACTCATCACCGGCGGCAACGTGCTGTTGCTGGATGAACCGTCGAACGACCTGGACGTTGAGACCCTTCGCGCCCTGGAAGACGCACTGCTGGAATTCGCCGGCTGCATCATGGTCACCAGCCACGACCGCTGGTTCCTCGACCGGATCGCCACCCACATCCTGGCGGCGGAAGGCGATTCGCACTGGACCTTCTTCACCGGCAATTACCAGGAATACGAGGCGGACAAGAAAAAGCGCCTCGGCGAGGAGGGCGCGCGCCCTCACCGCCTGCGTTTCAAGGCGCTGCGCTGACGGACGGGGATGCCTTGCAGATGGACGACGACACCATGGTCGTGGCATGTCTGTGCGCGGCCTGGTGCGACATCTGCACCGCCTGGCGCCCCGAATTCGACGCCTTGGCGCGTCGATTCCCCGGGGTGCGTTTCACCTGGATCGACATCGAGGACGAGGCCGATGCCCTCGATGACTTCGAACCCGAGAACTTTCCCGTCCTGGCAGTGCAGCGCGGTGCGGCACTGCTGTATTGCGCCACGGTGCCGCAACACGTCGGCACCTGGGAACGCCTGATCGAGGCCCACCTCTCCGGCCAGGCACCGTCGTGCCCTGCGCAGGCGCTTCCGGACCTGCGCGGCTTCGTTTGACCGGGTGTGAAGGCGAGGCGCTCACCCGGCCTCGCTCCGTTGCGGACGCGCGCCAAACAGCGCCGTGCCCACGCGCACGATGGTCGCGCCTTCGAGCACGGCAGCTTCGAGGTCATCGCTCATTCCCATTGACAACGTGTCCAGGCCGAGCCCCCGCCGCCGCAAATCCTCCAGAAGTTCGCGCAGTCGCGCAAACGGAAGGCGCTGCGCCACGAGCCCTTGAGATGGGGCGGGAATGCACATCAGCCCGCGCAGGCACAGGTTGGGCAGACTGGCGACGGCTTCGGCCAGCGGGAGCAGGTCCGCCTCGGCGACGCCGCTCTTGCTCGCCTCTGCGCTAATGTTCACCTGCAGGCAGACCTGCAACGCAGCGAGCGGCAGCCCGTTGCGCGTGGGCGGGCGTTGGGCGGACAGCCGCTGGGCGATCTGGAGCCGGTCGACGGCGTGCACCCAATCAAACCTGGCTGCGACCTCCCTGGTCTTGTTGCTTTGCAGCGGGCCGATGAAGTGCCAACGCGGGGGCGGCTGCACGGACGACAGGGCGTCGATTTTTGCGATGCCTTCCTGAACGTAGTTCTCACCGAACTCGCGCTGGCCGCAAGCCGCCAGTTCCGCCACGGCGGTGGCGGGAAACGTCTTGGAAACGGCCAGCAGGCGGACGCTCGAGGCTTCCCGGCCGGCTTGCGCCACCGCTGCGTCGATACGTGTCCGGACCTCCTGCAGCCGCGTTGATGCTGGCGTTGTAGGCATACCTGCTATTGGACTGCCGTCGCGGCGCGGACGCAACATCTTCGACGGCAAATCGTCGCACACCCGTACACTACGCGAAACATGTTCGCTTCTGGGGAATGGTTGTGGATATCACGCAGTTGCTCGGGTTCAGCGTGAAGAACAATGCATCGGACTTGCACCTTTCGGCTGGATTGCCACCGATGATCCGGGTGCACGGCGATGTGCGTCGAATCAACGTCAAGCCCTTGTCGCATCAGGACGTTCATGCCATGGTCTATGACATCATGAACGACATGCAGCGCAAGCATTTCGAGGAATATTTCGAAATTGATTTCTCGTTCGAGATCGGTGGACTGGCGCGGTTTCGGGTGAACGCCTTCAATCACAACCGCGGTGCGGGTGCGGTGTTTCGAACCATTCCCAGCAAGATCCTGAGTCTCGAGGACCTCAACACGCCGAAGATTTTCGGCGACCTCGCGCTCAAGCCGCGCGGGCTGGTGCTGGTGACGGGGCCGACAGGATCCGGCAAGTCCACCACGCTGGCCGCTATGGTGGATCACCTCAATAACAATGAGCACGGGCACATCCTCACCATCGAGGATCCGATTGAATTCGTGCACGAATCGAAAAAGTGCCTGATCAACCAGCGCGAGGTTGGTCCCCATACGCTGAGTTTTTCCAACGCCCTGCGCTCGGCACTGCGCGAGGATCCCGACGCCATCCTCATTGGCGAAATGCGCGATCTGGAGACGATCCGGCTCGCACTGACGGCATCTGAAACCGGCCACCTCGTGTTCGGCACACTTCACACCTCCTCGGCCCCCAAAACCATCGACCGGATCATCGATGTCTTTCCAGCTGCCGAAAAGGACATGGTCCGAGCCATGCTGTCTGAAGCGCTGGTGGCTGTCATCTCGCAGACGCTTTGCAAGCTCAAGGATGAAAGCGGCCGTGTGGCCGCGCACGAAATCATGATCGGCACCCCTGCGATCCGCAACCTGATCCGCGAGAACAAGGTTGCGCAGATGTACTCGATGATCCAGACCAGCCAGGCGCATGGCATGCAAACACTGGACCAAAACCTCGTCGACCTCGTGCGCCGGAACAAGATTTCACCGGCTGAAGCACGCGCACGCGCCAAGCAACCCGACAACTTCCCCGGCTAAAGCCGACCCGGTCATGAGAAAAGTTCTGCACTTGCTTGGCCTCGGCAAGGGTGTCCAGCCCAAACCCGAGGAGGCGGTGGAGTCGCAATTTTTTACGACCGGGTTCCACGATCCGGGGGCGACCGTCACTGCCGTTCCGCAATGGATGGAGCGAGCCCCCGGAATCGGAGCGCGCAAGCTCTCGCGCGCAGCGCCCTCGAAGCGGCTCAAGGAGCTCTGGGGCCGCGATCGTTACATGGCCGGACTATCTGTGGTCGATCTCGACGCGTGCGCCAGACACTTCGAGTTCTATGGCGTGGATTCGAACCGGGACATGATTGAGCAAAATGAGTACGGTGCCTTCATGCTGGTGGTCCTGCATGGCATTGTCGCGGTCGATCGCCAGCAACCGTGGGGCGACCGGTTGCGCCTGACGGAGGCGCGTGCGGGCAGCGTGCTGGGGGAAATGTCCCTGCTCGATTCCGGGCCTCGCTGGTCTTATTGCACCACGTTGACCGAATGCGAAGTGGCGGTGCTCGACGCAGCGTCCCTCGATGCCATGATCCAGCAGGCGCCTGCAGCTGCGGCGCGCCTGGTTGGTTCCCTGGCACGACGCCTGTCGTTGCGGTTGCGCAAGCTGGGGACGAACAACGTCGTGGGGTCCTGAACATGACATTGCTGTATCGACAACACGGCCAGGGAGCGGCGTGATGGATCGCGATCAAGCATCCCAGTTCATTCAGGATCTGTTGAGGCTGATGGTGAGTCGAGGTGGCTCCGACCTCTTCATCACCGCCGACTTTCCTCCGGCGATCAAACTCGACGGCATATTGCACAAGATCTCTGCGCAGCCACTGACATCGCAACATACCCAGGCTTTGGCGCGCGCGATCATGAACGATCGTCAAACCGCAGACTTCGAACGCAACAAGGAGTGCAATTTCGCGATTGCTCCCGGCGGCATCGGTCGCTTCCGTTGCAACGCCTTCGTGCAACAAGGTCAGATTGGTCTGGTGCTTCGACGCATCCCTCAATCCCTTCCGAGCATTCGCCGCCTGGGCCTGCCTGCGGTGCTCGAGGAACTGGCGATGACCAAGCGCGGTCTGATCGTCTTTGTCGGCGCCACCGGCTCCGGCAAGAGCACGTCAATGGCGGCGATGCTTGACTGGCGTAATGAAAACTCCCACGGTCATATCGTCACCATCGAAGACCCGATCGAATTCGTCCATGCGCACAAGAACTGCATCGTCACGCAGCGAGAGATCGGGCTGGACACCGACAGTTGGGAGGCCGCACTCAAAAACAGCATGCGTCAGGCTCCCGACGTGATCCTGATGGGCGAAGTCCGCGACCGCGAAACCATGGATCACGCGGTCGCGTTCGCAGAAACAGGACATCTCGTGCTGGCGACGCTGCACGCCAACAACGCCAACCAGGCCCTGGACCGCATTGTCAATTTCTTCCCGGAAGAACGCCGAAGCCAGTTGCTGATGGACCTGTCATTGAACCTCAAGGCCATCATTTCGCAGCGCCTGCTGCCGCGTGAAAATGGCCAGGGCCGCATCGCTGCCGTGGAAGTGATGATCAACTCTCCATTGATCGCGGACCAGATTTTCAAAGGGGAAGTCGGCGAGATGAAGGACGTGATGAAACGCTCCCGCGAACTCGGCATGCAAACCTTCGATCAGGCGCTGTTCGACCTCTACGAGGCGCACGCGGTCCGCTACGAAGACGCACTTCGCAACGCTGACTCGGTGAACGACTTGCGGTTGCGCATCAAACTCGAAAGCAAACGCGACCAGCAAAACCCGGCTTCAGGCACTGAGCACCTGGCAATCGTCTGAATCAGCGCGAGGCGCAGGCATCGTTCCGGCGCCAAGGACTGCGCGCTCGCTCACTGCACCTTGACCCCGCCAGCCTGATCGTACGCCCTGATCTTCGCCGCCAGCCACCCGTGGTCGGAGGGATTGCTGAAGTTCTTGATGACGTTGGTTGTATTCCCCCCACCCCAGAGAATCGCGAAGACATGTGCCGCGGCCGCCTGGGCAAGGCCATTGCTCGTGGCCCAATCATAATTGGCGGGCTGGCCCTGATATTCGAGCAAGTAGCTTCGATACGTGTCGTTGCCCTGCAGACAGTTGTAAGGAGATGGCTGCGTTGCGCAGACCACGTAATTTCCGACGGCTGAATTCAACGGATAACTCTGGCTGGCCGGGCCAGCAACCATATTTGAAAGATCCGGTGCGAGATGGGTATCGCCAAAAAAATAGTCAGGCGCTGTGCTGAAAACATACAGGCCCGGCGTGTTGTTATAGAGTTCGGGCTGTGTCTCGCCGATGTAGGGAATATGCGAACCCGGAATCTGCCAAAGCATGATGGGGATGTTGTTATTCTGTCCGCTGAATTGACCGACGGCGCTGAGATAGTTGCTCCAGGCACGCGCGTTGTACAACGTCCCTGCCGCAGCGCCCGCACTGTCGTCGGTCTCGTAGCGATCGAAAACGAAATAGTCGGGCCCGGTTGGCGACGCCCGGTTGATGGCATCGGGCGCGTTCGCCGCGAGAAAGGACGAAACCGGCGTCGAATAAATCGAGGCGATGTCCTGTGTGCTCAAATTCGCATGCAGCCAAAATCCAGATCCGGCTGCCCACATATTGTCCTGCCAACCCAGCGTGACCCGCGAGGCTGGGTTCGCCGCGTCAGCGGCCATACGTACCAACCAATTATTGGCAGTGACCCATCCCGCCAGACCGGACTTGAAGTCCGGTACCGGGAACGGCGAGACCGGGGATGCCGTGCATCGATCGAACCACCCCCCGATCACACTGTCCGCCGGAGGGGCCGGCGTGCTGGACGGGGTATAGAGATTGTTGTTGCTCGTCGGCCAGTAAGGATCGGACTGGCTGTTGATGCTCCAGACCGGATAACCATCGTCGAGCATCTGCGCGAGAATGGCGACCGGTGTGCCGGTATAGGTCTTGCCGATGTAGGGCGCGCTGCTCAATCCATTGGGATTCGACCAGTTGGTGTAGGCGCGCGGCGTCAGCAGGAAGCAGGCCGCGATCCTCGCGCCTGCGGTCACCCCGCCATCGGGCAAGGCACCATCGACCACGCCGATGAGATTGTTCTGCTCGATGGCACCGAGCAGGTCGGGATTCATGATCAGCGTGCCGTCGTACGACGCGGTACCAAAGCTGACCGGGCGCATCGCGAGCATTTGCGCGTCAGCCCCGAGGCTGGCGAAGTGGCGTGCCATGATGTACGTCACCCCCGCCGGTGCCGCACCGGCGCCTGGGTTGGGCACATCCGAATCCGAAAAATCGTCGAGGTTCGTGCCACCGCTCATCTGGGCGGTATATTCAACCATGGCGACCCGCATCGGATGGGCATTGATCGTGCTGAGCGCGGTCAAATCCTTGCTCATGCGATAGGCGTTGGTCGGTGGGTCGACGATCCCTGGATCCCCGTTCCCGTTCATTCCAGCGTATTTGAAAACGACGTCGATCGGCGTGCCGCCGAAATCATCGTCACCACCTGTGGACGTCGCGGTCGGCGGCGTGATGTTGGGGCCGCCCACCGCACCCATGGCAATGGTATCCGGCCATCCAGTCACGAAACGACCCGCGTGATCGCTGGGCGGTACCACCCCAGGGTTCGACGCGTCCAGCAACGCTGTCGACGACGATCCGCCGCCGCAGCCGGCGACCACGACAGGCATCAACATCAGCAGTCGTTTGGCCCGCCTGGCCCAACGCCGAAACACGCAATGCATGGCAGTTTTCATCATGCGAACCTTCCAATGGTCTTCCGTCCTGGATACCCAGGATAGGTTCGAGGCGACCATTGCAACGTCAGTGCTCCATGAACCCGGCGTGTCGATCATGTCATTCCCTCCGAACCTGACATGGAGGCGCCGCGTCACCGTCCACCGAAAAACCACCCGCACACGGCGATGGACGCCAGGACGCCGGCAAGATCGGCAAGCAAGGCACAGCCCACCGCGTGGCGTGCGCGCCGGATGCCGACTGCGCCGAAATACACTGCCAGGACGTAGAAGGTCGTCTCGGTGCTTCCCTGCATGGTCGCCGCCAGCAGGGCCGGGAAGCTGTCAACGCCGTTGTGGTGAATCACCTCGATCAGCATGGCGCGCGCAGCGCTGCCGGAAAAAGGCTTGACCAGAGCCACCGGCAAGGCATCCACAAAACCGGTATGCAGTCCCAGCGCCTGGGCGCCCCAGCGAATCCCGCCCAGCGCGTCGTCGAGCGCACCGCTGGCTCGCAACACGCCGACCGCGCACAGCATGGCGACGAGGTAGGGCAGCAGGTCGCGTGCTACCGAGAAACCGTCACGCGCGCCGTCAATAAAGGCGTCGTAAACAGGCACGCGCCGGATTGCCCCGGCGAGCAGAAACGTCATGATGACCCCAAACAGCACGAGGTTGCCGAACAGGCTCGACGTTTGTGCCAGGGCAGCCGCACTCAGCGTCGACAGCCAGGCGAGCAAAGCGCCAAGCAGCGCGCCGCCGCTGCCGAGGTAAGCCAGCGCGGACGGGCGCCACAACGCGAGGCGCTGCATCCAGGCGACGCTAAGCAGTCCTGTGAGCGTCGACGCGCTGGTCGCCAGAACGATCGGCAGAAACACCAGTGCCGGATCATGTGCCCCCGCCTGCGCCCTGTACATGAAAATTGTCACCGGAAGCAGGGTTAGCGACGACGCGTTCAGCACCAGGAACAGGATTTGGGCATCCGTGGCAGTGTCCTGACGGGGATTCAGCTCCTGCAACGCCCGCATGGCACGCAGTCCGATGGGGGTGGCCGCATTGTCGAGGCCAAGCATATTGGCGGCAAAATTCATGGTGATCAGCCCCAGCGCCGGATGCCCCGCCGGCACACCCGGCAACAGCACGCGGAACAGCGGCCCCAGCAAGCGCGCAAGCCCCTCGACCAGTCCTGCGCGCTCGGCGATGCGCAACAGTCCCAACCACAGGGTCAAGGTGCCAAAAAGCAGCACCATGAGGTCGACGGCCACCCTGGCCATGTCGAACAGGCTGCCCACGAGCGCGGCAAACACCGCCGGGTCACCGCCGACCAGCCAGCGGTGCAAGGCGGCCAGCGCCGCGACGACGAAGAATCCGAGCCACAGCCGGTTGAGCACCGACGCGGTTCCCTCAGAAGGGACGCATGGAAGATTGCTCCAGCTTCCTCAGCGGACGGGGCGCCTTTTCGGCGCTCCGCCTGGCGGGCCTGCCCGGCGCGGCGCCGGGTTGTCTTCGCTGGCGGGCGCCAGTTGCAGCGCGTGGCCGAGCACTTTCAGGCGCTGCAACACGCGAATCACGTCGCGCGGCAGCCCGGTGGGCAAATCGACCAGACTGTAGTTCTGACGGATCGCGATATTTCCAATCTGGCGGTTGTCCATCCCTGTTTCGTTGGCAATCGCGCCGACCAGGTTGCGGACTTCCACACCGTGGGCGCGGCCGACCTCGACGCGGTAGGTTTCGAAGCCGCTGCCCACGCCTTCGCGACGCGCGCGCGGTGCCGGTGCTTCCATGCCCTCCTCGCGGGCGGCACGCACGCGCGTGCCGAGATCCTCCAGCGCCGCGTCGGCGACTTCGGTCAGCGGGCGCGGCGCGCGCGCCGTACGTCCAGGCATCGCAGCGTCGAATCCTTCGGCACCCCGCAGCGGCTTGGCACGCGGCGGGCGCTCACGCACCGGCCGGGAAGGTGCGGGATCGGTGTGGGTTTGCGCCTCGGCGCCTGGTTTCAGCAAGAGTGGCGCTTCGCCCTGCACCATGCGCGCCAATGCCGCGGCGATTTCGAGCGCCGGGACGTTGTGTTCGCGCTCGTAGCGCTCGATCAAGGCCTGGAACGGCTCCAGGCCCTCCTGCTCGCGCGCATCGGTGATGCGCTGCAGGAAACGCCCGATGCGCACGTCGTTGACTGCCTCCGTGGTCGGGAGTTGCATCGGGGTGATTTTCTGGCGGGTGGCGCGCTCGATGGCCAGCAACAGGTAGCGCTCACGTGGGGTTACGAACAAAATTGCCTCGCCGCTGCGCCCCGCCCGGCCCGTACGCCCGATCCGGTGTACATAGGACTCCGTGTCGGTCGGAATGTCGTAATTCACGACGTGACTAATGCGGTCGACGTCCAGGCCGCGCGCGGCGACGTCGGTGGCCACGAGGATGTCGACTTGTCCGTCCTTCAGTCGCTGCACCGTGCGCTCGCGCTGCACCTGCTGGATGTCGCCATTGAGTGCCGCTGTGGAGAAACCCCTCGCTGCCAGCTTGTCAGCCAGCTCCTCTGTGGCGACCTTGGTACGGGCGAAGACGATCATTGCGTCAAACGTTTCCACCTCCAGGATCCGGGTGAGCGCGTCAAGCTTGTGAAGCCCGCTCACCATCCAGTAGCGCTGCGAAACCTGGGTCGCGGTGCTGGTCTTGGCCTTGATCGTCACCTCGCGCGGCTCGCGCAAGTGGTTCTGGGCAATCCGTCGGATGGCCGGCGGCATGGTGGCCGAAAACAGCGCAACCTGACGCTGCGGGGGGGTGCGACGCAAGATGTTCTCGACGTCATCGATGAAACCCATGCGCAGCATTTCGTCAGCCTCATCGAGCACCAGACTGCGAAGGTCGTCGAGCACCAGCGTGCCGCGCTCCAGATGGTCGATCACACGCCCCGGCGTGCCAACGATCACATGCGCGCCACGCCGCAGCGCGGCGAGCTGGGGCACATAGCTCTGACCGCCGTAGATCGGCAGCACATGAAAGCCCGGCATGGCGGAAGCGTAGCTCGAAAACGCCTCGGCAACCTGGATCGCGAGTTCACGCGTGGGCGCGAGCACCAGTGCCTGCGGACGCGCCAAAGCCACGTCGATGCGCGCGAGCACCGGCAACGCGAACGCTGCGGTTTTGCCGGTACCGGTCTGCGCCTGACCCACCAGATCGTGGCCCTCCAACAACACCGGAATGGTCGCCGCCTGGATCGGCGATGGGGTCTCGTAGCCGAGTGCGCGCAAGGCGTCGAGAATGAACGCTGGCAGACCGAGCTCGGCAAAGGACGCACCGGGAGTTTCAGGGGCGGAACTGGACATGGATCGATAGGGTCCTGGACGGAGTTGGCGCGGCGACTGCCGAGAATCAGCGACATTGTGCGCCGAAGTGCGCAATCGCAGGCCGGGTCAGGGAATTTTCGTCCCTGATGCGAGGATCATCAAGCCTGGGTCGCCGTCGGTGACGCGCATCGTGACTTGCTGCGTACGCGCCGACAGTCGTGCCAGCGCGAACCCCGTACAGCCCAGACCGCGCAGGAGTGGCAGAATCGACCTGTCGAAGGGTTCGGGGCAAAACGGGCGCCACGCGCGTTCTGAACAGCATTCCTAAGGCTGGTGGCCCTCGAGCACGCATGCACCCGCTCCGTCCTGGCCAAGCTTGCGCGCCAGCCACGCCATGGTCGGCTCCAATGCCTCGCGCAGACCAAACGGCGGGTTGAGCACGAACATGCCACTGCCCATCAGTCCGAAACCACCGGGACGCGGGGCTGTGGTGGTCAGCTGCGCGTGCAGCCAGCCCCCAGGAGCCAATGCCTTGAGGCGCTTGGGAAGCCCAACCGACTCGAGACTTTGCAGACGTGGATACCAGACCAGATAGACCCCGGTGGCGAAACGGGTGACGGCGTCACGCAGCGACGCGATGACCTTGGCATAGTCGGCGTCGATCTCGTAGGGAGGATCGACCAGCACGACGGCGCGCCGCGATGGCGGGGGCAGGACGGATTTCAACTCGGCAAAACCGTTGACAGGGCGCAGGTCGATGTGCGAGTGTGAACCCATTTCCGCGCGCAGCGCGCGGTACTCGGTTGGATGCAATTCAAACAGGCACATGCGGTCCTGCGGTCGGATCATGTTGGCGGCGATCGCCGGGGATCCTGGGTAGACGCGTAAAACTCCGTCGCGATTGAAAGGCTCCAGTTGCGCCAGATACGACACCACCGCCGGTGGCGCACCCTCGTGACCCCAGAGCCGGCCGACGCCATCACGCCACTCAGCCAGTCGCTCGGACATGCGGTCAGCCAAGCGATAGCGGCCGGCGCCGGCATGGGTGTCGACGTACAGGTAACCCTTGTCTTTCGAGCCCATGCGCTCGAGCACGTCGATCAGGACAATGTGTTTGAGCACGTCGGCAGCATTGCCGACGTGGAAGGCATGGCGATAAGCAAGCATTGTGAACGTCTCGTGGCGGGAAGCCCAACTGTACAGAACTCCCACCCCGCCCTGGGCGAGGCCAGACCCGATCAGCGCGTCGGCGCCAGGGAACAATGCCCGGCATCGGCAGCCGGCCCATTGCCCAGCGCCAGCGGCGGCGGCTCGGCAAAACGGTGGTGCTGCGTCGAATGCCGCCAATCCAGGATCACGGCGCCGATGGCGACGATCCAGAACAGCGCCAGCGCGACGATACGTCGCGGTTTCATGTTCATGCGCATGCTCGGCTCCTCATGCGGGCTGGGCACAGCCATGTCCGGGGCGGCCGGTCATCCCCCGATACCCAGCCAGTTGCGCGCTCTGACCCCGAGCATGCTGCCGGCGAAAGCGCAGGCGAACCAGACCCAGCCATGCAGGCTGCCGGTGGCGATGCCAGAGAAATAAGCCCCCACGTTGCAGCCGAAGGCCAGGCGTGAGGTGTATCCCAGCACCAGCCCCGCAGCCACGGAGCCGACCCAGCCGCGCCACGGAAGCGTGACCTGCGGGCAGGCACGTCCACTGCGAAGTGCCGGGATCATGGCCCCGAACAGCATGCCAAGGTCGGTGACACTGGTGTTGTCGGCGAGGACAGTCGCATGCAGTTGGGCCTGCTGCGTCGGCAGCCCCCAAAATGCGTTGTGACTAAGGTCGACACCAAGCGCCTGAACGATTTTCGCGCCCCACAACCCAAGCCCGTACACGATACCCCAGGGCTGGCCGGCCACGATCAGATTGGCCGTGCCCAGCAAACCGAGGGCGATTGCGGCGATCCACACCGCGGGTCCCTGCCACTGTGACGTGCAATGCGGATCGCGCCGGAACCACATCCACGCCGCCAGGATCGCCAGGGCGCCAAGTTGACCCAGAAGTGTTGCCGGCACGCCGAAACGCTCTGGAAGGCTCACCGGCGGGAGGGCCCCGAGCGCCAGCCATGCGGGCAGTTGCGACGCGCCGAGAAAGCTGCCGGCGACGAAGGCAGGCAACACCGCGAGGCTCACCGGATGCCCGAGCCCTGCCTTGTAGAGGGTCCCCGAGCCGCAGCCGTCGGCGACCTGCATCGCTGCGCCGAACAGGAACGCGCCCACGATCAGGCTGACGGATAGCGGACCGTCCGCCCCCTGCAATTCGGGGTGGGCGCCGAGCAACGGAACGCTGAGCAGCATCGCCACCGCGATGCCGACGAATTGCGCCAACATGCCGGTCGGATCGCGCCGGGTGATCCATACCCGCCACCCGGTGGTGAATCCGAACGAGGCACCCGACAAGGCAATGCCGAAGCCCACGCCGAGCGCCCACAGCAGGCCCTGCCGCCAGCCGACAAGCCAGGTGACTGCCATGAAGCCGGCAACCGCCCCCGCGACCGCTGCGGCCTGCAGGGCGGCGCTGCCGCGTGGAGGATTCAAAGGGTATGCAAGAGCTGCTTCAGCTGCGCCCATAGTTGCTGGAATCGTGTCGGAACATTTTGCATCGGCTCGCCGGCCCGTGACCAGTCCACCATGGAACCCGGATACAGCTGCACATGGGGCGCGTGCAAGACCTCGGACAACACGAACCAGTTGATCGCCGCCAAATGTCCGGTGTTGCAGAACGACACCACAGTGCCGTCGCGCGCGTCGAACCCCTGCGCCGCGGACCGTAGTGCGGCAGGATCGGCCAACCGGCCGCCGCCTCCCTGGAACCAGCGACCGAAGTCAAGATTCTGCGCTCCTGGCATGGTACCGGGTTGCACAGCGGCAGGAGCCATGGCCTGACCTTCAAAGTACGCGCGAGGGCGGGCATCGAGCAACAGCGGGGCGCCCGGCTTTCCGAGTTCATCAGCCAGGCTCGCGCGGCGGGCGCGGATCGACGCATCCAGCTGTGGTTGAAAGCTCGTGGGTTGCACGTGCACCTGCAAAGGGCTGACGGCCTGACGCGCCCCCGTCCATGCCGTCATGCCGCCATCGAGTATTGCGAGACGTCGCACACCCAGCCACTTCAGGGTCCAGTAGACGCGCGCCGGGGCGCCGAAATCCGCAGCGTCACCACCATCGGCGACGATGACCACCGGTGTGTCGGCACTGATCCCCAGGCTTCGCACCAGCTTGGTGTAGTGCGCCAGCGAACGCAGCCGCCCGGGGTTGGATGCGTCACCGCGCCAGCGGCCGTAGGGCGCCGCGACCGCGCCCGGTACGTGGCCCCGCGTGTAGGGGCCGAGGGGGTTGTCGTCACCTTCACGGACATCGACGACGCGCACGCAATCGAGTTCGCCGCGCAGGGTTGCGACATTGATCAAGGGTCCAGCGACGGCGGCGCACAGCGGCGCCTGCGACGACGGCATCGCGCTGACGCCCTGACTCAGCGCCCAGGCCGCCAATGCACAGCAAAGCAGGCAGGCACGCCGCATCTGGCGCCAGCGTCCAGCAGCTGCCTTTGCAGAAAAATCATCGTGACTCGCGCTCATGAGGGCATTGTGTTCAAACCACGGACGAAAGGGAACCATCAAGTTTGCATGTCCTTAGACACGAATGCTATATGCGCGATCACGCATGGAAAGGCCGGGTTTCGGGCTAATACCGCCGGGTGCCACCAGCCATGGCGACAATCAGCCGCGCGCCCAGCGCAACAACCGGGCGCATCCACCATGGAGTGCGTATGTGACGCGTGTCAACGCGTTGGGCGTCGGCGATGTCCTTCTGGATACTTGCGGCCAGTTCGCTGGCGAAGCGCGGATCGGCGACGACAAGATTGGCCTCGCGATTCACAAGCAACGACAACGGATCAATGTTCGAACTGCCCACCGTCGCCCAGGTTTCGTCCACCACCGCCACCTTGCCGTGCAGGAACGCGCGCTGGTACTCGAACACCGCAACACCCGAGGCCACCAGCTCGGAATAGAGCGTCCGCGCAGCCCATGCGGCGGACCGATAGTCCGCACGACCAGCGAGCAGCAACGTCACCGCGACGCCGCGAGACGCGGCCCGCAGCAGACTGTCGCGAAACGCGCGGCCCGGATAAAAATAGGGGCAGACGAGCAACACGCTGCGACGCGCGGCATCGATCGCCTGAATGTAAACCCGCTCGATGGCGCGCCGCTGCAACAGGTTGTCGCGCACCACCAGCGCGGCGCGCATCCCGGTCTGGGTATCCGGCTCTGGCGCCTTGCGCTCCGGCCCCACCGCGATCTGGCTGCCGGCGGCCATCAATTCCGTCAGGTAGCGGCGTCGGGCGTCGGCGGAGTCGAGCACGGACGGGCCTGGCGCCCGTGACAACCGGCGTTGCACGGCGCCGGTCGCGACCGTCCGTAACCATAATTGACGCATGCGCCAGCGCACTTGCTGCGCCACCGGACCATCCACTTGCACTGCGTAGTCGAGTCTCGGCTGTGCACTCCAGCCATGGTGAATGTCGAAGCAATCATCGATGAGGTTGATACCGCCGACGAACGCCACATCGCGGTCGACCACGCACAGCTTGCGATGCAGACGACGCCAATTCCCGCGCTGCAGCGCATCAGACCAGCGCCGCCAGGGTCGGTAGACCATGAAATCGACCCCCGTTCCCTCAAAATGGCGCGTCAGCGCGTCGACACTGCGATGCGAGCCGAACCCGTCGATCAGGACCCGCACGCGCACGCCGCGCGTGGCCGCGTCAATCAGCGCGTCGACCATGTCCATCCCCGTTGCGTCATCATGAAAAATATAGGTTTCAAGCCAGATTTCATGTTTCGCCTGCGCCCAGGCGCGTTTCAGCGCCGGGAACAATCCAGCACCGCATCGAAGCAGCCGGACAGAGTTTCCGTCCACCCAGACCAGCCCGTTGCGCGCGCGCGTCCAGGCGGACCTGATGACGTCGTGGCGCAGCAAATGGCGTCCCAAGGCACCCGTCGGCGCCTCGGTTGGTGGGGGGGTGGAGTCCTCGTCCATGCAGCGGCGCGTCGGCTTCGTGCCGCGGTGTGGAGTCAGGCGCCCGCGCCCGCGGCGCGCGCCGGTGTCGGAACCAGATCGACCAGCAGCGGTGCGTGGTCCGAAAGCCGCGCCCAGGCCGGCCCCCAACCCAGACTGACCAGGTGGGGAGCGAAGCCGCGGGCATACACGCGATCCAATGGCATCAACGGCAGCCATGCAGGAAACGTCCGCACACGATGCCGCCAGCGTGGTGCCCGTGTCCCGATATGCGCGTCAGGGAGCGTGGCCACGTCGCGCAATCCGACAGCTCCGAGTTCGGGCCCGAGGACACCGCGCCAGTCGTTGAAGTCCCCCGCAACGATCAATGAATCCGTCGACGGCACCCAGGTCTCGATGTAGCGCACCAGACGCGCGGCCTGACGGCGCCGACTCGCGGCGAACAAACCGAAATGCACAACGACGCAATGCAGTGTCAGATCCGTCGGAAGGCAAACGCGCACATGCAGCAAGCCACGCTGTTCAAACCGATGGTCGGAAACATCATGATGGGCAACCGCAAGAACCGGATAACGCGATAGCAGCGCGTTGCCGTGCTCACCGTGACGGGTGACAGCGTTGGTGTGATAGGCCGCGTGCATACCCAGCGCATGTCCCAGGACCTCATGCTGTGGAAGCTCGGGCCAATGCCGGAAATGCCGGGCGTGATGGCGATGGACAAACTGGACTTCCTGCAAAAATACAACGTCGGCGTCAAGTTCGCCCAGCGCTTCCTTCAGCGCGTGGATGCTCAACCGTTTGGCGGGTCCGAATCCCAGCACCCCCTTGTGAATGTTGTACGACGCGATGCGCAGAGTACCGCTCGGGTCGCAAGGGGCGTTCATGCAGGGCCACCAATCCGCCGCGGCAACTGCCGGATGGCATCGGCATTGGAGGCGGAAAAACAGGCGCCAGCCGCCTCGTGCCACGGCAGCCAGCGTGCCGCACGGTGCTCGCGTGGTGAAAGCGTGACATCGATCACGCCCGGCACTTCAAGACTGAACACGCGCTCGGTGTTACACCATACGCCGGGTGCATACCGGTGCCGCCAACGCGGATATATGTCGTAGACATTGGCCAGATTCCAGTCGCGCAGGACCACACCGTCGCCCTGGATGCCAGTTTCCTCAGCCACTTCACGCAGCGCGGCCGCGGCCAGCGCCTCGTTCGGACTGTCCAGACTGCCAGTGACGCTTTGCCAGAAACCGGGCTGCGGTGTGCGCTCGATCAGCAAGACCTGAAATGTCGGTGCGGGGGTGTGCACGACCACGAGCACGGACAGCGGAAGCTTGAAATCGCCGGCCGACATCGGACGTCCCCGTTCAATGGCGCGCGCGGACCGCGTCGGCCAGTTCATGCAATAACGGCAGCGTATCGTCCCAACCCAGACAGGCATCGGTGATCGACACGCCTGGCTCAAGCACGCAACCGGGCCGAAGGTCTTGCCGCCCTTCGCGCAAATGACTCTCGATCATCAATCCCACGACACGCCGCTCTCCCGCCGCGATCCGGAGCGCCACGTCACGTGCCACCTCGATCTGACGCCGCGGCTGCTTGGCGGAGTTGGCGTGGGAGCAATCGATCATCACCCGCTCGGGCTGCGCGGCCTTGCGCAGAACCTCGCAAGCCGCATCGACCGATTCCGCGTCAAAGTTCGGCATACGCCCACCCCGCAGAATGAGATGACAATCCGGATTGCCGCGGGTCTCGAAAATCGCCGCCACACCCATCTTGGTCATGCCCATGAAGGCGTGCGGAGAACCTGCCGCCACGAGCGCGTCTGCTGCCACCTGCACCCCGCCGTCGGTCCCGTTCTTGAAGCCGACCGGGCACGACAGCCCGGAGGCGAGCTGGCGATGACTCTGGCTTTCCGTGGTGCGGGCTCCGATCGCACCCCATGTGACAAGATCGCTGTAATACTGCGGAGAAAGAAGGTCGAGAAATTCAGTCCCGGCTGGCACACCCAGCTCCGCCAACGCGAGCAGCAACTGGCGCGCGCGGCGAAGGCCCTCGTTGATGCGAAAGCTGCCATCGAGCCTGGGGTCGTTGATATAGCCCTTCCAGCCCACCGTCGTGCGAGGTTTCTCGAAATACACCCGCATGACGATTAGCAGTGCGTCGGCCAGTTCCGGTATGGCGCGCGCGAGCCCACCGGCATAGTCGAGCGCTTGATCGTGGTCGTGGATCGAGCATGGCCCGACCACGACGATCAGTCGCTGGTCGTCGCCGCGCAGAACCCGGGATACCGCTGCACGGGCGTCCTCGACCACGGCCTCGACGCGCGTCGTGACGGGAATTTCCTCCAGCAGCACCGCCGGCGACACAAGCGCACGCACCGCCTCGATGCGGGTATCGTCGATGCGCGTCGTATCCAGGGTGGCGTCGGCACGGCCGGCTTCGCGGTCGTGCGCTGGGTTATCGAGCCGGTGCATTGCGTGCGCGCCTCAGGCTGCGGGTTGCGGCTGGCGCAAACGGATGTGCAGTTCACGCAACTGCTTTTCGTCCACGGCACTGGGAGCGTCGGTGAGCAGGCATTGCGCGCGCTGGGTCTTGGGGAAGGCAATGACGTCACGAATACTTGCGGCGCCCGTCATCATGGTCACGATCCGATCCAGGCCGAACGCAATGCCACCGTGCGGAGGTGCGCCATATTGCAATGCGTCGAGGAGGAATCCGAACTTCGCGCGCGCTTCCTCGGGCCCGATGCCGAGCGCCGAGAAGACCTTGCTCTGCATGTCCGCGCGGTGAATGCGCACCGAACCGCCACCAATTTCCCAGCCATTGAGCACCATGTCATACGCCTTGGCCAAACAGCCCCCAGGGTTGGTGACGAGGAGATCGACGTGCTCGTCCTTCGGCGCGGTGAACGGGTGATGACATGCGACCCACCGCTGGTCGTCGTCGTCGAATTCAAACATCGGAAAGTCGATCACCCACAGCGGCTTCCAGGCGTCTTCAAACAGGCCGCGGGCCCGCGCGAAGTCGCTATGGCCGATTTTCACGCGCAGCGCGCCGATGGCCGCGTTGACGACCTTGGCACGATCAGCGCCGAAGAACAGCACATCGCCGTCACACGCGCCAGACCGCGCAAGCAGGGCTGCGATGGCGCCATCGTGCAGGTTCTTGACAATTGGAGACTGCAGGCCGTCGCGTCCACGCGCCACCTCGTTGACCTTGATCCAGGCAAGACCCTTGGCGCCGTAGATCTTCACAAAGTCGGTGTAGGCGTCGATATCGCTGCGACTCATGTCCCCGCCGCCCGGCACCCGCAACGCAACCACGCGGCCATCGGATAACGCCGCGGCGCCGGAGAACACCTTGAAATCGACGTCTTTCATGACGTCCGTCAGCTCGGTGAACTCCATTTTCACGCGCAGATCAGGTTTGTCGGACCCATAGCGTCCCATCGCTTCGGCGTAGGGCATGATCGGGAACGGCTCCGCCAGCTGCACGCCCAGCACATCAGCGAAGGTCGTGCGGATCATGGTCTCGAACAAGGCGCGGATCTCGTCCTCACCAAGAAAGGATGTTTCACAATCGATCTGCGTGAACTCGGGCTGGCGGTCAGCGCGCAGATCCTCGTCGCGGAAACATTTGGTGATCTGGTAGTAACGGTCGAAACCCGACACCATCAGCATCTGCTTGAACAACTGCGGCGACTGCGGCAAAGCGAAAAACTGCCCGGCATTGACACGGCTTGGCACCAGATAATCACGCGCTCCCTCGGGCGTGCTTTTCGTCAGCATCGGGGTTTCGATGTCGATGAACCCCTGGGCGTCGAGGTAGCGGCGCACCGCCATGCTGACGCGGTAGCGCAGCTTGAGGTTGTGCTGCATCTGCGGTCGGCGCAGGTCCAGTACGCGATGGGTCAGGCGGGTCGTCTCCGAGAGATTGTCGTCATCAAGCTGGAAGGGCAGCGCGGCAGACGGGTTCAGGACCTGCACGGCATGGCACAGCACCTCGACCTTGCCCGACGCCAGCGAGACATTCTCGGTTCCGGCCGGGCGGGCGCGCACCAGTCCGTCGACCTGAATGCAAAACTCATTGCGCAGGGTCTCAGCCAACGCGAACATCTCGGCGCGGTCCGGATCGCACACCACCTGAACCAATCCCTCGCGGTCGCGAAGATCGATGAAAATCACCCCCCCATGGTCGCGACGGCGCTGCACCCACCCGCACAGGCTGATGGTTTGTCCGAGCAAGGATTCGGTGACGGCGCCGAGTGTGTGGCTGCGAAGGCTCATGGTGAATGATGGGTGGAATGACAGACAAAAAACGGAGCAGCTGCGGCCATCGCCGCGGCCATCAATGTTGGGCTGCTTGTGGATGCGGCCGGGGCACGACGACGCCCATGGAGATCACGTACTTGAGCGCCTCGTCGACACTCATCTCGAGTTCGACGATGTCAGCGCGTGGGAACATGAGGAAAAACCCGGAGGTTGGGTTCGGGGTGGTGGGAACGTAGACGCTGATGTGTTCACCGGCGAGGTGGGTTGCGACCTCGCCCCCTGGGGACCCGGTGACAAAGCCGATGGTACGGCACCCTGCGTGGGGATACGGCACCATCACCGCGCGTCTGAACGCATTGCCATTGCTCGAGAACAGCGTGTCCGAAACCTGCTTCACGCTGCTGTAGATGCTTTTGACGATCGGAATTCGCGCCAGCAACGCATCCCATCGCGCCAGCCACCACTGGCCGACAATGTTCGCCACAAGGAGCCCGGTCAGCAAGATGGCCACCAGCACCAGCGCCACACCAAGCCCGGGCATGTTGGCCAGGTGATCCAGCGATGGGGCAAACGCGGGCACGACCGCACCCACCGCGCCGACGAAGGCCCGAAAAATACCGTCGAACACCGACAGCAACTGCCAAAGTACCCAAATGGTGATGGTCAGTGGCAACCAGACCAGCAGGCCTGCGATGAACAATCTCTTCAGGCGCATGAGCGATCTGCTGGGCGCGGGGGCGTTAATGGCAGCCACAGGCGGCGCCGCATGCGGGCGCCGCCGGAGCCTCGGCCTTGGCCGGAACGGCAGGCGCCGTGGTACCGCCACCCTTGAAGTCGGTGGCATACCAACCACCGCCCTTGAGCTGAAACCCCGCTGCTGTCACCTGCTTGGCCAGCGCGGATGCTCCGCAGGCGGGACACACAGTGAGTGGAGCGTCAGAAAGTTTTTGAAGTGCGTCCATGGAATGGCCGCAGGATCCGCACTTGTAGGCGTAAATCGGCATGTCTAACTCCGCAAGGAGAACGTAATGATGAACATCAGATAAAGGCGGACATGCCGCCTTCAAGGTGTGGATACAAAGCCGCGACGCACAGCGGTGTGAATGCCCGCGCCATGCTGCCGGAATTCAGCGCCGCGCCGATTATAAAAAATCGGCGCCCGCTCTACGCCATCTCCGGCAATAGGGTGCGATCAGGGCAGGCGCACCGTGTGCTTTCCGCTGCGCTGCGGAAAGCCATCCAGCGCCGCATCCGCGAGCGCCTGCGCCACTGGTGCGAGCCGCTCGTCGAAAGAACCGGTCTCGACGCTGCTCTGCCAGACCAGTGCGCCACTGGCAGTGTCGCGGATCTCGAGTTGAAATACCCGCTCGTACCACGGCGGTGGCCACGAAAAACCCCGCCACCACCACGGTGCTCCGTTGTAAATCATGGTCCCGTTGGGCAGGATGATCGGCAGCCCGGGCGGCGGCCAACCACTCGGGAAACTTGCCTCGAAGTCAAGATAGACGTTGTACGCATAGCGCGCCGTATACGGTGCGGGCTGGCCGACGATGGGGTGCATGCCGGCACGCGTCATGGCGGCCACGACGCCGCGCTGAAAAAGCGCCGCATCCGGCAGCGCCGCGGTCTGGGGCGCCGCGTGCAACTGCACGTTTGCCCCCACCAGGGCTGCTGGCGCCGGGTGGGGCGTCGTGATGTCGGCGCTGACGGCAGTGAGCGATGCACACCCGCTCAACGCCGAAACCGCCAACATCGCCGCCACCGAGGCCGCCACCGCCCCTGCCCTGCCGACACGCCGCAGCGCCCGCGCGGCGATACGACTCCAGACAGATTCGAACATGCTCGGCTCCTTCGCGGTCCCGCCGCGCCCGACTCTCACTTTAATCGATTCCTGGGGCTTCTTGCAGCCATTGCACCGGGTTGTCGCCAGGCACGGTGCAAGGTTCGGCGTCGAATGCAAGATCGCCCCCCGGATCGGGCACCCCGTCGGCGCGCAGGGAGGTGAAAGGGAACACGGCACGGTCCATGAGGTGCGAGGGAACGATATTGCCGAGGGCTCTGAACATGCTCTCCAGTCGCCCCGGGTCGCGCTTGTCCCACTCGCGCAGCATCGCACCGATCTGCTTGCGTTCCAGGTTCTCCTGGCTGCCACACAAGGAACAGGGAATGATGGGGAAGGCGCGGTGATCGGCCCAGCGCTGAAGGTCACGCTCCGCGACATAGGCCAACGGACGGATCACGACGTGCCGCCCGTCGTCGCTGACCAGCTTTGGAGGCATGCCCTTCAGACGCCCGCCGTGGAAGAGATTGAGGAAAAAGGTCTGCAGGATGTCGTCGCGATGATGCCCAAGGGCAATCCGCGTTGCCCCGAGTTCCGACGCGACACGGTACAAGTTGCCGCGACGCAGGCGGGAGCACAGACTGCACATGGTTGCCCCCTCGGGGACCACGCGCTTGACGATGGAATAGGTATCTTGCTGCTCGATGTGGAAAGGCACGCCGCGCGCGCGCAGGTAATCCGGCAGGACGTGCTCGGGAAAACCGGGCTGTTTCTGGTCGAGATTGACCGCAACGATGTCGAAATCGACCGGCGCGCGTGCCCGCAGGTTCAACAGAATGTCCAGCAAGGCGTAACTGTCCTTGCCACCGGACATGCATACCATCACCTTGTCGCCTGCCCCGATCATGTTGAAATCGCCAATGGCCTGGCCGACGAGGCGATGGAGGCGCTTGGACAACTTGTTGATGCTCACCGATTGGCGCTGCGGCGTCCCCGCTGCCCCGCACGCATCGGAGGCGACCAGCGCTGCTGCGACTTCGCTCGGAACCCGGCTCATCCGCCCTCCCGTGCCGTGAGCACCGGAGCGATGCGACCGTGCTCGACCTCGATGCCCACGCCGTCGCAGTCGGGAAAGATGTTGGGTTTGTCGACGCGCACGCGCACGCGCGCCACCGCATCGATATCCAGCAATCGTTGCGCGATGCGCCCTGCCAGCGTCTCCAGCATGTTCACGTGGCCACGCAGTGCCTCTTCCAGCGCCACCTGCCGCAGCAGGCGATAGTCGAGGACGCAGTCGACGTCGTCGGCGGCCGGCAGCAGCGGCGCGTCGGGCATTTGCACCACGATGGACACGAGCAAGGGCTGGCGTGACTTCAGCTCGTGATCGAGGATGCCCACGCTGGCCTGCACCCGCAGGCGGTCAAGAATAATGGTGCGCATGATCAATCGAAGGAAAAATCGCGCGATCGCGCCTGCAGGTGCTGGCCGCGATCGACAAGGATGGTGGTTCCGGTCAACGCCGGGTTGGTCAGACAAAAACACACGGCGTCGGCCACATCCCCGGCGCCCGGCGCATGACCCAAGGGCCCTTCACGCTGCGGCTGCGCCAGACGCGCGGCATCGATCCCCGGCCCCGCCGGCATGCGCCCAGGCGCGACCCCCATCACCCGCAACACCGGCGCAAGGCCTTGCGCCAGCAAGGTGGTGGCGTCACGCAGCGCGGCCTTGCTCAGGGTGTAGGACAGATGGTCGGGATTCGGAGTCCAGAGCTTCTGGTCAAGCAGGTTGACCACGCAGCCGCGCGCACCGCGCGCCAGCAGGTGGGCGTGCAACGCCTGCGTCAGCAGCACTGGCGCGAGCACGTTGACGCGGTGGTGACGCATTGCCAGCTCGGCATCGATTCGATCCAGCGCGTCGTGCTCGAACAGCGATGCATTGTTGACCACCGCGTCCACTGCGCCCATCCCCTGGACAACCCGCGCAAGCAGCGCCCGCGCCTGCTCGCAATCCTCCAGATCGGCCGCGAAGGCGTCGGCATGCACGCCGCGTGAACGCAACTCGGCGCAGAGCGCATGCGCGTCCTCTGGCGACGCGCGATGATGCACCGCGACATCCCATCCCGCTTCGGCGAGCGACAGCGCAATGGCGCGCCCGAGCCGGCGCGCGCCACCCGTGACCAATGCGACACGTCGGGTCAGTCCCGAAGTGTTCGGCATGCGAGTGCGAGCATCAGCGAACATCAAACCTAGAATCCGGGCGATGGAAAGATCGGACAGTCTAGCGGCGCTGGTCGCACGCATCCTCGATGCCATCGGGCAGGCCGGCGGCTGGCTGCCCTTCGACCGGTACATGAACCTGGCGTTGTACGCGCCCGGACTTGGCTACTACGCGGCGGCGCCAGGGGTGCTCGGCCGTTGGGGCGCCGACAGCGATTTCGTCACTGCTCCCGAGCTCAGCCCCCTGTTCGGCATGACGCTGGCACGCCAGCTCGCCGCGGCGGGCCGTGCGGAAGGATTGGAGCGCGTGGTCGAGTTCGGTGCCGGCAGCGGGAAGCTGGCGTGCGACATGCTGGCAGCGTGGTCGCGCGGTGACTGGATGCCCCGCGAATATGCCATCGTCGAGGTATCGGCTGCAATGCGCGCACGCCAGCAGGACGCGACGGCGACGCTGCCACCAGACGTTCGCAAGCGTGTGGTCTGGTGGGATCGGCTGCCCGCACGCTTCGACGCACTGGTCGTTGGCAATGAGGTACTCGACGCCATGCCCGTGCAACTGCTGGTGCGAACCAGACACGGCTGGAGCGAGCGCGGGATCGTCGCCACCGGTGACACCGCGCGCCCATTCGCCTGGTCCGACCGACCGGGAGCAGCGGCGCCGCGCCGCAGCATGGATGCGCTTCCCGTGGGCGCGGTCACCGAGACCCATGCCGCGGCCGAAGCATTCATCGCCACACTTGCCGACCACCTGCGACGCGGCCTCGCCCTGTTCATTGACTACGGGTTCCCCGCCCACGAGTATGACCACCCGCAACGCGACAGTGGCACCCTGCGCTGCCACCGCGCGCATCGTGCCCACGACGATCCGCTCTGGGAGCCGGGAGCGTCGGATATCACCGCCCACGTCGAGTTCAGCGGCATCGCCCGGGTCGCGCGCAACGCCGGCATGGAGATCCTGGGGTACACCAGCCAGGCGCGCTTCCTGCTCAACGCGGGACTGCTTGACACCCTGCGCGATGCCCTGACGGCGACGGGCGACGGTGGCCCCGCCCCCACCGACCGTGCCGGGCTGGCGCTTGCCGCGGGCGTGCAAAAACTGGTGAACGAAAGCGAAATGGGCGAGCTGTTCAAGGTCATGGCCCTGGGCCGCGGCGTGCGCACGGCGTTGGCGGGCTTCGCGCAGGGCGACCGCGCGGCAGCCCTGGACGGCTGAGCCGGAGCGCCCGCACATGTGGTTGCTCCTGTTCGTCCTCGCCTCGATCGTCACCACGGCGCTGCTTCCATGGCTGGAGCGCTTCGGGTTCGGCAAGTTGCCACTGGATCTTCGCCTGCGACTGGGTGGACGTGTCTGGCTGCTGCCGTTCGGATCGACACTGCTGCTGGCCGTGGTCGCATGGACCGTTGCTCGACTGCTGCGCTGATCAGGCCGCCGCGGGCGCGACGCGGCCTGGCCACATCCGCATCGCGGTCGCCCCGATGGTGGCGAGCATCAGCATCACCAGGGCCACGCAGCCGTCCCAGCCAGCGCGCTCCCACACCAGGCTTGGCGCCAGCGCGCCCAGGCTGCCCCCGAAGTAATAGCACATGACGTACAGACCGACGGCGCTCGACCTCGCTTCGCGTGCAAACCCGGGCAGCTGGGTCGTTGCCATTGACTGCATGACGAACACTCCACCAGAGCTCAAGGTCAGGCCGACGATGATCACCGGCAGTGCTGGCGCGAGAGTCAGCACCATGCCGGCTGCCGACAACGCTGCGGCCCAGCCGAACACGCGTCGCGCACCGAAACGCCATGCCAGCGAGCCGGCCCCAGGCGTCGCCACCATCCCCACCAGGTACACCGCAAACAGAAAACTGAGTTGGCGCAGTCCCAGATCGTAAGGAGGCGCGGCGAGGTGAAACCCGACGTACGTGAATGTGCACACGTTCGAGAACAGGATGCCGAAGCCGATGGCGTAGCTGCCCAGCAGTTGCGGATTACGCAGATGACGTGACATGCCGCCCAGGGACTGCCGCAAGCTGACGCTGGGATGAAACGCCCGCGACGCTGGCAGCCCGCGCCAGATCACCAGCAACAACGCCGCATTGATCAGCCCCAGAGCGACGAACGCGGCCTGCCAGTCCCATCGAGCCGTCACCAGACCGGTGATGAAACGCCCGGCAAAACCGCCCAGGACCGACCCTGAAATGTACAGCGAGGTCACTGCAGGCGCCTGTCGCGCGGGCCATTCCTCGCCAATATACGCAACGGTCGCCGTGAACACTCCAGGGATGAACAACCCTTGCAACAAGCGCCACACCAGCATCGTATGCAGACTTCCCGCCGTCGACGTCAGCAAGGTGGTCAATGACAAACCTGCCAACGATGCAAGAAGCACGGGACGGCGACCGAAGCGGTCGGACAACGCGCCCGCGAGCGGTGCTGTCGCCGCCACCGCGAAGGTGGTGGCCGTGAGCGTCAGACTGAGTTCAGCCACGCTGACATGGAACATGCGCTGCAAGGCAGGCAGCAGGCCCTGCGTGGCGTACATCGTAAAAAACGCGCACATGCCGCAACATGCAACCGCAAGGCGGCGCGCGACATCGGAAGGGGTGGATGACATCGAGAATTCCTGCGAGGGCACGTTGATGAGGTTAGTCCTTTGATTTTCATTCGTAAAATAGATTTTTCATTGATTTTGATAGGTTTTAAAAATGGAACTACGCCACTTGCGTGCGTTCGTGGCCGTGGCCGAGGAGCGGCACTTTTCCCGCGCGGCGGCGCGCCTGCACTTGTCGCAACCGCCCCTGTCGCAACAGATCCAGGCTCTGGAAGCCGAGCTCGGCGTGCGGTTGTTCGAGCGCGGGCGCGCCGGGGTCCGCATGACCGCGGCAGGCGAAGCCCTGTTCCCCCAGGCGCTGGCCCTGCTCGATCAGGTGCAGCGTGCCGCGGAGCTGGCGCGCCGCGCGGGCCAAGGCGAAAGCGGCACGCTCGCCATCGGTTTCGCTGGCTCGATGCCGTTTTCGGAGCTGATGCCGCGGCTGCTGCGCGAATTTCGCGCGGCGTGGCCGCAAGTGGCGCTACAACTGCGCGAGCAGCCCTCGCGGGCCCAGATCGACGATCTGGTCGCGCGCCGACTTGATCTCGGCTTCATTCGTCCGACCCGCCACGACCGCCTCGACGCGCTGCAAACCCGCGTACTCCAACGCGAGCCGCTGCTGGCCGCCGTGCCCGAGTCCCATCCACTGGCGGGCCGCACCAGCATCCGTTTGCATGAACTCCAGGACGACGGCTTCATTGTCTACAGCGCCACCCTGGGCTCGGCGCTGCGCGATCACACCCTGGCGCTGTGCCGTCGCGCCGGGTTCGATCCCCGCATCGCCCAGGACGTGCATGAGATGCCTACCCTCGTCGGTCTGGTTGCGGCCGGCATCGGCGTTGGCCTGGTGGCAGCATCGATGCGCCACTCAGCTTCGCCATGGGTGCGCTATCTCGGCATCGAAGACCCGGGGGCACACAGCGACATCGTGCTCGCATGGCGGCGCGACGACGCCTCGCCCGTGGTCGCAAACTTTTTGGCGCTGGCCACGCCGACGCAGGAGCCGCCAGCGCCGTCAGCACCTACCGCCGCAGCACACGCGTAATCGCTGCTTCGCGCGCCGCCTTGACGGCCGCGGCGATGGCCTCGGAGCCGCCAGCGGCGGCTTCGCGCGCGACCGCACCCGAATCGACCTCCAGCGCCGCAGCCAACGCGGCTTGCAGCCGCGCCCGCTGCGGATAAGGTTGCAACGGGAAGGCACCACCGCGCCCCCGATGGTCGGCCTCGCAGGCCTGGAGCACCTGGGAGAAGCGCACCGGCCGGCGTAGCGCATCGCAGCGTTGCAGCACACCCAGCATCGCCTCCGGGCCAAAGGTCAGGCTGGCGTGCACATTGCCGTGCTCGGCGGCGACCACCGCGGCGAGATCCGCACACGCGCCGGGAACTCGCAGCCGGCGCGCCACCAACGCGGCAAGCTGCAACCCACGTTGCTCGTGCCCGGCATGGCGCGGGAGAGCATCGGCCGGGGTCGATGCCTTGCCGACGTCGTGCATCAGACATGCCCAGCGCGTCGGCAGATCGGCGCCGAGTGCCGCGGCAGCCTGCAGCACCAGCATCGTGTGCTCGCCACAATCCACCTCGGGGTGAACGTCCGCGCGCTGGGGCACGCCCCACAATGCGTCCACCTCTGGAAGCACGCGCGCCAGCGCCCCGCACGCGCGCAAGACCTCGAGCATGCGGCGGGGCTGCGCTTCGCACAGTCCTCGCGAAAGCTCCTGCCAGACGCGTTCAGGCACCAGGGCATCGACCTCTCCGGCGGCAACCATCTCCCGCATCAGCGTCATGGTCTCGGGGGCGACCGTGAAAGCACCAAAACGCGCCGCGAACCGTGCCAGGCGCAGGATGCGCACAGGGTCCTCGGCGAATGCGGGGCTCACATGGCGCAGCACCCGCGATGCCAGATCCTCCCGCCCCCCCCAGGGATCAATGATGTCGCCCGCGCGGTCCTGCGCCATCGCGTTGATGGTCAGGTCGCGTCGCAGCAGATCCTGCTCCAGCGTGATGTCGGGTGCCGCGTGCACATCAAAACCGTGGTAACCCGGGCCGACCTTGCGCTCCGTGCGCGCAAGCGCATACTCTGCGTGACTGATCGGGTGAAGAAAGACCGGAAAATCGCGCCCGACCGGGACGAAGCCGGCATCGAGCATCTGCCGCGGCGTTGCGCCCACCACGACCCAGTCACGGTCGTGGACAGGCAGACCCAGCAGGGCGTCACGTACGGCGCCGCCAACCACGTAAGCCCGGCCTGGCGTGGCCCACGCCACCTCGCAAGGGGGTTCGAAAACGGTACCGCTGGCGTTCATCCCGGCAGCATACGGCACCATGTCCTGAATCAGAGCGCCGCGTCGCGGAGTGCACGCCGCAAGATCTTGCCCACCGGGGTCTTCGGCAAGTCCTCACGGAACACGATGTGCCGGGGGCGCTTGTAGTTGGTCAACCGCTCGGCGAGAAAAGCCTTGAGTGCGTCTTCGGTCAGGGACGGGTCGCGACGCACCACGAACAATCGCACCGCTTCGCCCGAATTCGGGTCAGGAACGCCCACCGCGGCGGCCTCGAGCACTCCCGGATGCATGACGGCGACTTCCTCGATTTCGTTGGGATAGACATTGAATCCCGACACCAGAATCATGTCCTTCTTGCGGTCCACGACACGCACATAGCCCTGTGCGTCAAGCACACCGATATCCCCGGTCTTGAAGAATCCATCGGATGTGAAGGCGCGTGCGGTGTCCTCCGGCCGGTTCCAGTAGCCGGACATGACCTGCGGACCGCGCAGTGCGATTTCCCCCGCCTGGCCGATCGCGACCGGATGGCCCTGGTCGTCGACGATGGCCACCTCTGTGGAGGGAATGGGCAAGCCGATGGTGCCGGAAAAGTGATCGGTATCGGTGGGATTGCCAATCGCCGATGGCGACGTCTCCGAAAGGCCGTAGCCCTCGCAGATCGGGCAGCCTGTGCGCTCCAGCCACTTGCGCGCCACCGCCTCCTGTACGGCCATGCCGCCCCCCAGCGAAAGGCGCAGGTGACTCCAGTCCACCTTGTCGAAATCAGGGTGGTGCAACAAGGCGTTGAACAGCGTATTGACTGCGGGAAAGCTATGGACGGGATAGCGACGCAGCTCCTTCAGGGTGGCGGCGAGGTCGCGCGGGTTGGGGATCAGCATGATCATGCCCCCTTGCCAGGCTGACAGCAGCATGACCACCGTGAAGGCGAAGATGTGATACAGAGGGAGCACGCACGCGGTGTTGATCGACCCGTTGACTGGCAGCTTGCGCAACGCCGGCGCATTCCACGCCGCCGACTGCAGCACGTTGGCGATGAGGTTGCGGTGGGTGAGGATGGCGCCCTTGGATACGCCAGTGGTTCCACCTGTGTATTGGAGCACCGCGACGTCTTCCGGCCCCGGGTGGGCAACACAGGACGGCAGTCCGCGTCCTTGCGCCAGGGCGTCACGAAAACGCACATGGCCGGGGAGGGAAAAACGCGGCACCAGGTGCTTGCGATGGCGCACGACGAAATCGACCACCGATCCCATCGGAAACCGCAGCATTTCGCCCATGCTCGCAACGACGACGACGCGGGGCAGAACCTCCCGATCGATCTGTTCGAGCGTGTGTGCGAAGTTCTCGAGAATGATGATCGCCGCGGCACCGCTGTCGCGCAGCTGGTGTTCAAGCTCGCGAGGCGTGTACAGCGGGTTGACATTGACCACCACGAGTCCTGCGCGCAGGACTCCCGCGACCGCAACCGGATATTGCGGCACGTTGGGCATCATCAACGCCACCCGATCGCCGGCCCGCATGCCGACATGATGCAGCCATGCCGCGAGGGCGGCGGACTGCGCGTCCCATTGACCGTAGCTGGTCTCCTGCCCCATGAAGGCAAACGCCGGTCGGTCTCGATACCTTGCGAATATGTCGCGCAGCAACTCGACCAGCGAGGCGCAGGTTCCAGGGTCGATGTCGGCGGGAACGCCGACGGGGTACTGGGCGAGCCAGGGACGGTCCGTCATCTGATTGACTCCTGCGGCCGTCAAAAACGAACGACCGTTCGATAACCAGATGCAAGCATACGCGCGGCCGTACCACTTGACCAGTCCGGGCTTTCCTGGCCCAGCGCCGTACCTGGGCCGACGCTCAGGTCTCGGCGATGCGGATGGTCGGGAATTTTGCCGAGTAGTCCTTGGCCCGCAGCGCCACGCGGGCCGCCAGCCGCCGCGCGATGGCACGGTACTCGGTTGCCACAGCGCCGTCGGGATCGGCCACGACACTGGGGCGACCGCTGTCGGCCTGCTCACGAATGCGCAGGTCGAGTGGCAGGCTGCCCAGCAGGTCCACGCCATGGTCCTGCGCCATGCGCGCGCCACCGCCGGCACCAAAGATGTGCTCCGCGTGACCGCAGTTCGAACAGACGTGCACCGCCATGTTCTCAATGACACCGAACACCGGCACCTGCACCTTCTCGAACATCCTGAGACCCTTGCGGGCGTCGAGCAAGGCGATGTCCTGTGGCGTGGTGACAATGACCGCGCCGGTCAGTGGCACGCGTTGGCTCAAGGTCAGCTGGATATCGCCGGTTCCAGGCGGAAGGTCGACCACCAGATAATCCAGATCAGACCACCGGGTCTGGCGCAGCAACTGCTCGAGCGCCTGGGTTGCCATCGGGCCACGCCAGATCATCGGCTGATCAGTATCGAGCAGCACGCCGATGGACATGACCTGCAGCCCATGCGAGCGCATTGGCTCCATGGTCTTGCCATCCGTGCTGTCGGGCTTGCCTTGCAAGCCCATCATCATCTGCTGGGACGGGCCGTAAATGTCGGCGTCGAGCAGGCCCACGGTGGCACCCTCGGCGGCCAGCGCCAGCGCGAGATTCGCGGCGGTCGTGCTCTTGCCCACGCCCCCCTTGCCAGACGCCACCGCGATGATGTTGCGCACACCCTCGAGCGGCTTGAGCCCGCCTTGCACGGCGTGGGGCTCCACCCGGGTTTCAAAGGCGACGTCGACCACGTCGACGCCGTCAACGCCGCGCGCGGCCGTCTCGAGGGCGGCGCGCAACCCGCGCTCCTGGCTGCGCGCCGGATAACCCAGCGCCACCCGCACCGAAACCCGTCCGCCGTCGACGCGGAGGTCACGCAAAGCCTTGGTCGATTGCAGCGTGCGGCCGTTATCAGGGTTGACGACTGCGGCGAACGCGGCCTCGACGGACGCGCGGGAAGGCGTTGAGTTTGGCATGGTGGTGTTGGAGGAAATTGAAGCAAATGGTTCCAGTCTATCCCGGCGACGCCACGGACCTGCCTCGCCTGCCTACAATTCCCTGATTGCGCGCGCGCCAAACAAAGCCCCCGATTCCGGCCCCCATGATGCAAGAAACCAAGCGACGCCTGTTCGTCACCACCGCCCTTCCCTACGCGAACGGCCCTTTCCACATCGGCCACATCATGGAGTACATCCAGGCTGACACCTGGGTGCGCTTTCAGCGCATGCGGGGCCACGAAGTGCACTTCGTCGGTGCCGACGATGCGCACGGCGCACCGATCATGATCGCGGCCGAGAAGGCCGGACGGACGCCGCAGGAGTTTGTCGCGGCCATCGCGGCCGGCCGCGCCCGCCATCTCGACGGATTTCACATCCGTTTCGACAACTGGCACAGCACCGACGCACCGGAAAACCACCAGCTTGCCCAAGACATCTACCGGGATCTCCGCAAGGCCGGCTTGATTTTCACCCGTGAAATCGAGCAGTTTTTCGATCCCGTCAAGGGCATGTTTCTTCCCGACCGCTACATCAAGGGCCATTGCCCGAAATGCGACGCGCCGGACCAGTATGGTGATGCCTGCGAGGCTTGCGGTGCCGTGTACAGCCCGACCGAGCTTCGCAAGCCCTATTCGGTTCTTTCGGGCGCCGTGCCCGAGATGCGCCGCAGCGAGCATTACTTTTTCCAGCTGTCCTCGTCGCGCTGCGAGGACTACCTCCGCGGCTGGACCCAGGGCGTCGACGCGCGCGGCGTCTCCCACCTGCAGGTGGAAGTGCTGAACAAGGTTCGGGAATGGTTCACGCGCGACGGCGAGGGCCGGCACGGTCTGGCCGACTGGGACATTTCCCGCGACGCCCCTTACTTCGGTATCGAGATCCCGGACGCACCCGGCAAGTATTTTTACGTCTGGCTGGACGCCCCCATCGGCTACCTCGCCAGCCTCAGAAACCACTTCGACAAAGGCCAGGCCGCCGCCCACTGGCACGCGCCGTCGCGCACGTCGCAGACGTATGAGGAATTCGTCAGCGACCCCGCGGTCGAGCAAGTGCATTTCATCGGCAAGGACATCGTCTATTTCCACACGCTGTTCTGGCCCGCCATGCTTCATTTTTCGGGCCGCAAAGTTCCAAACCAGGTCAACGTGCATGGATTCGTCACCGTCGGCGGCGAAAAAATGAGCAAAAGCAGGGGAACCGGGATCTCTCCCTTGCAGTATCTGGACATCGGCCTGAACCCGGAATGGTTGCGCTACTACCTGGCGGCCAAGCTGAGCGCCAGGGTCGAGGATGTTGATTTCACGCCCGACGACTTTGTCGCGCGCGTCAACAGCGATCTCGTCGGCAAGTATGTGAATATCGCCAGCCGCGCAGCCAAGTTCATCTCCCAGCATTTCGACGGCCAACTCGCCTACATGGGCGCGACTGACGCCTTCACGGACGGCGCGCGCGCCCTGGCCGACGATGTGGCCGCGGCGTTCGGTGCGCGCGAATATGCGCGAGCCATGCGCGAGATCATGGCCCATGCCGACCGCATCAATGCTGCCTTCGACACGGCCCAACCATGGATCCTCGCCCGGGATCAGGCGCGTCGTGCCGAACTCCAGGACGCGTGCTCGCGCGCCTTGGCGGGCTTTCACCTGCTGTCCGTGCTGCTGAGTCCGGTTCTGCCAGTGACCAGCGGCCGTGTCGCGCGTACGCTGTTCGGCATGGACCGCGACTTCACGTGGGACGACGCTTTCAGCCTGCCGCGGTCGGTGCGCCCATACCAGCACCTGATGCAGCGCGTGGATCCCCAAACCCTCGAACGTCTGTTCGACGCGCCGGAAGCGGCAACCTCCCCGAACCCGATGCCCGGCGCAGTGATGTCGCCCACCCCTGCGACCTCCGTCGCCCCGGGCGAGGACACCATCACCATCGAAGACTTCACGAAGGTCGACCTGCGCATCGCACGCATCGTGCTTGCCGAGGCCGTCGAGGGGTCGACCAAACTGCTGCGCCTCACGCTCGACGCAGGGGAGTCGGGTGCAGATGGCCAGCCGCGCCTGCGAAATGTGTTTTCCGGCATCGCCACGGCCTACAAGCCCGAGGAGCTCACCGGGCGGCTCACCGTGATGGTGGCCAACCTCGCTCCGCGCAAGATGAAGTTCGGCCTGAGCGAAGGCATGGTGCTGGCGGCCAGCGCCGACGACGAGAAGGCGCATCCGGGTATCTATCTGCTCGATCCCTTCCCCGGCGCGCAGCCAGGCATGCGGGTTCGCTGAGGGAGCCACCGACCATGGCACACGCCACGCCAGTTCCCGCCGACGCCCTGCGCTGCCTGCCCGATGATGCCTGGGACACCGGCCCGACGACGCACCTGGAGCACCTGGTCGAAGGCGGGCACGTGCTGGAATTTCCTCATTTGCGTTTCCTGCTCGCGCCTGACGAGAGGCGATTCCTTGATCCCGCCTGGAGCGACGGCCGGTCCAAAAACCTCAGCTTGCGTGGCGACGGATCGATTCGCGGCGCCCGGGGCAGCGCGACCGACCTGGAAGCGCTGCGGGCAATGATCGCGCGCTACGCGGACTCGGCGCAGGCACTCGTGGACCGCCTGTTTCCGCACTATCGCGGCAAGCTGCGCGCTGGCAACGCCTCGCTGCGCCCCTTCCAGGTCGAGGGGCGCGCAGCATCATGGCGCAAGGACGATACCCGCCTGCATGTCGACGCGTTCCCGAGCAACCCGACCCGGGGCGTTCGCCTCCTGCGTGTGTTCCACAATCTCAACCCCGACGGCCGTGCGCGCACGTGGCGGGTTGGCGAACCCTTTGGCGACTTCGTCGAACGTTTCGCACCGCGGCTGCGTCCGGCCTTGCCAGGGTCAGCGTGGTTGCTGCACACGCTGCACGTGACCAAGTCGCGACGCACCGCGTACGACCACATCATGCTGCAGTTGCACGATCTGGCCAAGGCCGACCTCGAATACCAGCGCGGCGCGCCGCAGGCAGCGGTGGATTTCGCTCCCGGCACGACATGGGTCGTGTATTCGGATCAGGTGCTGCATGCGGTCATGGGTGGCCAGCACATGATGGAGCAGACCTTCTACCTCGACCCCGACCAGCAATATGCACCGGAAACGTCGCCATTGCACATGCTCGAACGGCGGATGGGACGTCCGCTGCGCTGACCAGCGACGCGCCAAAAAGTCCTAACATGGCGGGATTCGGTGACTTGTGTCGCCACTTTCCGATCCTTCATCCGTCTACGCCATGCCGCTCGCCGTCAAGCCCTACGTCTCCGAAGCCACCCGCTTCCTGCAGGACCTCAAGGCCCAGCAACCGGATCTCGAAGCGCGCCAGAAACAGGGGCGCGCTCTGCTGTGGGACCGTCCGCAGGACCCAGACCTCCGCGCCGCCTTCAACGCCGGCCAGGTGCGGCAGAAGCCGTATGTCTACGGCGTCGACTGAACTTCCTGACAATCCAGATGCCGATACGGCGCTGGAGACCATTGATGGGGTGGCCGTCGCGCGTCTTTACGGGCAGCCCCTGTTCGCGCTGCCGCAGGACCTGTACATCCCCCCGGATGCGCTCGAAGTCTTTCTGGAGGCCTTCGAGGGACCGCTCGACCTGCTGCTCTACCTGATCCGGCGGCAGCACTTCAATATCCTGGACATTCCGATGGCCCAGGTGACGCGACAGTACCTCGATTACATCGAACAGATCCGCCACGATAACCTCGAACTGGCGGGGGAATACCTGCTCATGGCGGCGATGCTCATCGAGATCAAGTCGCGCATGCTGCTGCCGCGCCCGCCCGCACCGGAAGGCCAGGAACCCGAGGATCCGCGCGCTGAACTGGTACGTCGCCTGCTGGAATACGAGCGCATGAAGCTGGCCGCGCAGCAACTCGAAGGGCTGCCCCAGCGCGGTCGCGACTTCTGGCGCGTCGAGGTTGCGGTGGAAAGAACCGCGCGCGCCTTGCTGCCCGACGTCACCGTGGAAGAACTGCGCGAGGCCTGGGCACAGCTGGTGCAGCGCGCCCGGCTCAACGCCCATCACCACATCACCCGCGAAACCATTTCGGTGCGGGAGATCATGAGCCGCGTTCTGCGATGCCTGCAGGATCGCCGATTCGCGGAGTACCAGGAGCTGTTCGACCGCCAACGCGGCATGACCCACGCAGTCGTCACGTTCATCGCCCTGCTCGAGCTCGCACGGGAAGGTCTGCTGCAGATCACCCAGGCCGAGGCCTACGCCCCTGTCTACGTGCGCCTGGCATATACGCCGAGCCACTGACGCCTTCTGCACCGGATACCGAGGCGCGATGACCGAACGATCGTTCGTTTTTGCTCGCGGATCTTGCTGCAATGCGGCGATAATGCCGCCACCAGTCACTGACTGCCGCTTGCCACCACGCCAGATACATCATGTCCAACCATCATCCTTCCGCCGGCGCGCCCTACGTGCACCCGGGTGCGACTGTGCCAACGCGCAAGCCCGTCACATTGCATCGCCTGCGCGCCATGCGCGAAGCCGGCGAGAACGTCGCCATCCTCACCGCCTACGACGCCAGCAGCGCGGCGTTGCTTGACGCCGCGGGTGTCGACTGCCTGCTCGTGGGCGACTCGTTGGGCATGGTGGTGCAGGGGCGGGACTCGACCCTGCCGGTGACCATGGAACACATGGTCTATCACACCACCTGCGTGGCGCGCGCCCGTGGTGCGGCGTGGCTGATCGCCGACCTTCCGTTCGGGAGCTACCACGAAAGCGTGGAGCAGGCCGTACGCAATGCAGCCACGCTGATGCGCGCCGGTGCCCAGATGGTCAAGCTCGAAGGTGGCGGCTGGACGGCGCCGATCGTGCGCGCGCTGGTCGAGCGCGGCATTCCGGTATGCGCCCATCTCGGGCTGACGCCGCAGAGCGTGCACGCGCTAGGCGGCTACCGTATCCAGGGGCGTGACGCACCCGCCGCGGCGCAGTTGCGTGCGCATGCGCGCGAACTCGATGACGCCGGCGCGACGATGCTTGTGCTGGAGTTGATGCCGTCGAACCTGGCGGCCGATGTCAGCACCGAATTCTCCGGCATCACCATCGGCATCGGTGCCGGGCGCCGCACCCATGGTCAGGTTCTGGTGCTGAACGACATGCTCGCGCTGACTCCGGGCGCGAAACCACGCTTCGTGCGCAACTTCATGGCCGGTGCCTCGAGTATTGCCGACGCGGTTTCCACGTATGTGCGCGATGTCAAGAGCGGCGCGTTCCCGGACGAATCCCTCCACGGATACGAGGCATGACCGCGATGCAGGTGTTGCACTCCCAGGATGCGCTGCGCGCTGCACTGCGCCACCTCCCGGCCCCGACCCTGGTGCCGACCATGGGCAACCTCCACGCTGGTCACCTGGCGCTGGTGGCGCACGCACGGACCTTCGGCGCACCAGTGGTGGTCAGCATTTTTGTCAATCGGCTCCAGTTCGGGCCACACGAGGATTTCGATCGCTATCCCCGCACGCTGCAGCGTGATTGCGAACTGCTGCGGAGCGCAGGCTGCGACATCGTGTTCGCCCCTGATGAAGCGACCATGTACCCACAGCCGCAGACCTTCCAGATCACCCCAGACCCCCTGGTTGCAGGGGTGCTCGATGGTGCTGCGCGGCCCGGGCACTTTGCGGGCGTTTGTACTGTGGTCATGAAATTGTTTCAGATGGTCGCACCACACCAGGCGGTGTTCGGCAAGAAGGACTACCAGCAACTGCTTCTGATACGCGCCATGGCTTCACAGTTCGCCCTGCCGGTTGGTATCGTGGGGCTGGAAACCGTGCGCGCCGATGACGGGCTGGCACTGTCGTCGCGCAATGGCTATCTCGACGCCGCGCAGCGCGACCAGGCCCCGCAATTGAACGCCGCCCTGCGCGAGTTGGCGCGTGCCGCACGCACCGGGAGCGATCCGGCACTGCTACCCATGCTGGAAACACAGGTCCACGAGGAACTCGCGGCCTTGGGCTGGAGCCCCGATTACCTCACCGTGCGGCGCCGCGTCGATCTCCAGCCGCCGTCGGCTGCTGACCTCGCGCGCGAGGACACGCTCGTGGCGCTGGGAGCCGCCAGACTTGGCAACACCCGTTTGATCGACAACGTCGAGTGCTGAGGCCACCGGGGCCACCCAGGGCAGTGCTGCCCCATCCAAGCGGCACGCGGGGGCAAACGGGAGGAGAATATGCGGTTTGGGGTGCACCCGTCTGATGCTCGTATCACCATGCAACATTGCGATGTCCTGATCATTGGCGGCGGCTTGGCCGGCCTGTCTTCGGCGCTCCAACTGGCCGAGCGCTTCCACGTCACGCTGCTGGCCAAGCGCGAGCTTGAGATTTCCAGCAGCCAGTGGGCACAAGGCGGCATCGCCGCCGTGCTCGGTGACGGCGACACGTTCGAGGCCCATGTTCAGGACACCATGGTGGCCGGTGGTCAGCTCAACGACATGGCAGCCACGCGCTACGTGATCGAACACGGCCCTGCGGCCATCCAGTGGCTGCGCGATCAAGGCGTACCCTTCGACACCGAAGCCGGTGGACTACACCTCACCCGCGAGGGCGGACACAGTCAGCGCCGCATCGCGCACGTGGCCGACGCCACCGGCGCTGCCATCCAACGGACGCTGCTGGCACGGGCGCGCGCGCATGCCAACATCACCCTGGCGGAGAACCACGTTGCGGTCGACCTCATCACCGACCGCCACATGGATATCACCAGCAGCCCGCGCTGCTGGGGCGCATACGCGCTGAACACCCTCACCGGACACGTCGAAACCTTCGCCGCCGCACATACGGTCCTGGCCACCGGCGGCGCCGGCAAGGTCTACCGTTACACCACCAATCCGGATACGGCCAGCGGCGACGGGCTGGCAATGGCGTGGCGCGCGGGTTGCCGCGTCGCCAACATGGAATTCATCCAGTTCCATCCCACCTGCCTGTATCACCCCAAGGCCAAGAGTTTCCTGATTTCGGAAGCCGTGCGTGGCGAAGGCGGCGTCCTGCGCCTCCCCGACGGCACGCGCTTCATGCCCGCCCACGACGCGCGCGCCGAGCTTGCTCCACGTGACGTGGTCGCGCGTGCGATCGACTTCGAGATGAAAAAGCATGGGCTGGACTGCGTCTACCTCGACATCACCGACAAGGGCGAGGCGTTCATCCGCCACCATTTCCCGACGATCTACCAGCGCTGCCTTGATCTCGGCATCGACATGGCGCGTGAGCCGATTCCGGTGGTGCCTGCCGTGCACTTCACATGCGGCGGTGTGCTGACCGACCTGAGCGGCCGCACCGACCTGCCAGGTCTTTACGCGGTCGGCGAGGTCGCGTACACGGGATTGCATGGCGCCAACCGGCTCGCGAGCAACTCCCTGCTCGAATGCGTGGTGTTCGGCACCGCCACTGCGCGCGCCGTGCGCGAGGCCGAGCAACCACCCGTCCTGGTTCCCCGCCCTTGGGACGAGAGCCGCGTGGTCGACGCCGACGAGCTTGTCGTCGTCAGCCACAACTGGGACGAGTTGCGGCGGCTGATGTGGAATTATGTCGGCATCGTGCGCACCGACAAGCGACTGGAGCGCGCGGCGCACCGCATTGAATTGCTGCGCGCGGAAGTCCAGGAGTTCTACGCCAATTTCCGCGTCAACCGCGACCTTCTGGAGTTGCGCAATCTGCTGCAGGTGGCTGAGCTGATCGTGCGCTCCGCGCGTCTGCGCCACGAAAGCCGCGGTCTTCATTACAGCCTGGACTGGCCACAGACCGCCGCCCCGGCGGCCCCAACCATTCTCGTGCCGTGAGCACCCCCGACGTCGCCACCGTGGGCGCCTTGGTGCGCGCTGGCGCGTTCGCGCAGATTCTCTCCCGCGCGCGTGACCCACACGCCCGGCTGAAAACCGACGGCAGTATCGTCACAGACGCTGACATCGCCATGCAGCGCCACCTCGAGGCCGAACTCGCAGCGCGCTGGCCGGGTATCGCCCTGCTCGGCGAGGAAATGACGACCGACGCCCAGGTCGCCCGGCTGCGCGACGAGGCTGCCGCCCCCGACGGCCCCGGACTATGGGTGCTGGATCCACTCGACGGCACCAGCAACTTCGCCGCCGGCATCCCGACCTTCGGCCCCTCATTGGCGTGGCTGCAAGGCGGGCGCGTACGTCTGGGCGTGGTGTTCGACGTGATGCGCGACGAACTGTTTGCCGCGGCCGAAGGCGAGGGCGCCACCCTCAACGGAGCGCCGCTGCGGCTGACCGGTGGCGACGACCGGACGCTGGCGCGCGCCATGGCGTGCGTCGACTTCAAGCGCCTCCCGAGGCCGTTGGCGACGCGGCTTGCAGTCCACGCACCATATGCGTCGCAACGTGCCATCGGTTCGGTGGCCATCGAATGGTGCTGGGTCGCCGCCGGCCGCTTTCATATTTACCTCCACGGCGCCCAAGGCTTGTGGGACTACGCTGCCGCCCACCTCATCCTGCGCGAGGCCGGTGGCGTCAGCCGAACCCTGGCGGGCGAACCGGTGTTCGCGCAGACCCTGGACAAGCGCTCCGCGCTGTGCGCGACAACACCGACCCTTCTGGACGCCTGGGCCGCTTGGGTGGGGCACGACTGAGTGCAGCGATCGACGCCACCGTCGATCGCGCGAAAATGGGAAATTTTCGCATTTTTACGTTTTTCGCTAGAATCGTCGGATCAGGCTCTTTGACGCATCCGACACGACCACCCCCCCATGGGCGCACGTCCGAAACCGCTGCCAACGAAATTGGCGCATCCGCTACCGCCCACTGAGGACGTGCAGCAGGCGCTCGAGCACGTGCTTGGCCCACTGGTGCGTCTGCTTCTGGCCAGCGGATCGGACTATACGCAACTGACCAGCGCGCTCAAACTCGTCTTCCTCGAGCAGGCGCGTCGGCTGTTGATGGAACAGAATCAAAAATGCACGGATTCGGCGCTCAGCGCGCTAAGCGGCGTGCACCGCAAGGACATCCGCGCGTGGCGCCAGGATCGACTCGCAAGCCGCAAGGTCAAGGAGGCGTCCATCAGCAGCCAGGTGTTTGCGCGCTGGGTGCACGATCCGCTGTATCGCGATCGCTCCAGGCGCCCCAAGGCGCTGCCTCGAAGCGGTCCCGCGCCGTCGTTCGAGACACTGGCACGTACGGTGACGCAGGATGTTCACGCCTATACCGTGCTCACCGAACTGATTCGTCTGGGGCTCGTCGAGATCAGGCAGATCCGGGGTCAGGAAATGGTCGTGCCCGAAGCTGCCGGCTACGTCCCTCCTGCGGGCTCGCGCGAACTCGTCGAACTCTTTGGTGCCAATCTGGCGGATCATGCGCAGGCTGCTGTGGGCAACCTGCTGGGCCAACCCGCGCTGCTGGAGCAAAGTGTGTTCGCCGACGGCATGACGCCGGAATCGGCGCGCGAACTCGGTGAGATTGCCCGGCGCTTGTGGAGTCACGTCAGGGCCGAGATGATCACCGAGGCGTTGCGACGCTATGAGGCCGATCAGGGCCGACCCGACGCGACGCATCGCGTCCGGCTCGGAACGTATTTTTGGACCGACGAGACATCCCACCGAGACCCGGAAGAAGATCTCGCGCATGGAGAACCAGACAGTGAATGAGCAAAGCAGGAAACGTGTTGCAGCCGTGGCGCGTGTTGGCATGGCCATGGTCCTGTGCCTGGGTTTGGTCTCGTGCGGCGGCGGCGCCGCCGTTGCACTCATTGGCGGTGGCGTTGGCACCGGCGGAACCGGCATTTCCCTCGGCACCGTCATTGGGTTTGGCAGCGTCGTCGTCGACGGCACGGCATACAACAGCGTGACGCCCGATTATTTCGTCGACAGCGACACCAGTGCACGCTCCGCAACCGCGGCCACGTCGGTCGAACTCGGCGACCAGCTGCAAATCCAGCTCGATGCCAGCGGCAATCCCAGCGTCGTGACCATCACGCCACAGCTGGTCGGGGTCGCGACGAATGTGACGCCCACCGGATTCACCGTGAATGGGGTCCCGGTTCAAGTCGGATCGAGTGCATCCAGCGGGCCTCCGACGTTCTATTCTGGGCTCGCGGGGCTGGGAAATCTGACGACCGGGATGCCGGTCGAGGTCCACGGTGTTTTCGGCCTCGACGCAACGGGACAGGCTTACGTCCGCGCAACCCTGGTCAAGCAACTTCCGCCGACCAACACCATTGCCGTGGTGACGGGGATTGTCTCCGGACTCGATACGTCGACTGGAAGCTTCCAGATCGGTCCGATGACGGTGCAAACACAATCGGCGACCGTGGTCAATCCGACCGGAACCACCCTTGCGAACGGGGACGTCGTGCAGGTCTGGAGTAACCAGGCACCGACCGTGACCGGCGCCATGGCCGCTGGCTCCGTGACCATCCGCACCCTTCGAGGGATGTCGGGAAATGCGCAAGTGTCCGGTCTGGTCATGCAACTGCAAGGCAATACCTTTTCGCTCTCTGGCATCCCTGTCGATGCATCGGCCCTGAGCTCGCAGGCCGCCACACTCCAGAACGGTCAATACCTCGTGGTACAAGGCACGGTCAATCCGACCACTGGTGTCTTGACTGCCGCGTCGCTCCAATCCTACGCAAGCCAGTCTCCAAACCAGGTGCAATTGACTGGAACGATCACAGGGTTCGTCAGCACGTCGAATTTCCTCGTTCGTGGCGTCCCGGTCGACGCAGCGCAAGCCACCATCACCGGCGCCGGGTCGCAGGGTCTGGGCAATGGCGCCTACGTCACCGTCAACGGCGCGGTCAACAGTTCCAACCTCGTGACCGCAACGTCGGTGACGGTGAACAGCACCGTGCCTGACGGCGGCACAGTGGACTACAGCGGTGTCGTCGGCAACCTCGGAACTGGCACCACCGGCACGACATTCACGCTGACCTACACCCGCGAAGGCGTAACCTCGTCGTCGACCGTCACGCTGGCACCGAACGTCCAGTTCACCAACGGGGGGGCGAGCCAGCTCGCCAACGGTGCATCGGTGCAGATCGAGGCCAGCAACGGGCCAGCCGGGCTGATGGCGGTTGCGGTGTCTTTCATCCCTGCCGGCGCGGCGAGTTCGACCACCGAGACAGGCAGCTCCTCGGGGTCGACGGAAGGGGTCGTGTACAACGACGACGGCACAACCTTCACCGTCAACGGGCTCAACATACAAATCAACGGCACCGCCCTGACTGGTGGTGGAACATTGACCAATGGACTCCGGGTTCATGTCACGTTCAACCAGTCAGGCGGGCAATACCTCGCAACCAGCATTTCTCTCAACGACTGATCCGGGCGAGGAACAACCCCGCGCGGTCGAGCGCGACACGCGCCCGCCTGCCTTACTGGAACGCGACTTCGTCGAACGAACGCAGCTTGCGGCTGTGCAGTTCTTCCATGCGCTGCCCGCGGAGAATTTCCAGCGCACGAATGCCGATGCGCAGGTGCTGGTCGACGCGTTCGCGGTAGAAGCGGTCGGCCATGCCGGGGAGCTTGATCTCACCGTGCAAGGGCTTGTCGCTCACGCACAGCAGCGTCCCGTACGGCACGCGCAGGCGAAAACCGTTCGCTGCGATGGTGGCGCTTTCCATGTCCAGCGCGATGGCGCGGCTTTGCGAGAAACGGCGCTCGGGGGTACTCAACGGCCCATGAAACGGTTGCAATTCCCAGTTACGGTTGTCGGTGCTGGCCACCGTGCCCGTGCGCATGACACGTTTGAGCTCGTAGCCCTCCAGCCGCGTGACCTCGGCCACCGCCTGCTGCAAGGCAACCTGCACCTCGGCCAGCGGTGGAATGGGCACCCACGGGGGTAGATCGCCATCGAGCACATGATCTTCGCGCACGTAACCGTGCGCGAGGACGTAGTCGCCGAGCTGCTGGGTATTGCGCAGCCCGGCGCAGTGACCGAGCATCAGCCAGGCGTGCGGACGCATGACCGCGATGTGGTCCGTGATGGTCTTCGCATTGGCAGGACCCACACCAATGTTCACCAGGGTCATACCGCTGCGATCGCGCCGCACGAGGTGGTAAGCGGGCATTTGCGGCATGCGTGGCGGCGGCGCGCCCATTGCGTCGGCAGGCCCGTGAGCGAGGCCCACGCGGCGTGTCACGACGTTGCCGGGCTCAATCAAGGCCACGTAATCGTCGTCTTGCGTGGCGGGCGTTTCCATCAGCGCGCGCGCCATGCGCACGAATTCGTCGACGTAGAACCCGTAGTTGGTGAACAGCACGAAATTCTGCACGTGCTCGGGTGCGCTGCCGGTATAGTGCCGCAGACGCTGCAGCGAGTAATCAACCCGAGGGGCGTTGAACAGGGCCAGCGGCCTCGGCTGACCCGGCGCGGGCTCGAAGGTGCCATTGGCGATGCCATCGTCCATGGCGGAAAGGTCGGGAGCATCGAACAGGGCACGCAGGCGCTGGCGCCCCGCAGCATCGAGCTCGGCCTCGAAAGTGGAGAGGTCATCGAACGTGAAGGCCAGCGCGATGGGGGTGACGCTCACACCGACCTCGATCGGAACGCCGTGGTTGCGCAACAGCAAGGCGAACTGCTCGCGGGCGTAATCGGCGAACAGATCGGGGCGCGTCAACGTGGCCTCGAACACACCAGGACGCGACACGAACCCGTACGCGAGACGCGAATCCGCATGGGTGCCGCTATTCGTGCGCAGGCGCACGCACGGGTAGCAGGCACGCACCGGATGCCCAATGTGCTCGCCCGCGAGCACCCTGCGCAACGCCCCGTGCAGGGTTGCCACCCCCGCCGCGTAAATGGTCTGCACATGGGCCAACGCGGCTTCAGCCGTGCTGTGCGCAACAAAATCGTCGATCGCATCCATCGGCGACAGCATACGTGCGAACCGCAATGCGCGGCGCGCGGCCCTCGCGCGCCAGGTGCCTTTCAACGCATGCCAGGCGCGCAGTGACGACCGAACATCTCGAGCAACGCCAGCGTGGGGTCAGCCTGGTTGAGGGTGTAGACATGCAGACCAGGCGCGCCCCCGCGCAGCAGGCGGTCGCACAACGCTGCGACCACGTCGCGCCCGAACGCCAGGATGCTGGCGCGATCGTCACCGAAACTCTGCAGTCGCAACCGGATCCAGCGCGGCACCTCGGCGCCACAGACGTCCGAGAAACGCAGCAGCTGACTGGCGTTGGTGATCGGCATGATGCCCGGCACCACCGGAGCGTCGATGCCTGCCCGGGCCACGTCCTCGGCGAAACGGAAGTATGCGTCGGCGTTGAAGAAATACTGCGTGATCGCCGAATCGGCACCAGCGCGCATTTTCTCGACGAAATGCCGCAGATCGTCCTGCGGGCTGCGCGCCTGCGGATGCACCTCCGGATACGCCGCCACTTCGACGTGGAACCAGTCTCCAGTTTCCGCACGGATGAACTCCACCAGGTCACGGGCGTGGTGAAACTCCCCACCCAGCCCGTACCCCGACGGCAAATCTCCGCGCAACGCGACAATGTGCCGGATCCCTGCCGCCTGGTAGTGAAGCAGCAAGGCCCGCACGCTGTCGCGACTCGCGCCCACGCACGACAGATGCGGAGCCGCCGACATCCCCTCCACCGCGATCTCCTGCACCGTCTGCAGCGTTCCCTCGTGCGTCGACCCGCCGGCTCCGAATGTCACGGAGCAGAACTCGGGCCCGTACGCGTAAAGGCGCTGCCGCGCCGCACGCAACTTCACCGCCCCTTCCTCCGTCTTCGGAGGAAAGAATTCAAAACTCAAATGCGAAACATCCATGCCCGGCCCCCCTCATCGCTCGAATTTCAAGGAGACTCAATACCGGTATTGATCGGCCTTGTAGGGGCCATCCTTTGACACGCCGATGTACGTGGCCTGCTGGTCGGTCAGGGTGGTGAGTTTCGCGTTGAGCTTGCGGAGCTGGAGACGGGCAACCTTTTCGTCGAGATGCTTGGGCAGGGTGTAGACGCCCACGGGGTAGTCTGCAGTGCGCGTGAACAGCTCGATCTGGGCGATGGTCTGGTTGGCGAAACTCGAACTCATCACATAGCTCGGGTGCCCGGTACCGCAACCCAGATTCACCAATCGGCCTTTGGCCAGCAGGATGATGCGCCGACCCGACGGGAAAATCACGTGGTCAACCTGCGGCTTGATCTCTTCCCACGTATAGCTTTCGAGGCTGGCGACGTCGATTTCATTGTCAAAATGCCCGATATTGCAAACGATGGCCTGATCCTTCATCCGGGCCATGTGATCGTGGGTGATGACGTGGAAGTTGCCGGTTGCAGTGACGAAAATGTCAGCCAGCTCGCACGCTTCGTCCATGGTCACGACGCGGTACCCCTCCATCGCTGCCTGCAAAGCACAAATCGGGTCGATTTCCGTGACCCACACCTGCGCCGAGAGCGCACGCAGCGCCTGCGCCGAACCCTTGCCAACGTCACCGTAGCCGCATACCACCGCAACCTTGCCCGCGACCATCACGTCCGTGGCACGCTTGATGCCATCGACCAGGCTCTCGCGGCAGCCGTACAAATTGTCGAACTTGCTCTTGGTGACACTGTCGTTGACGTTGATGGCGGGGAAGCGCAGTTCGCCACGCTGATGCATCTGGTACAGGCGATGCACGCCGGTCGTGGTTTCCTCGGTCACACCCTTGATCTGCGCCAGGCGCGTCGAGTACCAGTGCGGGTCCTGCGCCAGTCGCGCCCTGATGGACGCGAACAGGACGTGTTCCTCTTCGCTGGCGGGGTGATTGATCACCGCGCGATCGGACTCGGCACGGCTGCCCAGGTGCAGCAGCAGGGTCGCGTCGCCACCATCGTCGAGAATCATGTTGGAGTGGCCGCCATCGGGCCAATCGAAGATGTGATGCGTGTACGTCCAGTAATCTTCGAGCGTCTCGCCCTTGACCGCGTACACCGGCGTGCCTGTGGCGGCGATGGCCGCGGCAGCGTGGTCCTGCGTGGAAAAGATGTTGCAAGATGCCCAGCGCACCTCGGCACCCAGCGCCTGCAAGGTCTCGATCAGCACCGCGGTCTGAATGGTCATGTGCAGACTGCCGCTGATGCGGGCACCGCGCAGCGGCTGCAAGGCCGCGTATTCCTCGCGGATCGCCATCAGGCCGGGCATTTCGGTCTCGGCGATGCGAATCTCGCGGCGCCCCCAGTCGGCCAGGCCGAGGTCGGCAATCACATAATGGGGAACTTCAGAAACGGGAAGGGATTGGACCACTGCGTTCATTGCTTTCTCCGTGAACGGTGGCCGGACCAGGATGCGCACCCGCACCCCGTGCCGGCACGGGTTGGGTGAGCGCGGTTGCGGACGGCCGCCCATGGGAGGCCGAGGTCGAATCCCGAGCCTGGCGACCGCGGCGGCTTGCGCCACGGTGCGTCGCAACGCTCCTCGGGGTATTGGGAATTCTACCGTAGGCTGCAGTTCGCGGCAGGCATGCGGCAACGCCGTGCTACGGCGCCCCGTCGGCTGCGGGAACGATGACCACCTGGAGAAAACGGTCATGTGCCGGCGATCCAGGGTTGACGTCGACCGCGTGCGCCACACCGCCCAGCTTCACGTAGCCCAGACCGCGACACCGATCCACCATGGGCACCAGGTCTGATTCGACCGCCGCCTCCAGCACCACATACAACGCGCGTTTCGGACCGGAGGCGCAGGCAGCAGCAGGTTGCGGGGCAGGCACAGGCCGGGTCGTTCCCTGCGCTCGCGATGCGGGCGTGGGCGCGGCCCGCGCGCCGCATGGCGTCAAGCCAGGGAACATGGCCATCATGATGGCCACCGCCACGGCGACAGTCGTGAGACGGCGTCTGCCGCGCGCGATCATGCCCCCTGCCATCTTCTCAACGCGTGCCTGCCGCCAGGCTGCGATTCAACATCAGGCCAGCGCACCGGCCACGGTCGCACCGACGTCGGCGCGCAGGGCGGCGGCACGGTGGGTGGCTTCCCACGTAAAGTCGGGTTCGTCGCGGCCGAAATGTCCGTAGGCCGCGCTCTTGGCGTAGATGGGTCGCAGCAGATCCAGCATCTGCACGATACCCTTGGGGCGCAGGTCGAAATGGCGACGCACCAATTGCTCCAGTGCCGCATCGGAAATCACGCCTGTGCCCTGGGTCGTCACCATGACGCTGGTGGGTTGGGCGACCCCGATCGCGTAGGAAATCTGCACCAGACACTTTTTTGCGAGGCCGGCGGCAACGATGTTCTTGGCCACGTAGCGCGCCGCGTATGCCGCCGAACGGTCGACCTTGCTGGGGTCCTTGCCGGAAAACGCCCCGCCCCCGTGCGGCGCCGCGCCACCGTAGGTATCGACGATGATCTTGCGACCGGTCAGACCACAATCACCCTGGGGACCCCCGACGACAAAACGGCCGGTGGGATTGATGAGGTACTTCACGTTGCCCTGCATGAACTCCGGCGGCAACACCGGCTTGATGATGCCCTCGATCACACTCTCACGCAAATCGGCCATCGCAATGTCAGGGGCGTGCTGGGTGGAGAGCACCACGGTGTCGATCGCCACCGGTCGGCCGCCCTCGTAGCGAAAAGTGATCTGGCTCTTGGCGTCGGGGCGCAGCCAGGGCATGCGGCCGTCACGCCGCATCTGGCTTTGGCGCTCGACCAGGCGGTGCGCGTAGTAAATCGGCGCGGGCATGAGCTCAGGGGTTTCGTCGCAGGCGTAGCCGAACATCAGGCCCTGGTCTCCGGCCCCCTGGTCGAGGTTGTCGTCATGGGCCGCGTCAACGCCCTGGGCAATGTCAGGACTTTGCTTGTCGTAGGCGACCAGCACTGCGCAGCTCTTGTGGTCGATGCCAAAGTCGGCGTCGTCATACCCGATGCGCTTGAGAGTGTTGCGCGCCACCTGGATGTAGTCAACCACGGCGTTGGTGGTGATTTCGCCTGCCAGCACGATGAGACCGGTATTCGCCAGGGTCTCAGCGGCCACGCGCGCCCTCGTGTCCTGCTCGAGGATCGCGTCGAGAATGGCGTCGGAGATCTGGTCGGCGACCTTGTCGGGATGTCCCTCGGACACCGACTCGGACGTGAAGAGGAAGGATTCAGCCATGTTGTGCTCCTGCAGTTTGGCGCTTGCGCTGGGTTACGGTCTGTCCGTCACCGCTGGAAGCTTCAACACGGCGACGCTTTAGCGGTATTTGCGGCCTTCAGGCCCTGAACTGTCGCCCCGCAAGTTGTCATTAACTCGGCGACATGCCGATTTTATCCGGCTTTCAACCTCGCCGCGCGTCAAGGCGCCGTGGGTAACATGGATCTTTCGTAACCTCGTGTCGCCTCCATCTTCCGCACCATCTTGCACGCAACCGCCTCCTCCGTGCCACGCCTCTTCCGCGCGCTGTCCAAGCTCCCGCTCGGCCTGCTGCAAGCCGCCGGCGGCTGGCTGGGGCTGCTTGTCTACCTTGCATCTCCCACCTATCGCCGGCGCCTGCGTGAAAACCTGGCGCAGGCCGGATACGCGCCCGACCGCCTGGCGCTGGCAGCAGCCAGGGAGGCTGGCCGCATGGCGGCAGAACTGCCGTTCGTGCTGTTTCGCGAAGGCTCGCGATCCGCGGCGGCGCGCGTGCGCGTGGTCGGGCTCGAATGCGTCGAGCAAACGCGCCGCGAGGGGCGTGGCATGCTGTTCGTCACTCCCCATCTGGGCTGTTTCGAGGTTGCGGCGCAGGTCGCTGCGACCTGGGGGCCCCTCACCGTGCTGTACCGGCCCCCGCGCAAACGCTGGCTCGACGCGCTGGTGCAAGCGCGCGCTCGCGGTCAGTTGCGCATCACACCAGCCACTGTCGCCGGCATGCGACCGTTGCTGCGCGCGCTGCGCGCCGGTGAATCCGTGGGACTGCTTCCCGATCAGGCTCCAGGTGCCGGCGAAGGCGTGTGGGCGCCGTTTTTCGGCCGTCCTGCCTACACCATGACCTTGCCGGCGCGACTGGTGTCGCTGACGCAGGCGCGAATCGTGCTCGCCTACGGCGAGCGCCTGCCGCGAGGCCGCGGCTACGTCCTGCACCTATCTCCGTTGGACGCGGTGCTGCCGGACGATCCGGTTGCCGCCGCCGCGCGGATCAACAGCGCGATGGAAGATTTGATCCGTGTGTGCCCCGCCCAGTATCTTTGGGGATACAACCGCTACAAGACACCCGGGGGGGCGCCCCCAGCGCCGACGCTGGAGGCCACGTCATGACCCGCATCGGCCTGGGGCTGCTGTGGCTGCTGCACTTGCTGCCGTACCGGCTGCTCACGTCCCTCGGCGAAGGATTGGGCGCCGTGCTCTGGTGGGTCGCGCGGCGTCGGCGCCACGTGGCGCTGCGCAATCTGGAGCTATGCTTTCCGACGTGGAACGATGCCGAACGCCAACGCGTCGCACGTCTGCATTTCCGCTGTGTGGCGCGAGCATTTCTCGACCGCGCGATGCTGTGGTGGGCAAGCCCGCAGCGGCTGCAGAGCATCCTGCACGTCGAGGGGCCGATCGACGAAGCCCTGCATAGCGGCGGCGCGGTGCTACTGATGGGACTGCACTTCGAAGGCATGGACGCAGCGTGGACAGCGTTGACGATGGTGGCGAAACGACCACTGTCCGGCATGTATACGCCGCAGAAGTCGGCGCTTCTCGATCGCTGGGTGCTCAAAGGCCGCAGCCGCTTCAACACCGACCGCATCGTCTCGCGGCACGAAGGCGCGGGTGGCATGCTGCGCGCGCTGCGCCGCCACACCCCTTTCTACACCCTTCCAGACATGGACTTCGGAGCGCGCCATTCGCGCTTCATCGCGTTTTTCGGCGTATCCGCCGCCACGCTGGACGTGGTACCCCGGCTGACGGCGTCGGCCAAGGCGCGCGTCTATCCTGTGGTTGCACGCATGCTCCCCGGCAGCGCCGGCTACAGGATCACCGTCTATCCAGCGATGGACGCCATGCCAACCATGGTTGACAACCGCCTTGCCGATCTCGACGCCGACCTGCTGCGGATCAACCACTTCATCGAGGCACGCGTGAGAGAAATGCCTGAGCAATATCATTGGGTTCACAAGCGCTTCAAGACTCGTCCGCCGGGCGAGCCCCCCTTGTATTGAGACCCCGATGAACCTGCAGTTCTCCAAAATGCACGGCGCCGGCAATGATTTTGTCGTCATCGATGCAACCCGCCAGCCGTTCGCGCTCGACCCTGCGCAACTTCGGCGGCTGGCTGATCGGCACTTCGGCGTCGGCGCCGATCAGATCCTCGTCGTCGATCCGGCGCCAGCGCCCGACGTTGATTTCGGCTACCGCATCTTCAACGCCGACGGCGGCGAGGTGGAGCAGTGCGGCAACGGGGCGCGTTGCTTCGCGGCTTTCGTTCATCGTCAAGGACTGACCACCAAGCGCACCATCCGCGTTTCCACCCGAGGCGGCGTGATCGCGCCGCGCCTGGAAAACGACGGCCGCGTCACCGTCGACATGGGGGCGCCCCGGTTCGCGACGGCGCTGCTACCGTTCATCGCCTCGGGCCTGACACCGCAGATCGAGGGCAGCTTTGAACGCTGGCCGCTGGACGTGAACGGTGTCACCGCCTGGGTCAGCCTGGTGTCGATGGGCAACCCGCACGCGGTGCAGCGCGTCGACGCCGTCGACGATGCGCCAGTGGAGGCGCAAGGTCCGCAGATCGAACACCACGCCCGGTTTCCGGCGCGCGTCAATGCCGGCTTCATGCAGGTCCTCGACGTCGGGCACGTGCGTCTGCGGGTCTGGGAGCGCGGCAGTGGAGAAACCCTGGCTTGCGGCACCGGCGCCTGCGCCGCAGTCGTCGCCGGTCTTCGTCATGGATGGCTGCGCGGACCGGTGGATGTCGACACCCGCGGTGGCCGCCTGCGCGTGACCTGGGATGGCGGCGCGGCGCCAGTCCTGATGACCGGCCCCGCCGAGCACGTCTTTGACGCCACCATCGAGATCTGATCAAGGATTCCCATGCAGTTCAGCGAACAAGACATTGCCAACTATCTCGGCAGCAACCCTGACTTCTTCGAGCGCCACGCCGAGCTGCTTGCCGGGCTGCAGCTTCCGAGCCCGCACGGCAATCGCGCGGTCTCCCTGCAGGAGCGACAGATGGAAATGGTCCGCGACAAGGTGCGTGGACTTGAACACCGTCTGGCGGAGTTGATGCGAAACGCCGCCGACAACGAAGCCATCACCAACAAGCTGTTCGACTGGACGGCCGTGCTGATGGCGGAAACCGACCTCGCGCGGCGGCCTGCGGTGCTGCTGGCGGCGCTGCAGTCGGGTTTCGATTTGCCACAGTCCGCGCTGCGGCTGTGGGGGGTGGCGCCGGCGCTCGCCGCCGGCCATGACTGGAGCGCCGATGTCGGCGCCGACATTCCGGTGCTTGCCAACAGCCTCAGCCAACCCTACTGCGGTGCCAATGCAGGCTTCGAAGCCGCGCGCTGGCTGCCGGGTCAGCCACCCGCCCAGTCGCTGGCCCTGGTGGCGCTGCGCGCGCAGCCCGGCACGCCGGCGTTCGGCATGCTGGTGCTCGGCTCGATGCACGCTGACCGCTTCAGGGCCGACATGGGCACCGCGTTCCTGGAACGACTTGGCCAGCTCTGCGCTGCGGCGCTCCATCCGCTGCTCAACGCCACCTGAAGGCGGGCATCGGCGCATCGCGATGGAAATCAATCGGATGGCTGCGCAAGACCTCGCGGCGGCGTGCGATGCGTATCTGGAGATGCTGCGTCACGTGCGGCGCCTGTCCGTCCGTACCTTGGTGAACTACCGTCGTGATCTCGACGACCTGCTTCGGCGCGCGCCGAATTGGGCACCCGGGGACATCCAGCCCCATCACATCCGCGCCTGGGCTGCATCTTTGCATGGCGGCGGCATGACCCCCCGCGCCATCGCTGCGCGCCTGTCGGGCTGGCGCGGATTGTTCACCTGGCTGGGTCGAGAAGGGCACGTGGCGAGCAACCCCGTCCAGGACGTGCGTGCGCCGCGCGCCCCCCGCCCGCTGCCCAAGGCGCTCGGTATCGAGCACGCCGTCGCGCTGGCCGCATACACCGGGCCGGCCGATGATCCGGTCGCGGCAGCGCGCGCGCGCGCCCTGGCCGAACTCCTGTATTCGTGCGGTCTGCGGGTTTCGGAGCTCATCGGCCTTGACCTGTGCCACACGCGCGTCGCTACGCATGTCTCGGTGGGATGGGTGGATTGGGACAGTCGCGAGGTGACGGTACTGGGCAAAGGCAACAAACGCCGTACCGTTCCGGTCGGCGTCCCCGCCATGCAGGCGCTCGAAACATGGCGCGGGCTGCGCCCCGCGCCCGCCCCCGCGGCCACCAGCGCAGACAGTGCGGCCCTGTTCCTGGGCCCTCGAGGCCGACGCATCAGTCCCCAGCGCGTGTGGACTGAACTGCGTGCGCGCGCACGCGCCGCCGGACTGCCTGCGCCCGTGCATCCTCACATGCTGCGGCACTCCTTCGCATCGCATCTGCTGCAATCCAGCGGTGATCTCCGGGGAGTCCAGGAACTCCTCGGCCACGCAAGCATCGCCAGCACGCAGGTCTATACGCGGCTCGACTTTCAGCATCTTGCGACGGTGTACGACGCGGCGCACCCTCGGGCGCACAAAACCAAGCCGTCACCATCCGGCTAAGATTTTTCTTGAATTAATAGCTGCATTAAGCGCATATTTAACGTCACTTTCTTCGTTCTACCGCTAATGTCGAGGGCCCGTCAGCCATCGACATCATCGTGAAGAGCGCAAAATCGACGCACACCGCCACGAACGACCCCATCGCCATCGTTGGCGTCGCGCTGCGATTTACCGGTGACGTCAACAGCCTTGAAAGCCTCTGGGAGGTGCTCCGCTCGGGGCGCGACCTCGTGACGTCGAACGGCGCCACGGGGGTGCTGCCAGACTTCGATCGGTTCGACGCCCGGTTCTTCAGCCTTATCCAGGACGCGGCACTCCCCCTTGACCCGCGGCACCGGCTGATGCTCGAACTGGCCTGGGAGGTGTTCGAGGATGCCTGCATCCGCCCTTCGACCTTGGCCGGGAGCAACTGCGCAGTACTGGTGGGGGCGTCGGGTGAGGGCAACGACGTGCACCCGCTGGGCCACCCGGACGGCGGAGGGGTGGCGAACGATATTTCCCAGGTATTCGATCTCCGCGGCCCCAGCATGGACCTGAATGCCGGTTGTTCGTCCTCGCTGGTTGCGCTGCACCAGGCCTGTGAAATGCTGCGTACCGGGCAGGCATGCTCCGCGTTGGTGGGCGGTGTGCACATGCTGCGCGAGCGATCCGCGTGCAGGCGCAGCACCCCGCCGTCGTCGCTGTCGGCCCAGGAGCACTGCCGTGCATTCGGCGTTGACGGCAATGGGCCGGTTCCCGCCGAAGGCGGTGCCCTGATGCTGCTCAAGCCCCTGATACGCGCCCTGCGCGACGGTGATCGCGTTCATGCCCTGGTTCGGGCCAGCGGGGTCAACGCCGACGGCGCTCGCAAGCCCGGTGTCGCCTGCACTCGCGCGCAGGGTCAGGCGGCGCTGATACGGGCGGTTCTCGAACGGTCGGGGCTGTGCGCCACCGATGTCATGTATGTCGAAACACAGAGTGCCGAAACGCCCGACGCTGACGCCATCAGCGCCGTTTATGGCGCGAATCGCCCTGCGCTGCTGCCGATCGGTTCGGTCATGCGCAGTCTCGGAAATCTGGCGTTGGCGTCCGGCATGGCAAGTGTGGCCAAGGCCCTGGGCGTGCTGGCCCACGACCACGTACCCGGGACCCCGCGCGCTGACGCATCGAACCGGGATATCGACAACATCGCTCCCGGAATCTGGGTTCCCGACCACGGGATCGACCTGCCGTCCCGACCCGTGCGCGTCGCCGTAAACGGCTTCGGCAGCGTCAACGCCCACATCGTGCTGGAGCAGACGCCGGGTGATGCCCATGCCGTGGCCGCCGTCCGGCACGGCCCCGCCGCGCTGGTCATCTCGGCCGCCGACGAAGGCGCGTTGCGCACGCTGGCGGCGCACCACGCCGACGCGTTGGAACAAGGTCACGACCCAGCACGTCTGGCGCAGGCGGCATGGGAGCGTCGCGACTGGCTCCCCGAACGACTTGCCCTCCCCGATGCATTCGCCACCGACGCCGTGCAACGCCTGCGCAGCTTCGCCGCTTGCGGCGAGTTGCAAGGCCTGATGCGGGAGCGCGCGCTTGGCTGTGAAGTATCCGTGATGCTGGTTTACGCTGGCCGCAACGCCGCCTGGGTCGGCATGGCACGCGAACTCCGACGCGTGTCAGCACTGTTCGCCCGTGCCCTCGCCGGTGTCGCAGACCTCATGCGCACCTTCGGCGGGCCGGATATCCTGGCAGCACTTGACCGCAGCGAACCCGGCGAGCCGGACCCCGTCGGCTTGCAGCGCGCCGGGCTATTCGCCGTACAGGTCGCCGTCACCGAACTGCTGCGCGCGCAGGGACTGGGCTCCTGGGCCGTCACCGGCCGCGGCACCGGGCGCATTGCCGCTGCCTGGTCAGCCGGCACCCTCACGCTCGACCAGGCAGCGCGGATCGCCGCGCAGCGCCAAACGAAGATGCGCGTGCGCGATGGTGCCAGCGCCACCATCCGTTCGTTGCGGATTGGCGCCATGCACCGGGCCGCCGGCGCCGGGCAACCAGCCCCTGCTTGCCTGACTCTGGACCTCCACCCAGAGGCGGCCGTCTTGCGACGCACGGTGGTCGAAATTCCTGCATCGACCGGCGACAACGCCAGCGGTTTCGCGCCTGCGTCACCCCGGATCGAAAGCCTGCCGGGCATACGCAACGCCGTCCTGCGCCTGGCGTTGCTGGGCGTGGCCATCGATCCGCGCGCCCAATTCCCCGTCCCGCTGTGCGGCCACGTGGTACTTCCACGCTACCCCTGGCAGCGCACGACCCTGGCAGACGCAGGGAACGCATTGCCGCCACTTTCTCTTCCCGCTGCAGCGAAGCTCGCCGGTATCCTGCGGCAAGCGTGGGTCTCGCACACCGACCTGGCGCGCCACCGGGATGGCGAGGATGGCGCGCCGCTGCGGGAACTGTTGCCGTTGGCCTACGCGCGCGATGCCTTGCTCGCCAGCGGTCATCCCGACCCCGCACGCATCGAATCCTGGCACCAGGGCCATCCCCTGCTGCGCTGGCTGCTCGAACAACTGCGCACCCAGAAGGTGTTGCGCGCGGCAGGCACGGGCTGGCAACTCGATGCTGCTGCGCTGCCTCCGACCGCCGAGATCTGGCACGCGGCGCTGGCGACATACCCGGCGGCTGCCCCCGAACTGCTGCGTCTGGGCCAAGTGGGCACAGGGCTCGCACGGCTGGTGGAGACGCCGTCGTTGCAGGACGCCCCCGCATCCCTCCCCGACGCCCATGCGCCGCCATACGCGGCAACGCGCACCGCGCTGGCGCTGGCGCTCGATGCGCTGGCGCAACACTGGCCCGCGGGCCGACCGATGCGGGTGCTCGACGTCGGCCACGGCGACGGACGCGACCTCACCGACATGTGCGATGCCTGCGCCGTGGATTCCCGGCTGACGGTGGCAAGCCTGCCAGTCATCAGCCTTGCGTCGATCCCAATGCCCGCGCAGTTCGACGTTGTGATCCTGGATCATGCACTGCATCGAATTGCACAACCGGCGCAGGCACTGGAATCGCTGCTGCGCGCGCAGGGCACGGACGTTGTCATCGTGCTCGCGGAGCGGCACCCCGACCAGGCCGCGGTGTTCACCGAAGGAACGCATGCCGGCTGGTGGCGTACCGACGCGGGCGGACTGCCGCACCCGCCGCTGCTCACGCCGGGTGCGTGGGAGGCGATGTTGCGCCACATCGGTTGGACCGACTGTCAATCCGTGCTGGACCCGGCCGCGGCAGGTCTCGCGATCGGTGGCTTTGTCACCATCGCGCGCGCCGGCAGCAGCGTCAAGGCGGTCGAAGACGCGCACCGTCCCGACTCCATTGCTGTCGACGGCGCGGGCGAGACCAGGCCCCTGGAACCTTCACCGTTTTGCCTGCACGTCGCGCAGCCCGGCGTGCTGTCCCGACTGGAGTGGCGCCCGTGCCTGCGCCGGCCCCCGGGTCCGGGCGAAGTCGAGGTCGAAGTCCGCGCCACCGGTCTGAATGTCGGCGACCTTCTGCTCGCCTCTGGCAAGCGCGATCACGCCGCACTGGCCCCGGGTGCGGCCGCGTCCATGGGCACGGACATCGCCGGATTGGTGACCCGGTGCGGCATCGGCGTACAACGCTTTCAAGCGGGCGACGCCGTGCTCGGCTTCGCCAGCGCCGGCCTGGCCAGCCACGCTGTGGTGGCGCAGCTCGCCCTTCGGCCGAAACCGGTGTCATGGTCGTTTGCCGAGGCCGCCACCGTGCCGACCGTGTTTTTCACGGTCTGGTACGCACTCGCCGAAGTCGCGCGTGTGCGTCCCGGCGAACGTATCCTGGTGCACGGTGCCGGCGGCGGCGTCGGTTTGGCGACACTGCAGATCGCGCGACGACTGGGGGCGGAAGTCATCGCCGCCGCCGGCGATCCGTCCAGACGTGACTTCGTGCGCCTCATGGGCGCCACCCACTGCGTCGACTCGCGCGATCCGAGCCTCGTCGATACGGTGCTCGCATGCACCAGCGGCGATGGCGTCGATGTCATCCTCAACACGCTGGCACGCGACGCCGCGACCCGCAGCCTGGGCGCCTTGCGTCCATTCGGACGCTTCATCGATCTGCACAAACACGCATTGCAGGGCTCTCCCACACGCATGCCACGCGCCTTTGCGGACACCATCAGCCATGACGAAGTCGACCCCGACGCGCTCATGCAACGACAACCAGCGCTCGCAACGCGCATGTTCGACGACATCATGGCCGCCTTCGCCGCGGGGGATCTGCATCCTTTACCCCCTCGAATATTCAAGGCCGACCGCGTGATCGACGCCTTCCAGCTCCTGCAGCAGGCCTGCCACATCGGCAAAGTCGTGGTCGACCTCGAATCAGCGCCGCACGGCGCCCGGTGTGCCCAGGCCCGTGGCACACCCGCCGGGGTGACCAGCGATCTGCCACGAGGCACGGACACATGAACGCGAAGGCCAGGCACAACCAAATCCTTCGCGCACTCGCCCGTGACAGGCTCATCGAGCGTCTGCGCACGCCCGGTGCGGTCGACGGCAGTGTCATCGCTGCCATGCATGACCATGACCTCACGGCGCCGGCGGCGCATGACGCGTGCTGCCAATTCGAGGCGCACCCCGCATTCGAGCGCCTGCTGGTGGCGCGAACCGCGGCGAGCCGGATTGGCCTCGACAACCCGTATTGCCGGCTGCATGACGGCGTCGCCGGCGCCATGACTGACCTCGGAGGGCGAAGGTACGTCAACTTTTCCAGTGACGATTACCTCGGACTGAACGGCCATCCGCGCATCACCGAGTCCGTCAGCGCCGCGGTCGCGCGCTACGGCACGTCAACCTCGGCCAGCCGACTGCTCGCTGGGGAACACCCTGTCCAACGCGAACTCGAACGGGCCCTCGCCGCATTCTGCGGCACTGAGGATTGCGTGACCTTTGTCAGCGAACACGCGACCAGCATCAGCACCTTCTCCGCGCTGTTCGGGCCGAACGATCTGATCGTGCACGATGCGCTCATCCAGCACGGCATTGCCCAGGGGGCGCAATTGTCGGGAGCCCACAGCTGCGCCTTTCCACACAATGACTGGGCGGCGCTTGATGCCATGCTGACGCGCATTCGCGGCGCGCACGCCCGCGTGCTCATCGTCATCGAAGGACTTTACGGCATGCATGGCGACACCCCGGACCTCGCACGCTTTGTCCAGATCAAGCAGTTGCATCGCGCCGTGCTCATGGTCGACGCGTCCCACGCACTGGGAACGCTCGGTGTCACCGGACGTGGAATCGCCGAACATTGCGGCGTTCCGGCTGAAGATGTGGATATCTGGTTGGGCACGCTTTCCAAGTCCCTCGCGAGTTGCGGCGGCTACATCGCCGGCAGCCGCGCATTGGTGGATCTGCTCAAGTACACGGCATGGACGTTCGTCCATGGCGTCGGTCTGCCGCCGGCGCAGGCTGCCGCGGCACTCGAAGCCTTGCGGCTGATGGATGACGAACCCGTGCGTGTGCTGCGACTGCAGGAGCATGGACGCATGTTTCACGCACTCGCGAGCGCCCATGGCATTGACACCGGCAGCGCGCAGGGCCATGCCATCGGGACCGTCATCACAGGATCCCCGGTGCGCGCCACCGAGCTCTCCAACGCCCTGTTCGACCTCGGTGTCAATGCCATGCCGATCACGCCTGCGACGCTCGGCACCCAGCCGTCACGGGTGCGCTTCGCCCTCAGCGCGGACCATACGCCCCGGCAGATCGCTGACACCATCAACATGCTGGGATCGCTGGCAGGAACATGACGGGATCCAAATGCCCAAAGTCCTGATCGTCGGCAAGGGTGGCTTCGGCGATCTCACACCATTGCTCGCGATGGCGGAGGAGCTCGTCAAGCGTGGGCACACCGTCACCGTCGCCACCAGTCCGCGCTACGCCCGGACGTACGCCCATGTCGGTGCCGGGCATCAGCCACTTGGCGCCGCCGATGCAGAGAACGTGCGCCATCTGCTGCCGCTGGCGCACGACGCCAACCTGCTGGTCGGCAATCACCTTGCGTATTGCGGCGCCGTCGTGCGCGACCTGCTGCGCAAGCCCTGGGTCTATTGCCCAGCGTCCCCGCTGGCCATTCCGTCGAGGTTCGATCCGCCACTGCTGCCGTGTGTCCACCGCTTGCAACAAACCACGGCAAAGCTCGGCCTGCCCGGGCAACTGTACGTGGACGCGGCGCGTGGAGTCGCGCGCTGGCGCATGCGCTCACATCAGCAACTGCGGCGGCGCCTTGGCGTCCGTCACAGCGCGCATCCGCGATTCGAAGCCATGTATTCCCGTCAACTCAATCTGCTGCCGATCTCAAGGCTCCTGCTCGCTCCCCAACCTGACTGGCCAGCGGCCACGCTGATCACCGGGTTCATGTGGTTTGAACCACGCGAGCCGGACGATCCGCGTCTGGGCGACACCCTGACAGACTTCGCGCTTGGCGCGGAGGCACCCATCGTGCTCGCGCCGGGATCGGCTCGGAGTGCGTCGTCGGACCGATTCCTCGTCAACGCCATGGCTGCCTGCAAAAAGATCGGCCGTCGTGCCATCGTCCTGGCCGCGCCGCGCCCTGACACACAAGCGGACGTCGTGCGCCGGCAGCGCACCGGCGACCTGCCCTACCGCCAGGTGTTCGACCACGCCGCAGCGGTGGTGCATGCGGGAAGCATCGACATTCTGGGCTGGGCGATGCGCGCAGGCCTGCCGTCGTTGCTGCTGCCACGAGCAGGGGATCAATATGACAACGCCCGCCGCGCCAGTCGCCTTGGCATCGCACGCGTACTTTCCGCCGCCGCCGACGCACAAGCCATCGCCAATCAGCTGCGCGCAATCCTGTGCGACGCCGCCATGCATGCGCGAGGGCGTGAGGTCTGCGAGGCGGTGCTTGCGGAAAACGGCACCGCCCTCGCATGCGACGCGGTCGAAAAACTGGCGGCGATGCGCGCGTCCGACGCCCCCGTGCGACGGAGATGAAAGCCACGCTTGCCAGCACTCAAAAAATCGACTGAACCCGTTTGCGCCTGCGAAGATGCGTGGTTTCTGACGCCACATTACGATATTCGTGTGGGTTGATCCGTCGCGCGGGATGGCAATCAACGCATGCATCCCGGAATGAACTCATCAAAGAGACAACCCCATGCGCACAGTCAAGGTCGCCATCATTGGCGGTGGTGTCAGCGGCTTGCATGCCGCCGGTCTGCTGGATCGGCAGGGCATCACGGATTGGGCGCTGCTTGAGGCGAAAGGCGTTCTGGGCGGACGTATTGTGTCGGTGACGGCTGCTGGCACCAGCGCCTGCGCAGACCTCGCCATCGCGGCGACGAAGAACCGTGTCGATCTTGGACCTTCGTGGTTCTGGCCCGGCTTTCAGCCGCAATTGGCGAACCTGGTGCAAGACCTCGGTCTGGACGCCTTTGCCCAATTCGAAACCGGGGACATGGTGGTCGAGCACGCGTCAAACACGTCGCCACGGCGCATGCACAGCAATGCCAGCGTTCCCATCTCCATGCGCCTGCTTGGTGGAATGCAGTCACTGATCGAGGCGCTGTCCCGGCCACTCGATTCCGCACGGATCTTCACCGGACAAACCGTGCAGCGCATGCGGCGCGTCGACGGGCAGGTGAACATCAGCACCCTGGACGCAAACGGGATTGCGTCGACTTGGCAAGCGAACCAGGTCCTGCTGGCGATGCCACCCCGCCTGGTGGCCAGTCGAATTGACTTCACACCTGCGCTGCCGGAGCAACTGTCAAGGTCATGGCGAGCGACCGGCACCTGGATGGCGCCACACGCCAAGTATGTCGCGATCTACGCCACGCCGTTCTGGCGGCAGCAGGGTCTGTCGGGGGAGGCCCGCAGTGCAGTCGGCCCGCTGGGGGAAATACATGACGCCTGCATACCCGATGGCAGCGCAGCGCTGTTTGGCTTCATCGGCGTGCCTTGTCGGGTTCGCCAAGGAGTGTCGGATGACGTCATGCGTGCGCGCTGTCGGGAGCAACTTGCGCGACTGTTCGGCCCGCTGGCGGCCGTCCCGCAGGCGGAATTCCTGAAAGACTGGGCGCTGGACCCGTACACGGCCACCGCAGCCGACTGTGAAGAGCACGCGCATCATCCGCACCCTCCTGCCATGGGTCCGGCGTCGGGTCCGTGGGAGGGAAAACTGCTGGGCATCGGCAGTGAGTGGTCACAGCAATTCCCCGGCTATATTGCCGGCGCCGTCGAAGCGGCAACGCGCGGTGTGACGGCGTCCCCCCCCCCCGCCACCGCCGCCCGCCGCGCGGCGGGCGGGCTTGCCCCTACTACCCAATCTTTTTGCGCCCCGCGCGGGCCGCCCATGCCCCTGACCACGCACACCCCCATGAAAGTCATCCGCCTCCTCGAAGGGAAGGATCGCGCGCTCAAGCGCCACCACCCCTGGGTCTTTGCCGGCGCCATCGCACGCGGCAGCGCCGATACTGGTGAAACCGTGCGGGTGGATGCTGCCGACGGCACTGTGCTGGGTTGGGCGGCGTACAGCCCGGTCTCGCAGATCCGGTTGCGCATGTGGAGCTTCGACCCCGCGCAGCGCATCGACCGGGATTTTTTCCAGACCCGCCTGGAGCAGGCCATCGCGCGACGCGCACGTCTCGGGCTGGACATGCGCGCGGTGCGTCTGGTTTATGGCGAATCCGACGACCTGCCCGGATGCGTCGTCGACCGCTATGGGGATATCGTCGTGCTGCAGGCACTCGCCGCCGGCGTGGAGCGCCACAAGTTGCTGCTCGTGCAATTGCTGCAGGGTCTGCTTCCGGGTATCCGCGTGTTCGAGCGCTCCGATGTCGGCGTGCGCGCCCTCGAGGGTCTGCCCGAAACCAGGGGATGGTTGGCGGGAGGCGGCGCCACCGAAGTTGGTATCGAGGAAAACGGAATGAAACTGCGCGTCGACGTTGACGCCGGCCACAAGACCGGCTTTTACCTCGATCAGCGCGACAACCGCGCCCGGCTGCGCGACCTGACCCGAACGCACGGACTCGGGCGCGTGCTGAACTGTTACGGCTACACCGGTGGCTTCACCCTTGCAGCGCTGTCTGGCGGTGCCCACGAGGTCATCACCATCGACTCGTCGGCCACAGCGCTTGCGCGGGCGGCTGACCACGTGCGCGACAACGGATTCGAACCGGCCCGCGCGCCTGTCCTCGAAGCGGATGTGAACGCGACGCTCCGCGTCATGCGCGAACGCGGCGAGCGCTTCGACGCCATCGTGCTCGACCCCCCCAAACTCGCACCCAGCGCAGCAGCCGCGCCGCGCGCTGCCCGCGCGTACAAGGACATCAACCGTCTGGCGTTCACGCTGCTGCGCCCGGGAGGCTGGCTGTTCACTTTCTCCTGCTCGGGTGGCATCGACGCGCCACTGTTCCAAAGCATCGTCGCCGGCGCCGCCCTCGACGCCGGCGTCGAGGCCGCGCTGATCCAGCGCGTCGGCGCGGGCCCTGACCACCCTTTGCTGATGCGCTTTCCCGAAAGCGAGTACCTCAAAGGCTTGTTGCTGCAGGTGCGTTAACGAACGTCGCCGAGCCCGGATGTCGGAAATCCGGCACTGGACCGCGGTTTGCGCGGCCTTCCGCCCGCGGCAACGCGCGCTGCCGAAAACCAGCGCTCAGCCTACACTTGGCGTCGACCTCACCTCCATGTCGACGCCATTCCCATGTCCACCCCCCTGATTCCAGCCACCATCCTCACCGGTTTCCTCGGCAGCGGCAAGACCACCCTGCTCCAGCGCGTGCTCACGGAGGCGCACGGTTCGCGCATCGCCGTGATTGAAAACGAGTTCGGTGCCGAGAATATCGACTCCGCCATTCTGGTCCAGGAAAGCAACGAGCAGATCATCCAGATGTCCAACGGATGCATTTGTTGCACCATCCGCGATGACCTGCGCGCCACCCTGGCCGATCTGGCGGCGCGCCGCCGCCGCGGCGAGCTCATGTTCGACCGCGTGATCATTGAAACCACTGGCATGGCCGACCCCGGCCCGGTGGCGCAAACCTTTTTCATGGATGATGAAGTCGCCAGCCAGTACCTGCTCGACTCGATTCTGACCCTTGTCGATGCCGTGCATGCGCAGAGCCAGCTCGACGCCCGATTGGAAGCGCAACGCCAGGTCGGGTTCGCTGACCGGCTGTTCATTTCCAAGGCAGATCTGGTCGACGCCACCGCCCTGGACGCGCTGCGTCACCGCCTCACCCACATGAACCCGCGCGCCCGTCAGGACGTGGTGCATTTCGGCCAGGTGCCGCTGGCGCAAGTGCTGGACCTCCGTGGCTTCAACCTCAACGCGCGCCTGGACATCGACCCCGATTTCCTCAAGGATGAACACGAACACGAACACGAACATGTCCACGGTGAGGCCTGCGACCACCCCCACCACCATCATCACGACGACGACGTCCAATCCTTCGTCTTTCGCTCCGAGCGACCGTTTGATCCGGCGAAGCTGGAGGACTTTCTCGGCGCCATCGTCCAGGTCTACGGCCCCCGCATGCTGCGCTACAAGGGCGTGCTCAATATGAAGGGACTTGAACGCAAGGTGGTGTTCCAGGGTGTGCACCAGCTCATGGGCAGCGATCTCGCGGGTGCCTGGGGTCCGCAGGAGCCGAGGGAGAGCAAAATGGTGTTTATCGGCATCGACCTGCCCCGCGACATCATCGAGCAGGGCTTGCATAAATCCCTGGCCGCATGATCGCAACAGTTTGCAACGTACAATCGCGTGGCTTCAGTGCGCCAGACCCACGGGTTTAAATATTAACTGTTATAAAGCCGTCCAGTATTGGCGTATGGCAATCTGAATCCGCCGGAGACACATCGGACCGGCGGCATTTGCGTGAGTCCAGATCCCAAAGGGGAAACCGTGGTCAAGGCGGCAAAATCGGCGGCAACGACAGGGGCGACGGGCGGTGGGGCCGCGTCCACGCACCCGCAGTCAAAGGCGACGCCCGCCACTGCACGCGGGAAAGCGGCGCGCGCGGCGGCACCGACGCAAACCACCACACCGGCCCTGGTTCCGGCTACACTGCCGGCCGCCACGCCTTCGCGGCCGGCACCCGTCTCCACACCGAAGCACACCACCATGAGTAGCGTCGCCCACACTCCGACCAAAGTCGATCCCAAGCTGGCCACCGCCTGGAAGACCAAGCCTCCCAAGGAACTGTCCGACGCCGAAGTGCTCGCGATGCCTGAAAGCGAGTACATGAAGCCGGTTCAGCTCGAATTCTTCCGGCACCGTCTTGGCACCCTGCGCGACGAGCTGCTGCGCAGCGCCGGCGAGACCACGGAACATCTGCGCGAGGACACCCTTCTGGTGCCGGACCCGGCCGACCGCGCCACGATCGAGGAAGAGCACGCGCTCGAGTTGCGCGCCCGCGACCGCGAACGCAAACTGTTGAAAAAGGTCGAGCAGGCGATTGCGCTGATTGACAGCGGTGAATACGGCTGGTGCGAGGAAACCGGTGAGCCCATCGGAATCGGTCGCCTGCTCGCTCGCCCCACCGCCACGCTGTCGCTCGAAGCGCAGCAACGCCGCGAACTCAAGCAGAAGATGTTCGGGGATTGAGCGTGCCTCACGGGCCGAGTCCGGCGTAGCAACGAGGCGTCCCGCATGGCCGATGCAAAGCCACGCAATTTCTGGGAGCGGGTCAGCGAGTTCGTCAAGCACCCCACCCAGGACTGGGCACTGACCCGCCACGCCAATGCGGCGCGCGAGCAGCAGGAGCGCGAGCGCGTGCGTGCCCGTGACGAACAACGCCGCCTCGACGCATTTGTACGCAAGCGCGAGCTCGCCGCGTTGCGCCGTCTGCGCAAGCGCCAGGCGGACGGACTTCCTCTCGACGGCATTCCCAGCGACGTTCCCGACACCGGCTCTGGTCCCAGTCCGGTGCTGCCGGCGCGCGAAGCAACCCTGCGCAAGATCAACGAGATCGAGCAGGCCATGAGCGGTGGCGAAGTGCGTCCATCGCGGCCGCAGCACGCCACTTCGGCCCCCTCGCGCGACGAACGCGAAGCAATCCGCGTCGGGGGCGCACATGCCTCGCCGGCGTCGATGCCAGCCACACGCGACGCGGCGGGCCATCGCACCGAACCGCTGGCTTCTCCAGTGGCTGATCTGCGAAAGCGCCAGGAACATGGCAAGGCCAGCGTTGACGCCCCCTCCCGGTCTGGAGACATCGCCGCCACCGTGCAGGCGGCCAGTCGGATGGCGCCCACGCAGATCGTTTCCACCGTGCCACAGGCGACGCTGCTCGCGCCGCTGGCGATGCGCCAACCCCCGGGCGACTCCTGGATCAGATCGGCAATGCCGGCCAGCCCGATCGCTTCGCTGGCGGTCGACGTCCAGGAAGGCGTATCGTCGAGCCCGCTGTTCGATCAGGCTTGCATCGACTTTGCCAACGGTCAGGACGAGTCCGCCGAGCGCGCGCTGCTCGATGCCATTTCCGGCTCCCCCGACCGAGAACTGGAAAATGAATTCTGGCTCGCCTTGTTCGACCTGTACCGGGCCAGCAACAACGCGGTGCGTTTCGAGGCCCTCGTGGCCGACTATGTCGACCGCTTCCAGTCCTCAGCACCCTCCTGGGACACCGCCGCCGGTCGTACCGCCGCCGCGCCTCGCCGCGCCACGAACGCACAAACGGGCAGCACGGCCAGCTTCACCGCGCTGGGCGAAATCGACGCGCCCCAGGCGCGCACCCTGCTGCTGCTGGCGCGCAGTGGCGCCCCACAAGTGTTGCTTGATTTCAACGCCCTCACCACCATCGAAGCCGGTGCCGAGACGCTGATGTACGAGGCGCTCAAGGGGCTCAACGCTGCTTCCGGATGCGCGATCGAGCTGGGCGGCCTCGACAATCTCACCGATGCCTGCCTGGTCGCCGCCGCACCCATGCAACGCGACGCGGCACCATCATGGTGGCACCTGCGTCTCGAGGCGCTGCGCATGGCAGGCAACCAGGATGCGTTCGAGAACGCGGCAATGGATTATTGCGTCACCTACGAGATGTCTCCGCCCGCCTGGGATCCGCCGCGCGCACGCGTACGGGTCATCGCGCCCGACCTCGGTGCCGCCACCCAGGTGGGGGCCGAACGCACCGGCCCTGCCACCCGCGCCACCCCTGACACCCGTATTCCCACCGGATTTTCGGCGAACACGACCACCGGAATCGTGCAGGCCCGTCTCACCGGAGAAATCCAGGGGGGCCGCGAAGACTTCCTCAGGCCGCTGGACAAGGCCGTGACAGGCCGCACCGGCATCATCGTGAATCTCGCCGAACTGCGCCGCCTCGATTTCGCCAGCGCCGGCATCATTCTCAACTGGGTCATGACCCAGAACACCGCCGGCCGTCTGGTGCGCTTCGAAGGCACCCACCGCCTCATCGCCGGTCTGTTCGTGATTCTCGGGATCAATTCGGTGGCGCAGATCGAATTGCGAAGGGCTTAGGCATCATGGTCGCGAACAGCCACGGCGACGGGGGCCGATCCGCCGCCGCCGACACCACTGCAGGCTGTTGATACCCTGCGGGGCCGCGCAGAGGCGCTGCGGGATACGCTGCAAGGCACCGTCGGTATGATGATGCACCACCACAAGCCACCCACGCAAAGTTTTGATGATGGAGCAATACCACGGAACCACCATTCTCAGCGTGCGCCGCGGCAATACGGTTGCCCTGGGCGGCGACGGTCAGGTGACCCTGGGTCAAATCGTCGTCAAGGCGAGCGCGCGCAAGGTGCGCCGCCTGCATCACGACCGCGTGCTGGCCGGCTTCGCCGGCGGCACCGCCGACGCCTTCACCTTGTTCGAACGTTTTGAGGCCAAGCTCGACGAACATCGCGGGCAGCTTTTGCGCGCCGCCGTCGAGCTGGCGAAGGACTGGCGCACCGACCGCATGCTGCGACGCCTCGAAGCCATGCTCGCGGTGGCCGACACCACGGCCTCGCTGATCATCACTGGCAACGGCGACGTCCTCGAACCCGAACACGGCCTGCTGGCGATCGGCTCCGGCGGCGCCTACGCGCAGGCGGCGGCGCGCGCCCTGATTGACAACACCGAACTCGGTGCCCGCGACATCGTCGAGCGTTCGCTGCATATCGCCGCCGACCTTTGCATCTACACCAACCACGAACTTCGGATCGAAACCCTGGGTGATTGATTCACCCCCGCCGCCATGGACATGACACCGCGCGAAATCGTCTCGGAACTCGATCGCTATGTCGTCGGCCAGGCCGACGCGAAACGCGCCGTCGCAGTCGCGCTGCGCAACCGCTGGCGACGCCAGCAGGTGTCGGAGCCGCTGCGCCACGAGATCACTCCCAAGAACATCCTCATGATCGGCCCCACGGGCGTCGGCAAGACCGAAATTGCCAGACGTCTGGCCCGGTTGGCGAACGCGCCGTTCATCAAGGTCGAAGCCACCAAGTTCACCGAAGTGGGCTACGTGGGGCGCGATGTCGACACCATCGTGCGCGACCTCGTCGAGGTGGCTGTCAAGCAGGTGCGGGAGCAGGCCATGCGCGCGCACCGTGCCGCCGCGCAGGACGCCGCCGAGGAACGGCTGCTCGACGTGCTGCTTCCGCGCCCGCAGGGCGCGGACGGACAACCCCTGCCCGCCACGGACAGCACCACCCGGCAGACACTGCGCAAACGCCTGCGCGAAGGCCAGCTCGACGATCGCGAGGTCGACATCGACGTCGCCCAGCCCGGCTCGAGCGTGGACATCATGGCGCCGCCCGGCATGGAGGAGATGGCCGAGCAGCTGCGCGGTCTGTTCGCCGGTGCTGCGCAAGCACGCACCACGCGTCGCAAAGCCAAGGTGCGCGAGGCACTGCGCATGCTTGAAGATGAGGAAGCTGCGCGCCGGGTCAATGAGGAGGACATCCGCACCCAGGCCGTACAGCGCGCCGAAAGCCACGGCATCGTGTTCCTCGATGAGGTCGACAAAATCGCCTCCCGTGCCAATGCCCAGGGTGCGGACGTCTCTCGCCAGGGCGTACAACGCGACCTGCTGCCGCTGGTCGAAGGCACCACCGTCAACACCAAGCATGGCATGGTGCGCACCGACCATATTCTCTTCATCGCCAGCGGCGCCTTTCATATCGCCAAACCGTCCGACCTCATTCCGGAACTGCAGGGGCGCTTTCCCATCCGCGTCGAGCTGGAAAGTCTGTCGGTGGAAGACTTCGTCTCCATCCTCACCTCCACCGACGCGAGCCTGGTCAAACAATACGAGGCACTTCTCGCCACGGATGGCGTGACCCTGGAGTTCACACCAGACGGCATTCGACGCATGGCAGAAGTCGCGCACAGCGTCAACGAGCAAACCGAGAACATCGGCGCCCGTCGTCTGCACACGGTGATGGAGCGTCTGCTCGAAGACGTGTCCTTCCACGCTGATGGCGCCCGTCCGCAAACGCTGGTGGTGAACGCAGGCATGGTGGATCAGCGCCTCGGAGAAATCGCCCGCGACGAGGATCTGTCGCGCTTCGTGCTTTGACGCATCACGCCTGATGCGGAGGCGGCGCAGCGCGCTGCGCGCACCCGGGGATGCGTTCCAGATCGCAGTCAAATATTGATCTGGCGCGCCCGCCAGATCTTTTCGGCATATTCAGCAATGGTGCGATCGGACGAGAAAGGCCCCATGCCGGCGATATTGCGCAGTACCCGGCGGTCCCATTCCTGCGGCTGTGCATACAGGGCATCCACACGCTGCTGGGCTTCAAGGTAGCTGGAAAAGTCGGCTAGCAACATGTAACGGTCGCCCCAATCGACGAGGAGCTCATAGATGGGACGATAGCGCTCGGGGCTCTCTGGATTGAAACGCCCATCACGAATGGCCTCCAGCACGCGCCGCAGCGCGGGCTGGGATTCGGCAATGGCCCCGGGCCGATACCCGGTCAGACGCAGAGTCTCAACCTCCTCGGCGGTGTTCCCGAAAATAAAAATATTGTCGGCGCCGACCTGCTCACGGATTTCCACGTTGGCGCCGTCAAGGGTGCCAATCGTCAGCGCCCCGTTGAGAGACAGCTTCATATTCCCGGTACCTGAAGCCTCGGTCCCGGCCGTGGAAATCTGCTCCGACAAATCAGCAGCGGGAATCAACAATTCAGCCAGACTGACGCCGTAGTTGGGGATGAATGCGACCTTGAGCAAACCCCCGACCCTGGGATCGTTGTTGATCATGGCGGCGATGTCGTGGATCAGGTGAATGATCAGCTTCGCCATGTGATAGGCCGATGCTGCCTTCCCAGCGAACAGCACCACGCGCGGCACATGCACCGCGGAAGGTTGTTCCAGAATGCTGAAATAGCGTGCGACCACGTGAAGAACGTTGAGCAATTGGCGCTTGTACTCGTGGATACGCTTCACCTGCACGTCGAACAACGCAGAGGCGTCGACCTCGAGCGCCATGTGGGTCGACAGCCAAGTCGCCAGCCGACGCTTGTTCGCCTGCTTGGCGGCACGCAATTGGCGCAGGAATGGCGCGTCACCATCGCGCCCTCGAAGCGCCGCCAGCATCGAAAGGTCGAGTCGCCAGCCACGGCCGATCTCGGCATCGAGGAGGGAGGCCAGCGGCGGATTGGCGAGCGCAAGCCAGCGTCGCTGCGTGATGCCGTTGGTCTTGTTGTTGAAACGCTCGGGCCACAAATGTGCGAAGTCGCCAAAGACCTCGCGCTTCATCAATGCTGAATGCAACGCGGACACCCCGTTGACCGAGTAGCTTCCGATGACGGCAAGCCAGGCCATGCGAACCCGGCGGCCACCGCTTTCATCGATGAGCGAAACACGGCGCATCAAGTCCACGTCCCCACTGCCGAGCTGATGCAACTCGGCAAGAAAGCGGGCGTTGATATCGAAAATGATCTGCAGATGCCTGGGGAGAATCCGACCCAGCATCTGTACGGGCCACGTCTCCAGTGCCTCCTGCATCAGCGTATGGTTGGTGTAGGAAAAAACCTCGCGGCAGATTCTCCACGCGTCGCCGTGCGGAAGCAGATGCTCATCCATCAGCAAACGCATAAGCTCCGGAATCGCCAGCACCGGGTGGGTGTCGTTGAGATGGACTCCCACCTTGGCGCTGAACGCGTCGAACGTCTGATGGTCGCGCAAATAGCGGCGCATCAGATCCTGGATGCTGGCGCTGACGAAGAAATACTCCTGGCGCAGACGCAACTCGCGCCCCGATTCGGTCGAGTCGTCCGGATAGAGCACCCGCGAGACGTTTTCCGATTCATTCTTCTGATGCACCGCGGCCATGTAGTCGCCACGATTGAACGCCGAAAGGTCGATTTCCTCGCTGGCTTTGGCCGACCACAGCCGCAGCGTATTGGTCGATTCGGTTGCATAACCGGGAATGATGGTGTCGTAGGCCATGGCCTCCACATCCTGCGTCCCGACCCACGCAAAGCGATCGCCGTGCTTCTCCACGTGACCGCCGAATTGCACTCGATAGATGACTTCGGGCCGTGGAAATTCCCATGGATTTCCGCCGGCAAGCCAGTAATCCGGAACCTCCACCTGCACACCATCGACAATGGCTTGACGGAACATGCCGTAGTCATAGCGGATTCCATAGCCGTGACCGGGAATTCCCAATGTGGCCATCGAGTCCAGGAAGCACGCCGCAAGCCTTCCGAGTCCCCCGTTGCCGAGCGCCGCGTCGTGCTCGAGTTCCGCGAGGAGGTCCAGTTCCTGTCCCAGCTCCTTCAGCGCCTGGCGCATGGCCGGCATGAGCTCGAGGGCGATCAACGCATTGCTGAAAGTGCGTCCGATCAGGAACTCCATGGACAGGTAATACACACGCTTGACGTCATCCCGGCGTTTGGCACGCGTACTTTTCATCCAGCGCTCGACCAGGAGGTCGCGCACCACGTAGGCGCAGGCATGCATCCAGTCCACGGGGCTCGCAGCCTCGGTGTCCTTGCCGATGCTGAACATCAGTTTGTTGGCAATCGCCCGCTTGAGCGAGCCGACATCACTGGGCGGCGTGTCGTAGGAAAATCCGGCAGATTGATCAGTCATGGGCAAGAAGGCGTTGGTACAGATTGGCGTAATGCTCGCCCGCCTGATCCCAGTCGAAGCGTTGGCACATCGCGGTTTGACGTACCCGCGACCAATCGCGGGGTCGACGATACAGAGCGAATGCGCGGCGCACCGCCTGCTGCAATGCGGAGCCGGTGAAGGCGTGGAAGGCGCACCCGGTGGCAGTTTGGTCCTCCAGGGTGGCCAGGTCGGTATCGACCACGGTGTCGGCCAGTCCACCGACGGCATGCACCAGCGGAAGGCTGCCATAGCGCAGGCCATAGAGCTGGGTCAGGCCGCACGGCTCGAAGCGGGATGGCACCAAGGTCACATCCCCAGCGGCAAACAGACGGTGGGCCAATGCCTCGTCATATCCCAGGGTGGCAGCGACGCGCCCTGGATTGGCGCTGGCGTCGCGCTGCAAGGCTTGCTCGAGTTCGGTGTCACCGCTGCCCAGCACCGCCAGCTGCCCACCCTGGCGCAGGATTTCCGGAACCGCCTCCAGGAGCAGATTCACCCCTTTCTGTTCCGTGAGCCTGCTGACCATGACGAACAGGGGCGCACGCGACGCGCGTTCGAGGCCGAGTTCGCGCTGCAGTGCGAGCTTGCAACGCGCCTTGCCTTGCATGTTTGCAGCGTCATAGTTGGACCCGATCAGCGCATCGCTGGCTGGGTCCCACACCTTGGGATCTAGGCCGTTGAGCACCCCGGTCAAGCGATCACGGCGGGAACGCAACAGACCGTCCAGGCCGCACCCCTGCTCCGCGGTCTGTATTTCCCGCGCGTAGGTCGGACTCACGGTCGTGATGTGATCGGCGTAGTACAGCCCAGCCTTCATGTAGGAAATCCGTCCATGAAACTCGAGCCCTTCGACCCGGAAGGCCTCCTCAGGAAGTCCGAGTTCCCTGAGATGAAAGGAATCGAAAACGCCCTGGTAGGCCAGGTTATGGACGGTGTAGAGACTCGACACCCCTCGCTGCGCCGCCGGGCCCCAGAGTTTGAGCAACGCGGGGGCCAATGCTGCATGCCAGTCGTGGGCGTGCAGCACTGCGGGGGACCATTGGGGATCGATTCCGGCGGCCAGATGTGCGCCGGCCCAGGCCAGCGCGGCAAAGCGCCGATGGTTGTCCGCGTAGGGGCGACGCTGGGCATCCAGATACGGGTTGCCGGGGCGGTCGAACAGGCCAGGCACGTCGATCACGTAGGCCATGACCGTCCCACGGCCGCAGGACACTCCTGCGAGATGCCCGCACCGCACCACCGCCTGCTCACCCCACGGCAGTGAAAACGTTGCAACCTCGCGGCGATGCGAGAAGGCCTCCAAAACGGCAGGGAACCCCGGCAGCAGCACCCGTACATCGCATCCGGCGCGGGCAAGCGCATCGGGAAGCGCCCCACACACGTCCGCCAACCCCCCAGTCTTGAGGACCGGATAGATTTCCGAGCTGACCTGCAGCACCGGGATGCGCACGTCGCTGCTCATTTGACTTGCGCCCGCGCGAGGCGATCGATCATCGCCTGCGTGACCAGAACCACGCCGCGCTCGGTGCGCTCAAAACGCTGTGCGTCGAACACCGGATCCTCGCCGATCACCAACCCATCTGGAAGCACGCAACCCCGGTCCACCACCACCCGGCTCAAGCGACAGGCACGACCCACCACGGTGTCAGGCAACAGCACGGTCTGGTCGATCTGGCAGTAGGAATGCACGCGGACGCTGGAAAACAGCACCGAGTTGCTCACCGATGAACCAGAAACGATGCAACCACCCGACACCATGATGTTGATGGTCAACCCATGTTTGCCCTGTGCATCCTGCACAAACTTCGCCGGTGGCAGCTGGCGCTGGTTGGTCCAGATCGGCCATTGCGTATCGTAGATATCCAATTCCGGGGTCACCGACGCGAGGTCGAGATTGGCTTCCCAGAAGGCATCGATGGTGCCGACGTCCCGCCAATAGGGCCTGGCTTCGGCTGAACTGGAAACGCAGGACATCGAAAATGGATGCGCCAACGCACCGCCCTGGACCACCACGCGCGGAATCACATCCTTGCCAAAGTCATGGCTGGAATTCGGATCTGCCATATCCTCCTCCAGCAGGGAGTAGAGGTACTGGGCGTTGAACACATAGATCCCCATACTGGCCAGGGAAACGTCGGCGTTTCCCGGCAGGCTCGGCGGATCGGCCGGCTTTTCGATGAAATCGACGATGCGGCGCTGCGCGTCGACAGCCATGACGCCGTAGGCCGACGCCTCGGCACGCGCGACCTCGACACAGCCGACCGTGCATTCCGCGCCATGCTCGACGTGATCTTTGAGCATGAGCGAGTAGTCCATCTTGTAGACATGGTCGCCGGCCAGGATGATGACGTACTCCGGCTTGTTGCCCTGGATGATGTCCAGATTCTGGAAGATCGCGTCCGCCGTGCCACGATACCAGTGCTCTTCGTCGATTCGCTGCTGGGCCGGGAGCAGGTCAACCATCTCGTTGAGCTCCGCGCGCAAAAAGCTCCACCCGCGCTGCAAATGGCGCAACAACGAATGGGACTTGTACTGCGTAATGACGCCGATGCGCCTGATCCCCGAGTTGATGCAATTCGAGAGCGCAAAGTCGATGATCCGAAACTTGCCTCCGAAATACACGGCCGGCTTGGCACGACGGTCGGTGAGTTGCTTGAGACGGGAGCCGCGTCCCCCGGCGAGCACGAGGGCGATGGAGCGCCGTACCAGCATGTGTGGCGGCTGCTGCCGGTCCTGGCGTGTTTTCGCGTCAATGCTGAAGTCATTCATTGAGAAATCTCCCTCGGTATTGGTTTGCCGGCTTGGCCGATTGATCTTCGCAACGTCAGGTCACCACGGTTGGAGCGTCCATGCCGGTCCAGCGCCTGATTTGTGCCAATTCCTCCGCGGCGCGCACCATTGCGCCAAGCTGCTCCGATGCATCCATGCCATAGCGGGACGCATCGTTCTCGAAACGCTCCAGATAAAGCCGCAGAGTGGAGCCTTCGGTTCCGGTGCCGGAGAGCCGCAGCACCAGCCGTGATCCGTCGGCAAACACGACCCGAACACCCTGGCCACGGCTCACGCTGCCGTCAACTGGATCGATGTATGCGAAATCATCCGCCGCGGCGATGCGCATGCCCTGGACCTCCCGCCCCGGCAAGGCATCGAGCTGGTCGCGCAGGCCCGCCATCAGTGCCTGGGCGTCGGCGGTGGCAATACCCTCGTAATCATGGCGCGAATACACACAACGGCCATACTCCCGCCACATCCCTCGCACCAGCGTCTCGATCGATTCGCCCGTGACAGCGATCAGGTTGAGCCAGAACAGTACCGCCCACAGCCCATCCTTCTCGCGCACATGGCTGGATCCGGTGCCGTAGCTCTCTTCTCCGCACAGGGTGATCAGCCCGGCATCCAGGAGATTGCCGAAAAACTTCCATCCGGTGGGGGTTTCAAAACACGCCACGCCCAGTGCCGCCGCCACGCGATCGACGGCCGTCGAGGTCGGCATCGAACGCGCGACGCCGGCAATTCCATCTCGATAGCCCGGAACCTTGCGCGCATGCATGGCGAGCACTGCCAGACTGTCTGAGGGCGTCACCACGAAATTGCGCCCGACGATGAGGTTGCGATCCGCATCTCCGTCCGTCGCCGCTCCCATGTCAGGCGCTCCAGGGCCGGACATATGACGGATCAGGTCGGCGGCATGCACAGGATTGGGGTCTGGGTGCATGCCACCGAAGTCCTCGAGCGGCTGCGCGTTCACCACGGTCCCGACTGGCGCACCGAGTTCACCTTCCAGAATCGCCTTGGCGTAAGGACCGCCGACCGCGCACATCGCATCCATGCGCAGGCGAAACCCGGATGCAAACAATCTGCGCATGGCATCGAAGTCGAACAGGCCGCGCAGCACTTCGGCGTAATCGGCGACGGGATCGATCACCTCCACAGACGTCGCACCCAGGCGCACGACGGCGTCGCTGTCCAGGGGCACGTCTGGAGCTTCCACGCATTGGATTGCCTCGACCTCGAGGGTACGAGCATGCACGGCCTCGGTCAGCGATTCCGGGGCCGGGCCGCCATTGGCAATGTTGTATTTGATGCCAAAATCGCCGTCCGGTCCGCCGGGGTTGTGAGAGGCCGACAACACGATTCCGCCGCTGGCCCCCCGTCGGCGGATCACCGCGCTCGCCGCTGGCGTGGACAAGATCCCGCCGCGGCCGACGAAGACACGCGCGTACCCTTTGGCTGCCGCCATGCGCAAAATGACCTGAATGGCCTCGCGGTTGTGAAACCTGCCGTCCCCGCCAAGCACGAGAGTTTTGCCCGTTGCATCCGGCAGCACGTCGAACAGGGACTGCACGAAACTCTCGAGATACCCGGGCTGCTGAAACACTCCGACTTTCTTGCGTAATCCCGAAGTTCCTGGCCGCTGTCCCTCGAAACGGATCGCTGGCTGGGTGTGGATGCGAATCATGGCTTGCTACTCTCCTTCCTGGGCCGGGACCATGCGCTGCGCCACGCAGACGCTACAGGCGGGCACGGTGAATAAAGATTCCAATTGCATGCCAGGCGCCGTACCGCCGGCGGTTCCCAGCGTATACACCCAGGGTCCTCCTGGAAGGGTCAATTCAACATCACGCGCTTCGGCATTGACGAGAATCAACATGCAGGCTGTGCGCTTGCGGTCGGCAAGCAAGACCTGCAGGGTTCCGACGTCGTCGTCCCTCCAGGCGCGCGCCGACATTTCATTTGCGGATGCGTCGAACCACTGCGCTTCGACGTCATCGTTCGTGTCCTGGCAACAGGCCGCATGCCCGGTATCAGGGCGATGCCGGGTCGCCCCTTCCCACCAACCGCATGCCCGCAACAGCCGGTTCGATCTGCGCAGTGCGACCCACGCCGCAACCTGGTCGCACAATGCCTGATCGACCTCGGCCCAGTCCAGCCACGACACTGCATTGTCCTGACAGTACGCATTATTGTTGCCGGCTTGGGTTTGTCCGAATTCATCGCCCGCGCGCAGCATTGGCGTTCCCAGGGCAAGCATCGCCGACGCCAGCAGCGCGCGCGACTGCCTCGCTCTGCATCCCAGCACCCGCGGGTCGTCACTGGCGCCCTCGACGCCATGGTTGACGCTCCATTCCCCATCGTGTCCGTCGCGGTTGCCTTCGCCGTTGGCTTCATTGTGTCGACGGCTGTAACTCACCAAATCGCGTAAGGTGAAGCCATCGTGCGAGGTGATGTAGTTGACACTGCTACGGGAATCGCGTCCGACTTGCCGGAACACGTCGCTGGAGCCGGCGAAACGCATCGCGAACTCACCGCGGCCACCTTGGTGATGCAACCAGAATCGACGCGACGCGTCGCGGAATCGATCGTTCCACTCCAGCCATCCCGCGGGGAATCTCCCGAGCTGATAACCGCCCGGTCCGATATCCCAGGGCTCGGCGATCAACAGGCGCTCGCGCAGCACAGGGTCCTGCGCCAGAGCGCTGAGCAAGGGCGCGTAGGCGCTGTACGTTTGCTGAGGGCCGCTGCGGGCTGCGGTGACGGCCAGATCGAAGCGAAACCCATCGACACCGAACTCACCACTCCAGCGGCGCAAGCTGTCCATCACGAGTCGCAGCACCAGCGGTTCGTTCAGGTTCACCGCATTGCCGCAGCCGCTCCAGTTTTCGTAGTGCCGGCGGTCGGCGCACAAGTGGTAATACAGACGGTTGTCGATACCTCGCATCGATAACGTGGGCCCGCGCTCGTTGCCTTCGGCGCTGTGGTTGTACACAACGTCCAGCACCACTTCAATGCCGGCTTCGTGCAGCGCATCGATCGCGTCCCGCAGCTCGGACCTGGGGGACGTTCCCGCGCGGCCGCTCCAGTACCGCGTCTGGGGGGCGCTCCATGCAATGGGGTTGTAACCCCAATAGTTGCGCAGCCCCTGCGCCAGCAACCGGCTTTCGTCGGCGTGGAATGCCACCGGCAGGAGACAGAGCGTGGTCACACCCAGTCGATGCAGATGCGCGATGACCGCCGGATGTCCCAAGGCCGCGTAGCAACCGCGCAACCCCATGGGAACCTCGGGATGCGCCATCGTCAACCCCTTGGGGTGCGCCTCGTACATCACCCGCAGCGCGCGATCGATCGGATGCGCCAGCGGCCGGGGCGGCACCAGATCCTCCACCACCCGCGCCTTGAGCGCACTGGCTGCGTTGTCTCTGAGGTCAGGGCTGCCATCATCGGGACTTGCTCCAAGATGGATATCGCTGCCGTCGTAATGCCCCACCACGTCGCGTGCCGCGGGGTCCAGCAGCAGCTTGGCGGGATTGAACCGACTTCCATCCTGCGGTGCCCAGCGTCCGTGCACACGCCATCCATAGATCAGCCCGGGACCATGCATGGCGTCGCGCGGAAGCGACCCATGCCAGATGCCGTGGCTGCGGCGTGGCATGCACGCACGCGCCACCTCGCTGTGCCCCTGCGCATCGAACAGACACAGTTCCACCGCTTCCGCGTGGGGAGCTGCGAGGGCAAAGTTGATGGTGCTCGTTTCGAGCTGGGCACCCAGAACCCCAGGGTGTCCGGGACCGAGGCGCACCATCCGTACAGGCGCGTTCAAATCGAGCGCCCCCCCGGCAGGGCTGCATCCGGCCCGCTGCTTTCCCGGGACGCCTTCAGCATCACGCAAGCAAGTGGCGGCAAGTTGATGCGCATCGAATGTTCGCGCCCGTTCCAGGCTCGTGCCTCGATCTCCCCCGCATCGAGCGGGTATGCACTGCCGCCGTACACCGGATCATCGGTGTTGATCAAGACCTCCCACGCCCGCGCCGGAGGCACGCCAATGCGATAGCCATCGCGCGGAACGGGAGTCATATTGCAAAGCACGATCACCCCATCTTCGGCGTCGGCCAGACGCAGGAACGCGAATACCGAATTCCCGGCGTCATCACCGACGATCCATTCGAATCCACGGTCCTGTGCATCGAGCCGGTACAACGCAGCGTGCGCTGTGCACACCCGATTCAAGTCGCGAACCAGTCGTTGCACGCCGGCATGCAGCGGGTTCTCAAGCAGGAACCAGTCCAATTCGCCGTCGGCCCGCCATTCGTGTTCCTGGCCGAACTCTCCACCCATGAACACCAGCTTTTTGCCGGGATGGCCGTACATGAAGCCGAAATACGTGCGCAGATTGGCGAAACGTTGCCAATCGTCTCCTGGCATACGGCGCAGAAGCGAACCTTTTCCGTGCACCACCTCGTCGTGCGAGAGCGCAAGGATGAAGTGCTCGTGAAACGCATAGATCATGCCGAAGGTCATGTCATTGTGGTGATGGCGCCGATAGACAGGCGCACGCGACATGTAGGCCAGGGTGTCGTGCATCCACCCCATGTTCCATTTGTAATGAAAACCCAGTCCTCCGCCTTGAAGGTCATCCGAGGGAGGACGTGTGACACCGGGAAAGGCGGTGGACTCCTCGGCGATGGTGACGGCACCCGGACATTCCACGCCAATCACATGGTTGAGCCGACGCAGAAACGCCACGGCCTCGAGGTTTTCGCGCCCGCCATGGCGGTTCGGTATCCATTCACCGTCGCGCCGGCTGTAGTCGCGATAGAGCATGGAAGCCACGGCATCGACCCGCAATCCATCCACGCCGAAACGCTCAAGCCAAAACATGGCGTTGGCGCACAGGAAATTGCTCACTTCGGCGCGGCCAAAGTTATAAATGAGGGTGTTCCAGTCGGGATGCAGGCCCTCGCGCACGTCAGCATGCTCGTACAGGCATGTTCCATCGAACCGCGCCAGACCGTGCGCATCACTCGGAAAGTGTGCCGGGACCCAGTCCACAATCACACCCAGGCCGGCGGCGTGCGCCGCCTCGCCCAGGTATTGAAAATCCTCGGGCGTTACATGGCGCGCAGTGGGGGCGAACAAGCCGAGAGGCTGGTAACCCCAGGAACCATCGAAGGGGTGTTCGCTGACGGGGAGCAATTCCAGATGGGTAAAACCCTGGTCGCGCACATACGGCACCAGGGTGTTGGCCAACTCCCGATAACCGAGCCAACGCCAACCGTCGATGCGCCGCCACGATCCGAGGTGTACCTCGTAAATGCACATCGGCCGATCCTGCGCGTTACGGTGCGCACGACCAGAATCAACCGCAGGTACCGCAACGAGCCCGTGAACGATACTCGCCGTGGCTGGACGCAGTTCCGCACGAAATGCGTACGGGTCCGATTTCAGCAATCGCTCGTCGCCGTGGGTCAAGATCTCGAATTTGTAGAGGGCGCCCCGCCCGACACCAGGCACGAATATTTCCCAGACCCCACATTCGCGCCGCAGCCGCATGGGGTGAACACGCCCATCCCAGGCATTGAAATCACCCACGACCGAGACCCTTCGGGCATTGGGCGCCCAGACCGCGAACCGCGTCCCATCAGATCCGGACCATACCCCGGGATGTGCACCCAGACACGCGTAGGGCCGCAAATGGCGGCCCTCGGCCAGCAGCCAGACATCGGTGTGTTCCAGCACCAGGCCGAAGCGAAATGGATCCTCGCGGACTTGCGCCATGCTCGCGTCCGGACCGACCAGCCGCAACACATAATCAAACGGCTTGCGGCGGCGCCCCATGCGCGCGCTGAACACGTCACTGCTGCCGATGCGGACCAGCGCCGCGACCACCCCGCCCTTCCCGCGATCGAGCACCTCGACATGCTGCGCCCCGGGCACCAAGGCATTCACCCACAGCGCGCCATCCTGAACATGCATGCCCAGTACACCGAAAGGGTCGACGTGTCGGGCCGACATCAGCGCTTCGACGTCGTGTTCAGTAAGCATCGATGATCTCCTTGAAAGCGGGCCTCATGGGCGTAACGCTGCCGGACCGCGCCCATACAGGTTGCACATCCGCGCCAGCAGACTTGCATGCTCGGGCCGCACGTCGTCCCACTGCATGCGCCAACGCCAATTGCCCTGGACTGTGCCCGGGGTATTCATGCGATGCTCGGCACCCAGGCGCAGCAGGTCCTGCATTGGATGGATCGCCAGCGCAGCCACGCTGGCACACGCGGCGCGAACGAAACTCCAGCCGATATCACCCCCATCGCATGCCAGGTAATCACGAACATGCGTGCGCACCCGTTCCGGTGCGGCGCTCCACCAACCCCGCGCGGTGTCATTGTCGTGCGTGCCGGTGTAGACCACGCTGCCGCGCGTGTAGCGATGCGGCAGGTGATAACCATCGTTGCCCGGATCCTCACCCCAGGCAAACTGCAACACGCGCATGCCCGGCAACCCAAGCCGCAACCGCAGCGCGTTCACCTCCGGCGTGATGACCCCCAGATCCTCGGCGATCAAGGGCAAAGGCCCGAGGGCGTCGCGCACGGCACCGAACAATGCGTCGCCGGGGCTGCGCACCCAGCGCCCTGTCATTGCCGTCGGGGCTTCCGCGGGGATTTCCCAGCAGCTTTCGAAGCCACGGAAATGATCGATTCTTGCCATGTCGACCATGGCGAAGAGTCGACGCAGGCGATCAGTCCACCAACGAAAGCCTTCCGCGCTGTGTGCCTCCCAGCGGTAAAGTGGATTTCCCCAACGCTGGCCAATGTCCGAGAAGACATCGGGCGGCACACCGCCCACCACACTGGGGTGCCCGTCGCGCCTCAGCTGAAACAACGCTGATCTGGCCCAGACATCCACGCTGTTGTGGGCGACAAAAATGGGCATGTCGCCGATCAGCCGCACCCCGCACTGCGAGGCATAGGCACGCACGGTGCGCCACTGGCGGTCAAAGGTCCACTGGCAGAACTTCCAGAATGCGATCCCTTCGGCCGCCTCCCGCGCCACGCGCGCCAGAGCCTCTGGTTGCCGCAGGGCAAGGGGCGCATCCCAATCGACCCAGCACGCCCCCTGAAAACGTTCCGACAGGACCATGAACAAGGCATAGTCGTCAAGCCAATACGCTTCCGTGCCGCAAAACCGTTCGAAATCCTTGCGCAACGACGGCGGACTCGATGCGCCGAAGCGCGCCGCCGCCTTGCGCAGTCGCTGCATGCGAAAGGCGGAGACACGTTCGAAGTCGACATGGCGATCGTCGAAGCCCGCGCCGGAATCCAGATCTTGCGCATCCAGCCAGCCCTGCGCATGCAACGCAACCAGGTCGATCAGCAGCGGGTTGCCGGAGAATGCGGAATTGCCCGCGTACGGCGACCCTGCAAACCCCACATCGCCCAGCGGCAGGAACTGCCAGCAGGACTGCCCGGCGGAGACCAGCCAATCAATGAACCGAAAGGCCGCGGCGCCCATGTCGCCGCTGCCATACGGGCCGGGCAGCGAGGTCAAGTGCAGCAGCACGCCACTTGCGCGCGCTGCTGCATCTGGCATCCGGCAGTCGACGTCGGCATCAGCCAGGACGATGTCATCCGCCGTTCCCGACGCTGCGAACGCCTTGCTGCCGTCATGCATCATGTCCGAAGGCGAGGTCGGCGAGGTCGGCGGGGTCATGGGCTTGGTTTCGAGTGATGCGAGCCATCCCTGCACTCGTCAACGCGTCAGTTGATTATGCGTGACTTGTGACGCGCTGCAGCACCACAAAAGATAGGGAGTTCCCGGATACTGCCGAAAATCAAGCTCGAACTGGTCGATGACGTCGGCGCCCCCGGAAGGCGGGAAGCACGCGCACACGCGGGGGAAACAATGCCTGCACCGTTTGGTGCGACGCCGATGGGCTCGACGGCGCGCACAAGAATATCTTGCGCGGTCGGGTCAACGACGCGTCCGCCCGATCAAGCGGTCAACGGTGGCGCGACCCCGAGTTGCCGGGCGATACACAGCAAGCCCTCGAACACGAGGTGATCGGAGGTCTCGTGGGGCAGGCCCAGTGCCAGTGCCAGCTTGGGGGCGGCGCCACCGGTGAGCAGGACCCGCGGCGGGCCACCGGCCAACCGCCCCAGGCGCTCATGCATCTGGCGCGCGGCGCCAGCGATGGCCAGGGCTCCACCGGTCATCAGCGCATCGCTGGTATTGTTGGGAAACTCGCGCAACTCGCCCTCGGGCACTTTCAGGCCGGCGGTACCCATTTCCAGTGCCTTGAGCATCAATCCGAAGCCGGGAAGGATCACCCCCCCGAGAAAGCGCCCGTCAGACGCCAGGCAATCAATGGTCACCGCCGTGCCAACGCTGATCACGAGGATGGTCGCGTCCGAATGACGGGCGCGCGCTCCCACCAGCGCCGCCCAGCGGTCGGGGCCCAGCAGACCAGGGGAGGTGTAGCCATTGCGCACGCCACAGCCCTGCACCGGGCTGTGCGTCCAGTGACAGCGCACCCCCAGCATGTCGAGTTGCGCCTCGACACGCGCAGTGGTGACCGCGCCCGCGACCGCGCAACCCACGGCCTCGCGCACCGGCACGTCGACGCGGCTGGCAAGGGTTTCAATGTCCTCATGGGGCATGGCGCCGAATGCCACCAGGCCACCATCGACGGTGGATGCGCGCGCGGCGTCCCACACGCCCCATTTGAGACGGGTATTGCCGATGTCGAGCAGAAGCAGCGTCATGGATTGCGGCGAGAATCGCCGATACAGGCCGGAGTCAAGGGTTGGCAAAACATACCAGAGCGCCCGGAAGTTGCCGACACCGCGCTACATTGAAGGTGCCATGGAACACGCTTCCCTCAAGTCCGAGTCGATCGCCATTGTGCGCGAGGCCGTTGCCGAAGCCCGCAACCCGGTCATGTTGTATTCAATCGGAAAAGACTCCTCGGTGATGCTTGAACTCGCGCGCGCGGCGTTTGCACCCGGCCCGATCCCTTTTCCACTGCTGCACATCGATACGACGTGGAAATTCCGCGACATGATCGCCCATCGCGACCGCATGGCGCGTGCGTACGGCGTCGAGCTCATCGTGCACACCAATCAGCAGGGACTGGCCGCCGGAATCAACCCCTTCGACCACGGATCGGCATACACCGACATCATGAAAACCCAAGCGCTGAAGCAGGCGCTGGACATGCACGGGTTCGATGTGATTTTGGGCGGCGCGCGGCGCGACGAGGAAAAAAGTCGCGCCAAGGAGCGCATCGTCTCGGTGCGTGAGCCTGGACACGTCTGGAATCCGAAGGCGCAGCGGCCCGAATTCTGGGCCAATTTCAATACCCGCATCCAGAACGGACAGACGCTGCGGGTGTTTCCGCTCTCGAACTGGACCGAAGCGGACATCTGGCGCTTCATCGCCGCCGCCGACGTCCCCATCGTCCCCCTGTACTTTGCCGCCCATCGCCCAGTAGTCTCGCGTGACGGCCAGTACATCATGGTCGATGACGACCGCTTTCGGCTGCGTCCGGGAGAGACCCCCCACCTGCGCCGTGTCCGCTTTCGCACGCTGGGCTGCTATCCCCTTTCGGCAGCCATGGAGAGTTCAGCTGATTCGCTGGATGCGATCATTGCCGAAACGCTTGCGGCCCGCAGTTCCGAGCGCGCGGGTCGTCTGATCGACCAGGACGGTGCGAGCGCGATGGAGCGCAAGAAGCAGGAGGGATATTTCTGATGGTCACACCCGTGATCAATCTTGCACGCTTGCGATTTCTGACATGCGGAAGCGTTGACGACGGCAAGAGCACGCTGATCGGTCGCCTGCTGCTCGACACACGTCAGATTTTCGACGACCAGTGGCGCGCACTCGAAAGCGACTCGCGCCGCTTCGGTACCCAGGGGCAAGCGCCGGATCTGGCGCTTCTGGTGGACGGACTGGAAGCGGAGCGCGAACAAGGCATCACCATCGACGTCGCCTACCGCTTCTTTCAGACACCCGCGCGCGCATTCATCGTCGCGGACGCCCCTGGTCACGAGCAATACACCCGCAACATGGCCGTGGCAGCCAGTACAGCCGACTGCGCCGTGGTGCTGGTGGATGCACGAAAGGGCCTGCTGACCCAGACCCTGCGCCACAGTCGAATTCTGTCGCACTTGGGCGTGCGCGACGTATTGCTGGCCGTCAACAAGATGGATCTGGTGAACTGGGATCGCGACCGCTTCGATGCCATTGCGCACGCCTATGCCGCCGCGGCGCAGCCCCTTGGGTTGCAGATACATGCGGTGCCGCTGTCTGCACTGACGGGCGACAATCTCACGCGCGCCAGCCACGCCACCCACTGGTACCACGGCCCGACGGTGCTGGCCTGGCTGGAAGCGCAGCCGGTGCGTTGGCGCGATGCAGCCAGCGACGCCATGCGACTCCCGGTGCAACTGGTCCTGCGTCCTGACGCATCGTTTCGCGGCTATTGCGGCACTCTGGCGCACGGCACGCTCGACGTCGGCGCCGCCGTCATGGTGCAGCCTTCCGGTGAGACTGCGAATATTGCCTCGATTCGCCTGGGAGCGCAGGAGGTCGAACGTGCCCGGGCGGGCGACGCGGTCTGCGTCGCTCTCGACGCCGAGCGTGACATCAGCCGCGGTGATGTGCTCAGCGCCGCGCATGCCCCTCTGGAGACGGCAGCGCAGTGGCGTGCTCACCTGATCGCGGTCGATGCCCAGCCCTTGATCCCCAAGCGGCCTTACCTGCTCAAGCTGCACCACCGCACGGTGGGAGCACGCATCACGGCCATCCGGCATGCCGTGGACCCCGACAGTGGCGCGCATCTGGCTGCATCACAGCTGCCGATGAACACCATCGCTGCCGTCAACCTCAGTCTCGACCAGGCGCTGCCGTTCGCACCCTATGCCCAGAGCCGTGAACTCGGCGGCTTCATCCTCATTGACCGCGTCACCCAGGCCACCGTGGCGGCCGGCATGATCGATCATGCGCTGCGACGCGACCAGAACGTGCACTGGCAGCACACTGACGTCAACCGCACCGCGCGTGCCGCCTTGCTGGGTCAGACCCCGCGTTGCATCTGGTTTACGGGTTTGTCCGGCTCGGGCAAATCAACCCTTGCGAACCTCCTGGAAAAGCGCCTGCACGCCGAGGCCCGCGCAACGTACCTCCTCGACGGTGACAACGTTCGCCACGGACTCAACCGCGACCTCGGGTTCACCGAATCCGACCGCGCCGAAAACATTCGCCGCATCGCCGAAGTCGCCAAGCTGATGGTGGACGCCGGATTGATCGTGCTGGTGGCGTTCATCTCGCCCTACCGCAGCGAGCGCGAGTTCGCCCGCAGTCTGTTCGCCCCGGGGGAATTCATTGAGGTGTTTGTCGACACACCCCTTGAAGAATGCGAACGTCGCGACCCCAAAGGCCTTTACGCCAAGGCACGTGCCGGACAGATCCCGCATTTCACGGGCATCTCCAGCCCCTACGAGGCTCCACTGAATCCGGAGATCCGGATCAATGTGGGTCCGCATCAACTTGAAGCCGCCATCGACCAGTTGCACGACCGCATCAGGCAACCTTGACGGGGTGCGACGACGGCCACCGACCGCGAACTTCGGCCATCCGCGCCGAGGCATCGCGGTCCGGACCGGCGCAACGTCACGAGGATGACGCTGACAGCCGGGCACATTGATCGCCCATTGCTCCGTGTCAGCACAAGGCGTTTGAGCGATGTTCATGATGTTTTCGGTCCCGATTGCATACCTAGTATCTGACAACACGCTGAACTGTCGATACTGATCAACCGGGGACTTGCAATGTACGAATTTCATTCACGACGCACCATCAGCGCCGGCGCGCTTGCACTGAGTTTGCTTCTCGCGGGCTGCGGCGGGAGCGATCATCAGGATTGCCAATGGCACTGTTCCTACTGCCAACCTTGCCCGGCCCCTTATGGAGCGGCCAGCGGACCAACGGTCGCCGCGCGCGTGACTGGCGTGGTGGCTTTGGGGCATCCGGTCGGCGGCGCGCAGGTGCTGGGCATCGACGGGACCACCGGCGCAACATGCGGCATGGCGACAACAGCAAGTGACGGCAGCTACACCATGTCACTGCAGTGCACGCCGGGTCCGGTGATCCTGACCGTGACTTCAGGGCTGCCGGCCACGATGGTGCTCGACGCGGTGGTTTTTCCCACCACTGCAGTCGCCACCAGCACCGGGAACACGAACAGCGGAGTTGGCAGTTCCAGCACGACCAGCCCGGTCACCGTGAGCACCAGCGCATCCAGCGCATCCAGCGCGGGCGGCACCAGTCCGGGTGCCACCATGACGGGAACCACGACAACGGACCTTCCCGGCACGGTCAACATCACGCCGCTGACCACGTTGGCGGTGTATGGCTTCGTCGGGCTGCAAACCGTGTTGCCGGGCGCAGCAGCGGCCCCCGACAACGCCCACGTGCTCGCCGCGATGCCCTTGCTCACGCGGGCGGCCGAGGCGAAGCCGGGCGGCGTCGCCGCGCTCGCGGCGGCATACCAGGGGGTTGTGTCCACACTGGTTGCGGATCTGGGCCCCACCTTGACAGGCTATGGCGTCTCCATCACCGGCTTCGACCCCGTACGCACGCCCTTCGCCGCCAACGGCACAGGGATCGATACCTTCTTCGACGCCTATCCGGCGTCGCTGCCGTCGCCTTCGTCCATCATGCTGGGAACCCAGGCAGCACCGCTGATCGGCATCACCCTGCCAACATCCAGCAACGACGTGGCGACCTGGCAAGGCTCGGCGGTGACGGTGCCGCTATCAAGGTGAAAGTAAAGCGGCGTTTCCCGCGCGCGGAGAAATCGGCTACATTGCGGAGTTGACGTATACGTCAACCAAGGCGGGCACCCGATCCGCCCTGTCTGCCCATGGAGACCGCGATGACCGACATGTCCGACGCAGCCGTGCTGGCTGCTTACCAACCGCGCGAGCGCCTGCGTTTCATCACCGCCGCATCGCTGTTCGACGGACACGACGCCGCCATCAACATCATGCGCCGCATCCTCATTTCCATGGGTGCGGAGGTGATCCATCTCGGCCACAATCGCGCCGTCGACGACATCGTGCGCGCGGCGATCCAGGAAGACGCGCACGGCATCGCCGTATCGAGTTACCAGGGCGGGCACATGGAGTATTTCGGCTACATGATCGAGCGCTTGCGCGCGCTCGGTGCCGGCCACATCCAGGTTTTCGGCGGCGGCGGCGGTGTCATCCGCCCCGAGGAAATCGCGCAATTGGAGCAACTCGGCGTCGCCCGGCTGTACAGCCCGCAAGATGGCCAGCGCCTTGGCCTGCAGGGGATGATCGGTGACATGATCATGCGCGCCGATCATCCCCTGCCGCGGCTGTCGAGCGGCGGGGGGGGCGGCCGGGGGGGGGGGGGGGGCGCGGGGGGGGGGGGGGGGGGGGGGGCGCAGCCAGCGGCGG
>VFSW01000032.1_pt1 | contig 151123 bp, 149 predicted proteins | sample 5358111 | NCBI WGS metagenome assembly VFSW01 (sample SAMN11554181, study PRJNA540505) | mine drainage metagenome | isolation source: sediment from site ElyBrook_90M | place: USA: Ely Copper Mine, Vershire, VT | collected 2017 | reverse complement strand
CTGCTTTCAATCCCGCAAGTTGATTGGCCGAAAGCTGTAAGCGTTTCTGTCAATGCTGCGATGACCGCTGTTGTAAATGCCAGTTATGGCTACAATGAGGACGGCGTGTGTTTCTATTCTCCGTACTTTTGCTGCAGTGTTCCTTGGAACTCGACTGGTTAAGCAACCATCAGAACCGTTCTGCAATACCTAATTATTCTAATGGAATCGACGCACTGGACTTGGACTGGCGGATCTAGTGAGAAGCTTTATCCTCTGTGGATACATGTCCGTATAGACTTGGACCTTCGAGACCAGCATTACGGATTATTTATCGAAACACATGTTTGCGACTTCGCACCTTGAGAAAATTCTCAACTCTTCAGTGTGGGTAAATGAATAAATATGCGGGTCATTCACCAATAACGCGGTATGGCAATAGTGGAATTAGACAAGCGTCACAGAGTTACGCTTCCGAAGGAAGTAAGGAAGCGGTTTCAGGTAGTTGAGGGCCAGAAGTTCCTTATTGTGCCATACGGTGGCGATCTCATAATGAAACCCGTTCCCAAGGATCCGAGTAAGGAGATGAGCAAGATCATTGGCGATTTCCAATTCGGCAAACAGGATAGGAAGAAGGCAGAGAAATGGCTCCTGCAAGAGATAGCACATCGAAAGAGCTAGTCCTGGTAGAGTCGGATTTTCTATTCGGACTTGGCAAGTCAGACAAGCGACACGCACAAGTCATTCGTTCACTAGAAGCGCACAAATCGGGAAAAATGCAGATACAAGTCCTCTCGACCGCCGTTGTCGAAGTCCGTAGCGTCCTGTACTCGAAAGGCCTCGGCACAAAGGAAGTAGAAGAATTCTTTGCTCTAATGTCAGAAATCCTAAGTGAGTATGGCGTTGAAACATTCGTTCCTACCGAACCAAGCGATGTCATAATCGCTGAGAGAATGAGGGCAGAGTCGCCTGCTCTGACTTTCTTCGATTCGTTGTATGCTGCGACATCCAAGAGATTGAACTTGAAACTGATCTCCAGTGACGGAATCTACTCGAGAATTGGACTTGCGGCAATAGATTTGGACATGATTTGAGACCTTCGTGGATTGATCATCAATATTCTTCATCGAAATTTTTCAGTTATTCTCCCTTTTCCGATCCTTGAATCCATAGACTCGGTCCATGTGGGCCAGAGTTTCCGGGGATTCGTTCCCTGACAGGGCGCGAGTCTCACTCATTTTTCGCTGCAATCTCTGTTCACTGCCTAATAAGTAGAAAAGACAAACAGGATTCGCGCACGTATTTACTACTAAATTCCAAGTGCGCGATGTGGGACCCCCGCACCTGCTTTTGTTACGATAAGAGGCGGACATGAGATGAATTTTGGAAGGGACTAGTACGTCATTCATGTGCTCTCCTGGGCGCTTAACCTGAAGATCCGACCGAGCTTTGTTTAGCACAATAAGAATCCATTCAAGATCTGCGTATAGACGAGGAAGCAGTCCTCTTCCGTATCTATCTCTCCAATAACTTTATTTCAACTGAGTACGAGTTAGAAACCGTCTCAACGCACAGAGATTTTTACCAAGCGTCTGTATGCGCCACGCAATCGCACACCACCCCCTCCCTCGCTCTCTATAATACTCTCCACATTTTTCGAAAATAATGGTAATGGTAGGATTTCGGCGAGTTCCGCAATATGATTTTTTCAAACATTGTTCCATAAAGAGCTGATATTCCAACTTTACGGGGTAATGTGATATTCGCTCAAGCTTTTAGTGAGAATGCTACCGAGAAAAATGATCAATGCAATTGGAATGTAGACAAATAATGGAATAACAAAAGTGGAGAGCAAAGAGTATCCAATTTGTGTTCCTGAAAGCGGGAAATAGTGGTCCATCATAGCAATTGTAAGCGCATAAGAGCCTAACTCGATTGGCAAGATCAGTGCAATCGATTTTCCCCGGTGCTTCTCATCGAGCTTTAAGGCAAAGTAGCCAAAAAGGCACGCGGGCGAGATGGCTAGATAGAGTCCTAGAAATACTAGATCAATACTCTGAAGAGAGAAATTTAAAGAATAATACGATGGATAAAGTATGGAGATTGACGAAAACAACGATAGGCCAATTGCAGGAATTATGGCAACAACAAGGAGAATCCATTTGGGTAGAGCTTTCTCATCGCTCTTCATATCCATCAGATCATTGCTCTCCGCATTGGCTACCCATGTAATATTAGGTTTGGGGCTTTATTTGAAGAGTTTTCGCTGTTCAAGCCTCTGTATTTTGTCAAGGAATATCTCGCTCTCCTGCTCTTGAAGTTAGAAGAGACGGGATGTCAATCAACGAGGCGGCGACGTTGTGGAATGAATATTGAAATGTGATGTGGGCAGGGATAGAAACTTGAACTTGTACCCATGAACATATCCAAAGACTATTGAAATCCTAAATGTACTCAGTAGTGACCTAGTTATTGGAGCTCCGACGTCGCTTCCTACGAACCTGAAAAACACTATTGCGTGATCTCACTCAGCTAGGCACAACTGGCGGATGCTCTCCGAGGAACTCTTTCTCTTCCCACATGTCAAACGCTGTTGCAGACGAAGCAGCCTGAGTGATTATTGCAAGGGCATTGACCACGTGAAGGAACAATATGATGTCTTGAAATATAGATCCAAAGTGAAACATTATCCCAGCAAAGAGAATTACGCCGAGCACTCCCTGGACTACTCCCAAGATCGCCGTCGTTTTGCTTATTCGCTTGATTCTTTCTGGGCATGAACTCTTTCTAACTAGAGAATAGGCGTACATCGCAACAGCAACCACGATGAGTCCAACGACACCGTGAAGGTAATCGGTTGACATTTGATCGAGCACAGGGAAAAGGATAATGATGATTTGGAAGAAAGCAATCCAGACTAGAAGATACATCACAGACCATGTTTTCATAAGCCGGTTCGTGCGAAAACGCAAACTCGTGGCTTATAAGGAAGATAAGAATAGATTCTGTTAACTCTTTAGGTCTTTCGATGAGCCGTTAAGCATCGGGTCTTTTTGAGACAAAAATTCTATAGTCGCATCATATCTTATTTTGAGTTCGTGTTGACGCTTGACAGCCCTGATGATATTCCCACTTTTCAATCCATGACTTGACAGTTTCTTTGACCGCTCGAAGTTTCACTTTATCTCCGAATAAGAGCCAGCTCTTCATCGCTCAGGTCATAGTAGGTGAACAATTCAAGTCGTCCACATCTTGATCAAGAATAGAATTGGTCGCAAGAGATAAGTAGCAAAACCTAGCAAAACAATGGGCCATAAATTGAACAGGGATGTTTTGATAGCTGTTGTAATCGCAGTAGTTATCGGAATCTCGGCGCTGGGATACATCCAATATTCCAATTCCAATAATGGAAACACTTCTTCGCAGGTCTCTCAATCCTCTACTGTCACCAACTATTCTTGCACTAACTCTGAGGATGTGCCCCAAGGTTATTGTAGAGGGCTGATGACGTATGCGGATCTTAATTCCATCGTATCATCACCCAACGCTCAGGTCTCTTCAAATGGTCATGGGCTGATTACAATCAGTACTGGCTACGGCGCCTGCATATTAAATTATGATATCCTTCCGAATGGAACATTGGTCAACTGGTACATGGGAGCCACAAGTTCAACTCAAACATGTGTATAGTTTCATTCACCTGAAATGAAACGCTCTCATTTTTCACCCGAAGATGATATAGAACCAATGCACACTGTGAAGAGAAGGCGCGTAGAACAAGACCGAAGAGCTTGTTTCAAGCTCTGTTTTGTGTGACATGGTCGAACCTTTCAAGTATCACATCGTGACGCTTGCTCATTTTGCGAACAGTGCTAAAAACCCTTTAACGATCCAAGGTCTATCACTCATTTTGAATTTTGAACCTGATGCAGGAGAGACTATCTTTACAATAGCTAGGTTCTGGCCAGAGTCAATCGTAATATTGGGACTGCCCACACTCGCCGCCTTTCTTCTCTACGACAATGGGTTTGTTCTATTTGGCGCTATGAGGACATGTGTTTTTGCAATGATATTTCTAGGCCGATTTCAAAGTTGATCTAGAGCGTGCGCCAGTTGTGATAAGATGAATCCCTACCAGACAGCAAGATGCTGAGTCTCCCGAGCTCTCTCGCCTGTCGAAGGTGAGAACGCCAAGTCAAAGGCCGGATGGTTAATCGCAGGAAGCGTGCCGCGATACTGATTTGGCGAGTGCGGGTCTATAGTAAGCCGGCGGCGCAGCTCCTGTTCGCGAATGTTTCCTCTCCATATCTGGGCCCAAGCTATGAAGAATCGCTGTTCGGGTGTGAGCCCGTCAATCATTTGGTGTTTTGCGGGCTCCTGCGCGAGTCGTCTCTGAAAAGCCTCGTAAGCTATCGAGACTCCTCCAAAGTCAGCAATGTTTTCCCCAAGCGTCAGCTCACCGTTGACATGCACTCCGGGCAATGGCTCCTGAGAGTTGTATAGCGCTGCCACTGCTCTTGCCCTTGTTTGGAATTCTCTCTCATCGTCGGGAGTCCACCAGTCGCGGAGGTTGCCCTCGGCATCAAATCTTCGACCCTGGTCATCATATCCATGAGTTATCTCGTGCCCGATCACCGCTCCAATGCTAGCATAGTTCACCGCGTCATCCAGAGTAACGTCAAAGTAAGGAGGCTGCAGAATGCCTGCGGGAAAGACTATTTCGTTTTCTGTGGGAGAGAAATACGCGTTCACCGTCGGCGGAGTCATGTACCACTCCGTCCTGTCCACGGGCTGGCCAACGCGGCTTGCCTGACGGCGGGCCTCGAATGCTGCTGCTCGATGAATATTTCCCACATAGTCTCCAGGATCTATCACCACTGAACTATAGTCGCGGAAGCGCTCCGGGTGACCAATCTTTACGCGAAACCTGTCGAACTTTGCAAGAGCCTGCTGCCGCGTGGCCTCAGTCATCCAGGGAAGACAACCGAGCCTCTCCCGGAACACGGCGCGGATATCCTCTATCAAAAGTGCGACCCGCTGCCTAGCTTCAGAGGGAAAATGTTTCTCCACGTAGAGTTTGCCGAGCGCCTCCCCAACAAGCCCATCAACTGTGCGTGCGGCGCGCTTCCAACGAGCCTCGGGTTCTTGCTTTCCGAGCAGTCTGCGTTGGAAAAAGTCAAAGTCTTCCCCCTCTACACTCGAATGGAGATGCGGAGCAAACTCATGGAGAACGTGCCATCGAAGGTATGTCCTCAAATGTTCGATTGGCCTCTCGGAAAGGAGCTTCTCCAAAGCGGTGAAGAATTCCGGCTGGCCGATAATAAAATACTCAGCTGGCGGCACACCTAGGGCTTCTAGATATGCAGGTAGATTCATCGATGCAAACTTGGCAAGGTCCGAGGCAGCGATTCTGTTGTAATTTTTTTCTTCGTCTCGAAGATCAGCTCGGGCCCGACTCGTCTTCGCAAGGTCTGTTTCGAGACTAAGCACAAGCTCGGCGAGTCGTTTACTCTCCTCCTCTGTCTCACCTGCGAGCGTAAATATGCGGGCGACATGACCTCGGTAGGCATCGCGCGCCTCTTTGAATGAATCAGCCAAATAATATTCCCTGTCGGGAAGAGAGAGTCCTCCCTGCTCTAAGTAAAAGGCGTAGATAGAACTGTTCTTCTTGTCAGCTTGAGAATACGCTGTGAAAAACGCATGCACACCAGCACAATGAAGCTCTGCAATGCAACGTGCCAGGTCTTTTCCAGATACGGTTGCTTCGATTCGATGTAGCTCATTTTGAATGGGCTCAAAACCGAGCTTCTCAATGCGTTCTGTGTTCATGGCTGATTTGTACAAGTCTCCTACAAGACGCTTGGGAGATCCAGGCTCTGGAGCAGGTTCCTCGGCCGAGTCCTCGAGTATGCGTCGCAGGAGGTGTAGGTTCCATTCGTAGAGCTCATCAAACGCGGTCCAAAGCGCCTTGTCCGCGGGCACCTGATTTGCTCGAATCCACTCGCCAACAGAATAGCGGTAAAAGTCTTCGCGTGGATCCGCGGACAGATCCATGTAACCCACCGAAAAGCGAGGAATCTTGGGCTCTTTGATTCGGCTGTTTACCTCATGCACAATGGCCATATTGGTCTAAACAATGCATGGATCCCAACTTGTAAAAATGTATCGCGTGTTTTTCAGCTTAGCAAGATCCGTCACTTCGGGAAATCCCTTCGTTGCATAATCTTTCATTTTACGAATTGCTTTCCAATTCTTTTACCGCATGTTATAACCGGATCTGGTTGCCAAAAGAGCTGCTGTTGTGGTATTGAGCCAAAGTACTCTAATGCAAGAAAGTACATAATAGAACTTAATGATAGACTAAATAGAGGTCATAATAGCTTAACAAAAGCCGTCAATATTGAAAACAAAGGTAGAAACAGATGTTTTGAGTATTTCATAGCTACAATCCAGCATTTAGAGCACGTTTCAGTTTCTCATCTTTTCGCAATCTAATGTTTGGGCGCTGTTCACTATTGCGTAGTGCAATGTCATGAAGGATGACCTTGTTTAGAAATCCACAAAGCTCTTTTCTCACTTCATCTAAGTTGTAAAAGCGAACAATGCAATCATCAATGCGCTGGGATAGTTCGTTTTAGCATTCACGTAAATTCGCTTTAGACTAATTCCCGTACTTGACATCATTTCAAAGAAGTGTCAACGGTCAAACTTTCTTTGATTGCCGTGTGGGGTATTGTCGTATTCGTATTTCTCACCCCCGGAATCTTGGAAATTTCATACACTAGTTGCTTTGCCGAAGTCTTATCCTTCCTTCGCGCAATTAGAAGGATGTCAGAGGTTCCAAACATCAGATACACAGACATGACGCCGGGCAATTTAGCAATTGAATTTGCAATTTTTTCTTGTTCGACGCCCTTGTGACTACAGATGACTCTTGAAATTAACAGATAGTCCTGGGCAAGCTTCTCTGGGTCGACTCTGTAACATGAACCATTTATTATTCCAAGTTCTTTCAGGCGCCTGATCCTGTTGGATATCGACATCTTGGTCAGGTTGACTTTCCGGCCGATCTCAGATAGCGAAAGTTCGGCATTTTCCTGTAATATTGCGAGAAGCACTCGATCCTTGTCATCAATATCATATGATCCATCGTCAAGAATGCGCAAGACTGTCCCCGGTGTTTCATTATTTCTCTATAAACATATTGCGTTGGGTATTAGTCTCGACTATGTATAGTGTTATGCTGAATCATAAGACATCTGTATAGTTAACTATAAGAATCGCTATACAATACCACAGCTTCATGCAAGTTGGCTCTGTAGATCTGCGGCAAATTAATCCTGAAGTTGTTATGGTGGGAGTTTGTGATATCAGACCTTCAAAATTCAAAATTCGCGAAAGAAGGTCAGATCTTGAAGACTTGAAGAAATCTATCATTGAGAAGGGATTAATTCATCCAATAGTTATCCGTGTTATTGGTCACTCTTCGTATGAAGTGGTAACTGGATCTCAAAGACTTTGGGCATTTCGAGAACTTGGAAGATCAATGATACCAGCCATCATCGCAAACATGAGCGATCAAGAAGCATTCGAACTCATTCTCGCCGAAAACATCCAGCGAGAAGCATTATCGCCCTTGGAGGAAGCTCAGGCATTCTATGCGTACGTCGGTCCCAGAGAAAGAAATTGTTATGGATATGGGAAGGTGTCAGAACTTGCTAAGAAGATTGGAAAGAGCCAAGAATATGTTTCCAACCGAATTAGACTCTTGCGCTTGCCAGAAATTCTCCTAAGAAAATTATTCTTGCAGAACGGCTTCACAGTGAGCCATGCGGAAGAATTGGTTACTCTATCAGATCGTCCAGAAATGGTCGAAGAGCTCAGTATGATGCTCATGAACAAGAAAGTCTCAGTCCGAGAGCTCGAAGAAATTGTCGCGTTGATGAGATCAGGGATCGAAACCAGAAGAGCGGTGGAGCTGGCAAAAGTAGAATCAGATCTGAAAGTAGAATGGGACTATCGCGGCGAAAAAGACGATCGAGTGCAGACTCTGATGAAAAGAACAGAAGTCATTCTCAAGAGTGTTCTTTCGTATGTGGATAACGTGAGTGCAGATCTAGATTATGATCAAGCGCTTTTCGATCCTTGGATCGGCAGTGTCAGATTGAAGGTCCATGACGCTATCAATGGGGTTCTTGCGTGCAAGAAAATTTACGAGAAATCCCCAAAAACTCTTTCCAAATCCGTTGCAACGAAAAGATGAAATTCGTTGTTGACGTCTTGTGTCAATGGATATACAGATATGTTTTGAATTACAGGCAAGTACCGCGATGTTCAGAGCGTGAGTGATCGTAGTTGCCAAAGTTTGGAATTTCTAGGTTCATAATGTCGCAAGATTGGAGTAAACAAGGTTGAAAGACAATACACTTAGGTTACAGGAAAAAGTGAGGGAGGATGGATTAGATGCTTTAATCGTCTCGGCCCCAGAAAATGTGTTCTACGTTTCAGATGCGCCTTCTAGCGTCACAAGCTCAAACAGACTACTATTCTGCTCTAGACGAAACTCGCCGATAATGTGCGTGATTCCATGTGAAGGAGATCCAACTTTAGTGCTTTCAGCTGCAGCTCTCGACGTGGTGAAAAAACATACCTGGATCAAAGACCTCCGCCTATACTCCACTGGAACTTATATTTGGAGAAAGGAAAAGGCCAAGCTTTCAGGCACAACATTCTCGGAGACTTTGACCAGGATTTTATCAGAGAAACTGGAAGGCAAGAGCAAGCAGAAAATAGGAATCGAGTATAACGATCTCAGTTTTGCAATTTTTGATGGATTGAAATCATCCTTTCGGACCGCAGAGTTCTCGAACGGGCTGGATTTGCTTATGTTGACTAGAATGATAAAGAATGCAGAGGAAATACGCAGGTTTGAGAAAGCCAATCAAATACTCATCAAAGTAATGACGAAGATCGAAAAAGAATGTAAAGACAGGCCGACAGAGCTTGAGCTTGACATTTTGTTGAAATCAGAATTGCTGAAAGAAGGCGCAGAGTCGTGGCAGCAAACAACTATTGCTGCAGGCACAGTTAATGGCCCCGATATTTACAATCAGCCAAATCCTAAAAGAAAATTGAAATCAGGTGATCTGATTCGGCTCGATCTCGGGTGTGTTTACAAGGGCTACACGGCCGATGTTTCAAGGACTTTTGCCGTAGAAAAAATCCATCCAAGAGCGGCCAAGACTTACAAAGTATTGAAAGATGCATACATGCTATACTTGGACGAGCTTGAACCTGGCAAGAGGGCCTCCGAGATTAATGTCGGCGTGGTAAACTACATCAGAGAAAATCTTGACCAAGAGTACTTTAGAGGAAATGTCGGACACGGTACCGGAGTAGAACTATACGACAAACCACTATTGAGCGCTGATGATCACACCCCGTTGCAACAGGGAATGACTCTATCATACGAAGTCCCGTACCACATATCTGGTCTGGCAGGCCTTAACTTGGAGGACAGCGTCATCATAACAAAGAATGGGAAAAAGATTGTCTTCAAGTACGACAGAGACATTGTGGTAGTGTGACCGTGTATGAAAGCAACTATTGTAATTCATGGGGGTGCAATCAATCCTGATTCAGGAGAGTTCGCGGAGGGGGTGTCTAGAGCTGCGCAAAAGGGAATGGAGGTTTTGGCCTCTGGAGGAAGCTCGCTTGATGCAGTCACCAAAGCAATCCAACTCTTAGAGCAAGATCCAATATTCAACGCTGGACTTGGCGCCTGGCCTAACCTTAGCGGAGAAGTGGAATTGGACGCAATAATAATGGAGGGCGCGAATTTGAGAGCAGGCGCGGTTGCCGCCGCACAGAACCTCAAAAGCCCAATTGGAGTCGCGAGAAAGGTGATGGAAGAAACAGATCATATCCTACTCGCAGGACGCGGAGCAGAGAGTTTCGCCAGAGCATTCAACCTTTACGAGGAACACAAAGTTCCAGAATTCCGAATGAAAGAATGGAGCGCGTTGAAGAAAAAATTGCAGCTTGGTGAAGACGTGCCGATGCTGCAATATTGGAAAAAGATCAAGAAATGGGCCGATCAAGGGGACACAGTAGGCGCAGTCGCTATAGACCACGAAGGCCTGATATCTGCCGCCACTTCTTCCGGTGGTTTTCCAATGAAACTTCCAGGTAGAGTTGGGGATGTGCCAATCATTGGATGCTCGACTTATGCAGATAACAATGCAGGGGGGGTATCTATAACTGGACATGGAGAAGTGGTGATGACGTATTCTCTAGCAAAGTCATGTATTGAATTGATGAGAAATGGAATCTCTGCCCAGATGGCAATAGAATCAATGGCAGAAATGATCAACAACAGAACTAAGGGCAAAATAATCTTGTGTATAATTGGAATCGACAAGAATGGAAGAGCTGGTCTGGTCCGTAACATTGACGCGACACCTCACGCCCTCTTTGACGAGACCATGAAGGTGCCGAAGGTACAATTTGCAAAGAAGGTTGTCTTGAACTAGATCAATTCTTTCATAATGGGCAGAAATATGGTTGTTGTGAGATTATCATTATTCCACGTGGAATAGTCTGTGCTAACTGCGCAGAACCTTTCCCATCCTTGATACCGCAATCTTCAGGTTTTCTTCGGAACTCGTATAGGCAAGACGAATGTATCCTTCTCCTTGCGAACCAAAAGCAACCCCTGGCACCGTTGCAACGTGTCCCTCAGTTAGAAATTTCATCGACAGTTCCTTAGAATGGTATCCAGTATTGGAGATGTTGACGAAAGCGTAAAACGCTCCCTTTGGCACAGGACAGCTTATTCTTGGAAGCTCGGACAAACCCTCAAGAACTATTTTTCGTCTTCTCGCAAATGCACCTACCATCTCGGTCACGCAACCTTGGGACGCCCTGAGCGCGTGCAGGGCAGCGAATTGAGTCATGGCGGCAGCGCATGAGTTTGTCGAGCCGTTCAGCCTTCCAATGGCTTCTGCCATTTCTTCGGGTGCGACCGCATAGCCCAACCTCCAGCCAGTCATTGCATAGGTCTTCGAAAATGAATTCACAGTGATGACTCGATCGTGGAATTGGGGATAAGAAGCAATGCTGAAGTGTTGTTCGTTGTCATAAATGAATTTTTCATAGACTTCATCAGTGAGAATGATCAAGTCGTGCTTTACTGAAAGCTCGCCAACTGCCTTTAGTTGATCTTCTTTGAGTACCGCGCCCGTCGGATTGGAAGGTGAATTGATCAAAATCATCCTTGTTTTTGGGGTTATGAGTTTCTCCAGCGCGTCTACGTCAAGTTGAAAATCATCCTTCTCGGAGAGCGAGTAACCAATGGGAACAGCGCCTCCTATTCTTGCGATTGGAACATAATTTGCCCAACCTGGGTTCGGAATAAGTATCTCACTTTTGGGATTCATCGTCGTGAGCACTGCCAAAGAGAGCGCCGACGTTGCACCTGTTGTTATGACTACATTGTTCCAATCGCATTTCACTTTATTCTCATTTCGCATCTTTTCGGCGATGGCCACTCTCAGTTCTGGGATTCCGAAACTCGAAGTGTATTTGGTGGCACCTTCTCGAAGGGCATCGTAAGCAGCTTCCTTGATGTGCTTCGGTGTATCGAAATCTGGCTCTCCGAACTCGAGCCTGATCACGTCTGGAATGGCTTGAGACATTTCAAAGATTTCTCGGATTCCTGAAAGCGGGATGTCATTCATCCTTTCAGCGAGTGCAGACTGCAAAGCTTTGAATTTTTCCTTTCGATGATCTATTTCAGCATTCAAGGCCGCTTTCAAAAATAGTGGCAGCCGGAATCAAGAAAGTCTTTTCCAAAGAAGAACTAGACAAGCCTGTTTACAAGATTCAACCTATTTTTCAGCAAAGGCATATGATTATCAGATCACTAATAGGCTTGAGAGATGTCAAATAAATAAATATCAGTTGCAGGTTGCTTGGCGCTCGATGTCAAGGGCAATTAGTAAGGTAGCCGCATCTGTAACGATCGTTGTAGTAATCGCCGCAGCCGTATTGGCTGGATATTTCGCTCTTTCGATGAATGCCAAAACCTCGTCAGGTAATAACAATACTATCTCTGTAGGGCTGGAAATCGGCGCAGCTGATGCCAGCGATGTGCCAATGATGTATTCATTGACAAACGAATTGCCCAACTACGGTTATCATGCAAATGTCAATATTTTCACTGGACCGTCTACTACGGCAGCGGCAGTATTAGCTGGAACGATCAATTTTGGTGTTGACTCTCCTCCCGAAGTGGTCAATCTGGCAGCTCAAGGGCAGAAAATTGTTGCCTTCGGCGTTGGCTATCAGGAAAGCGATGAGATACTTGTATGCAATACCAACATTACGTCTCTTCCTCAGCTTGCTCAAAATCACATAACGGTTGGAATGACCTCTCTAACTGATGGCTCTTACTATGTGCCAGCCTACTGGTTATCCCAGAATGGATACAACCCATCTTCAGTGAATTGGATCGTTGTCCCAGGTGCCGCTGGCCGTGGAGCGGCGCTACTCTCGGGCAAGATTCCTTGTGGAGCCACCGATGTAACGAGCACTTTGACATTGCTTGCGCAGCCAAACAACCCATTTCACATAGTGGCATATCTCGCCTCTTTGATGCCGGCGTTTCCGTTCGAAATGTGGTGGACGACAGCATCTTACTACAACAGCCACTGCACTTCGACGACTCCAAGCCAAAATCAATGCATGGCCCTTCTCGAAGCTAATATGGCTGGATATCGATGGGCCCAAACTAAATCTAACTATTTAGGCTACGCGCCTTCAGTCGTAGGAAGTTCCATAAATTCCACCTTGTTATCTGGCTCCTACGATATTCTAAGTAAGGTTGGCATTTGGAATCCAAATCTTCCTTGGAACACCACAATAGCAACTACCGTGGCCAATGTCTCCGCATCATATCATCTTGTGGCAGGTTATGCAAATCCAAACACGTGGGCTAACTACACCATTTACCAAATGGCACTAGCCGCCATTGGAACATATAGTTAGGTGAATCAATGATGAACAATACTTCTCTCCTAGGTATAGTACTACTTGTGGTTGGGCTGATTGTTCTCGGTACAGGCGTGGCTTTTTTTGCGCCGACGCAGAACACGGTCAATCTAGTCAGCACTTCAAGAGTGATCGCAACTGGTGACAATCAAGCGGTCGGTGTCACTCTATCTGCTGGCGGGATTGTCACAGGAACCTTCTCGCAGACCAATGGTTCCTCGGTCAACCTTTACTTTATGACAGCTGCGCAGCAACAAGTTTTCGGGAACTGCGTGCCTTGCGATTCTCCATCGATAGTAAACGCATCCAGCCAAGCAAACTACAAGTTTTCCTGGACAATTAATTCGACAGGGACTTATTACTTCGTGATGGATAATTCGTATGGAGCTTCCAATGTTGCCGTGTCATTAGCAGCTCAAAATAATTTAGGTTCAACTTCATCCACGCCATATTATGCCGTTCTCTCGATTGGAGTAGTATTGATTGTCCTAGGCGTTGCTGTGGCGGTGTTAGGAACTCGAGCGAAGAGACCACCTCCGGTGCGTAGCGGTTGATAGAGATTGATGAAGTAACCAAACGGTTCCGCAGAAATAACTCTGGAAAACAGACCGAACTTGTGGTTCTTGAGGATATTTCATTTAACGTGAAAGATGGCGAATTAGTCTCAATAATAGGGCCGAGCGGATGCGGAAAGACCACTTTTCTTAAGATAATTGCAGGTCTTGAACCCAAGACCAAAGGATCTATCAGACTGAATGGAAAAGAAATATCATCAGCAGGCAAAGATAGGGGCCTAGTATTCCAAACTTTCAATCTCTTTCCTTGGATGAATGTCCAAGAAAACGTGGAGTTTGGACTGTACGAATTGAGCCCTAAAGAAAGGTCGGAGAGATCTTCTCGCTTCATCAAACTTGTTGGATTAGAAAGTTTCGAGAAATATCACCCGCATGAATTATCTGGTGGGATGCAGCAACGTGTTGGAATAGCCAGAGCACTTGCGATTGAGCCAGAAGTATTACTTCTTGATGAACCACTGGCAAATGTAGATGCACAGACCGCAGAGAAGCTAATCGATGAGTTTCTGAAAATATTTGAAATCACGAAGAAGACGGTAATCTATGTGACACACAACATGGACGAGGCCATTTATGCATCAGACAGAATTGTTGTATTGTCAGCGCGCCCTGGCAAGGTGAAAGAGATCTACGAGGTCAATCTTCCAAAGCCTCGTTGGAACTACGAAATTCGGTCATTGCCCGAGTTTGGCGCATTAAGATACAAACTCAGGGATTCCTTGGGGTTGGCAATGAAATGACTGAAACAGAAGATCTTGAAGATCAGCAAGGAAACATCCTGAAGAATAAATGGGTCATACGAGCGATTACTTTTGCGATTATTGTGGCCGCTTGGCAAATTGCAGGCTCCAATCTAAATCCAATTTATCTTTCAACTCCTACTGCGATAGTAAATGCGTATTTTACTCTGCTTACTCAGACCGGCAGATATTCCTTAATACCTGCTACTGTGGAAACGCTAGAAGCTACTTTTCTGGGCTTTGGGCTTTCGATAGTAATAGGCCTCCCGCTTGGACTGATGATGGGAATGTTTAGATCAATCGACATCGCTATTGATCCATACATGAATGCTCTCTACGTGTCGCCGCGCGTAGCACTAATTCCCTTGATAATCATATGGTTTGGTATTGGTTTCAATGCAATAGTGGTAACCGTGTTGCTACTTGCGGTATTTCCGGTTGCAATCAATACTTACGCGGGCGTCAGAAATATAGGGAGGTCCCTATTGGAAACCTCGGAAGTTTTCGGCGTCAAAGGCATGCGTCGATTTCGCAAAGTGCTATTTCCCTCAACTATTCCCTTCTTCATGACTGGTCTGAGGCTCGGGATAGGACAAGCATTCATTGGCGTGATCGTAGCGCAGATGTTGCTGGCGCTTTCTGGACTGGGCTACCTCATCACTGCTTTCGGAGACTATTTTGACACGCCGCAATTGATGGCCCTAATTATCGAGTTGATGGTACTCGGCGTAGCCATGACCACAATGGTCCAAATCATTGAGAATAAGATCTCATACTGGAAACAGAGTGAACGAGCGTTCAAATAGATCTGTATTTTGCGTAGGTCAGCGATAGTCTTTGAAATTCGGCGTGCGACTTCCAGTATCCGGGCCTCTTGCAAATGCCAATTCAATTATTCAAACGGCGCTGGCTGCAGAGAGGCTTGGATTCGACTTTGTTACAGTTCACGACCACATAGCTAGGGGGTATGAAGAGCGCTACCACTTCGCTGTCGGAACGGTTGAGTCCGTTGATGGCTCTAAAGAAGTAACCAATTTCTACGAATCAATCAGCACGCTAAGCTTTCTCGCTGGGATGACGAAGAAAATATTCTTTGTTCCTGCCGCTCTAGTCTTGCCTGTTCGCAATGCTCCGACAATTTTGAAGCAGTTTCAAACTGTTCAAGACCTATCCGGTGGCAGGTTTGTTTTTTGCGTCGCAGTAGGAAATGCCGAGAAGGATTTTGAAGTCACTCAGACAAATTGGGACACACGTGGGGAGAACATGGATGAAGATCTAGAACTGGTGAAGAAAGTGTTCGCCTCCAACCGGGAACCAATCTCTTTCGATGGCAAGTACACAAAGTTTCATGATGCAGAGTTTTCCCCGCCCGTCTCCTTGCCAATATGGATTGCCGGGAAGGGTCCGGCTGCTTTGCGACGAACTGCACAATATGGTACAGGTTGGATGCCTTCGGGAGTCACACCAGAAGTAATGGGCGAAACGCGCAAGAAGCTTGCCAACAAACTTGAAAAGTACAAACGATCTATTTCCGAACTCGAAATTTGCATTGAAATATTTGTTGGAATAGCGAAGAGCTCTGAAGAAGCCCAGCAATTATACGGTCCTACATTCAAGAAATTCGCCAACTTGCCAGATATCGTTCGTATTGGAGCCTACAACAAGGTCCCAATCGGAGATCCTGAAGAGATTTCGGAATGGGTAACAAGATATGAAAATGCTGGTGCTACCAGCTTCGAAGCAAAGTTCTATGCCAAGGATCTGGCGAATCTCTTGGAATCTATGGAACTGTTCGCCGATAAAGTAATGCCCCGCCACAAATAAGTCGATAGACTATCTGATTTGTTGTCCGTTATGGTACAGATTAGTCTGCATCTTTACTCCTGCTTGAGCTAGGGTATTGTGAGCATAGCAGAATCTTTCGGCTTCTTCTGAAAGGGCAGTAATCTCAGAGTTGCTGGACTTGCTCTGTATGTGAATGTCGTATATCATTTCGGTGAATGCTCCGCGAATTCTTCTGTCGAAATGCGCCCTTGCACTAACTCTAAAATCATCAAGTCTTACTCCGTCTGTGATTGACAATCGTACATATTGCATCATTAAGCAGGACGCACTTCCTGCCAGGAACAGTGCTAATGGATTGAGTCCTCCATCTGTTCCTCCTCTGTCAGATGGCTCGTCGACAATAAATGAATGCGATCCCTTTTTGCCCAAAAAGCGTAGCTTGTCGTCATATTCCAGATCTACTCGTTCTGCCCCGAAAAGAAACTCAGTGTCCTTTCCTTCTCGCCTTTTCTTGACGCCTTTCGAAACAATTTCCACGAGAGTTGGGTCTAATTTTTCTTCATTTCGTGGTTGCAAATTACGCGTTGACCTACGGAACAAATATTTAAGAGATCATCTGGAAATTCCAGATTGTTAATACGTTATCCACGCACATGCAAAACGTAACATAGTGAAGTAGTTCTCATATTCTTTTCCCACTTTATCAGCTAACGCTGATCAATTCCCGATGCTCTAATACAAAAATCATTTCGGAACACAGACAACACGCGATTTATCAAGATGTGGACGACTGTTTGCCAGCATTTCTGATAGATTTGTGAATCAGTTCCGGCGTCACGTGCGAACTCGAAATCTTCACGCCAAAGTCGCGCAATGCATCTTCAATAGCATTAATGATTGCCGGTTGAGGACCAAGAGCTCCGCTTTCTCCAACACCCTTGGCGCCGAGAGGCAATAACGGATTTGGAGTCTCCATCAGATGAACTTCCAAGTTCGGGACATCAAGAGCGGTAGGTGCAAGATAGTCTGTGAATGACGAAGTTAGTAGTTGGCCCTCTGCATCATAAACGAAACATTCAAACATTGACGCAGCCATTCCGTTAAAGACGCCTCCATGGACTTGTCCCTCAACTATCATTTTGTTGAGAGATTTTCCAGAGTCATCCACCGTTGCGTAATGAAGAATTTTGACACCACCTGTTTCAATATCAACTTCGACTATTGCAGCGTGAGCTTGGTACGCATAAGTCGAAGCCAAGTTAGTCAATGATTCAGTATTGTTCCTTCCGAACGGATAAGTGTAGGTGACTATGCTGTCCAACGATCGTTCCTGAATTGGGATTTGGTCAGGCCTGCCAGAATACACTATTGATGCAAGCTCACTGAGTGATATGCTATTTTTCTGATTCTTGACGTCCGTGATCCTTCCATTACTAAGCTCCAAACTGGTTTCCGAAGTCTTTAGAATGCTCGAAGCGACTCTGAATAACTTGGATTTGATCTGCTTGGATGCGAGTGCAACTGCGCTGGCTCCTATCGGAGCGAAACGGCTTGAGTACGTACCTGATGTTGGCGTTCCTATGTTTCTCGCAGAATCGAAACCAGTGAAGACTGTTATGTTTTCCGTGTTTATACCTAGAATATCAGAAACGATTGCGCTAGCCACGGTTTCATGACCTTGACCTTGTGGCACCGAAGCAAGGGCCACAGTGACATTGCCCATCCAGTCCATATGAAGAGAAGCTGTTTCACTCGTTCCCCATTTCTTCGATTCCGAATGGAAGAAATTATCTTGCGCCATGCTCGAAGCTGCCGGATCTATGGTGAGCGCAAAACCGATTCCAACGTAACGACCCTCTTGCTTGAGCTTTCCCTGCAAGCTGTGAAATTCATCGTATTTCATTACGTTTGAGGCCTTCCTTAGAGCCTCAGGATAATTTCCACTATCATACAAACAACCATTGACTGATAAGTATGGAAACTCTGTTGGTTGAATGAAATTTCTCAGTCGAATTTGTAGAGGGTCCAACTTCAACTCATTGGATACTCTTTCGATTATTCGCTCCAGCAAAAATGCATGGTGATTCTTGCCGTTCCCTCTGCTCGGACCAGCAGGACACTTGTTAGTGATCACAAGATTCATGTCGTATTCGAAAGTTCGGAAGCGATACGGGCCAGAAAATGCCCGAAGGCAGGAGACGAGAGCAGTTTGGCCAGGTCGTCTGAGAAAAGCGCCGACATCTTCGAATGCTCTGACCTTCAATCCCATTATTTTGCCCTTCGAGTCGACCGCGACTTCGGTCTCGTATTGTCTTTTTGTTCCATGCGATGATGCTTGCATGTGTTCTGTGCGAGTCTCAACCCACTTTACCGGAACACCAGCGCGCATTGACAACACACTGAGGAGTACATCGTACACGGGGAGCATTGACTTTATTCCGAAACCGCCACCAATGTCTCGCTCAACAAATCTTATCTTGTTTGATGGTATCGTTAACGCAGAAGAGACGCTCGTTGCTGCATACAGTGGGAACTGACAGTTGTCGTAGATTACCAACATTCCAGTCGATCTGTTGTAATCCGCAACGATTGCAAAAGTTTCTAGAGGCATTGCAGAATAACTCTCGAAAGTGAATGCGTCCCTAAACACGTGCGTTGCATTTGCAAACACCTGCTCAACATCTCCGTAGCTTAGGACTTTGTGGAAGACTCTGCTCTCCTGCAAACTGAGGTGAGCCGACTTCTTTTCTTTCACGGCAGAACGGGCATCAACTATCACATCAAGAGGTTCATATTCAACCTCGATTAATGCTAGCGCATCCTCACTGACATAGCGATCTCTAGCGACTACAGCTGCCAAAGGTTGACCTACATACACTACCTCCCCAACAGCAAGGCAGTAATCTTGAATCGGCAGGTTGATAGCTTGTGGAAACGGTTTTGTCGTTTCTTTTACATCCTCACCTGTGACTACGTCAATAACTCCTGGCAATTCCAAAGCTTTCGAAATATCTATTCTTCGAATTGTTGCGTGGGCGTAGGGACTCCGCAAAATAGATGCGTGAGCTAGCCGTTTGAAATCCGCGTCGTCTACGTAGCTGCCAGAGCCTGTGATCAGCCTAGCGTCTTCCTTCCGCTTTAGACTTTCACCTATTGAGACCTGTCGAGCTTGATCTAGTACTTGCATTGCTTGGCTCATTCGCTTTGATTTATTTCAAACACTAATCGTCTCACTACGGCGCATGCTATTACTCATTTGGTTGTAATATTTTTCGAGGAGTTCAGGTCCTCTGTCCGAATTCAGAAGATGTTGTGTGAGCATAGGGTATGAATATTCTCCCAGCACCATGTCGTTTACCGCATTATGAACAGAATAATCACCAATTATGGGAGCTTTCAACTCACGTTCTTTCCTGATTCTACCAATGTCCAAAGTTTCTACTAGCAAACTCGGTCCTTCCTGACCCGTAGCCAATACTGGGTTCAAGTGCCTAATCGGTGAAACGATACATGATGTGTAGCGCGGTATCTGTGGAAATCTGAAACCTATCGGCGATTGACCAATCATGACGTAGTAGGATTGTGTTTCTATTGCCCGGGTGACAGGAATGGCAAATAGCATTTCTCGGGGTAGATGTACGCCATTTGGCACAACCAGAACTTCAGCTCCTTTAAGAGCTAGAAGACGCGTGATCTCTGGGACGTACTGACCTTCAGAACAGATAGGCGTGGCTATCTTGCACAGGCCCAGGTCAAAGACTTCCCAATCATTGCCAGGCGTTACATAAATTGCCTCGCGATCCCACAAGATCGACTTTCTATGTTTACCGACCAGATTCCCTTTGTCATCAAAGACCGCGACGCTGTGGTATATTGAATCACCCTGCCTTTCTGGACCGCTCCCAGCTATGATGTAGATTCCATGTTCTCTTGCCTTATCTGCAACAAGAGACCATGCCATTCCATCAGGTATGGGCTGGGCGAAATCAAGCAAAATCTGGCGATGCATCTGTTCGGATCTAATTTCTCCATTCTGGACCTTGTTGCGAAGTTTCGCTATCTTTTCTTCCAGACTTGGAGATCTGATTCCATCGCTATGACCAACGAACCAGTAATAGCTCAAACAAACTATTTCCGATCCCCTTGAAACAGCGTCATCAACCATATCGAGAGCTCTTCGAATGTTACCTTCAATATCACCGTACAAAGTCTCATGCTGAACTACCCCGAAGGTCACTTCGTTCTGCATTTGTTAGCAACATGTTGGTCGTCGTCTATTTAAGTCTCGGATCGTTGAATCTCTCGTTTCCAGATTCAGGAAGGAATGTGGATTACATTCATCATTGTTTGACGTTCACAGAATCAGGATCGCCGGGAATATACATTTCAAGCAACAGCAGATTGCCATCGCCGCCGTTAGCTATCGAATGAGGTTCTTCTTTGTCGAATTGGAATAATGTGTGTTTTGATACATCGACAATCTTATCGTTTACCTGCAATCTTGCTGTCCCTTCCAACACGAAATAAATCGAATCCGATTTAGTGTGGAGATGATATTTCCCAGGAACAGTATTTGGTTTGATCAAGTTTATGTTCAAATCCATTCCAAAGCCATCTCGCGCTTGCGATACAAGCTTGTATTTGGTACCACGATCGTATATTGGCATGGTGTCTGCATGTTCCAATGTGATTATTCTCATGATTGCGGTAACCGAATTTTAGTTATAGATAAATTCGTCCCAATCTGTCCCAGATGAGTGTCAATTTGGAAGTCAGATTGTGACATTTCTTCGAATACGCTCCTGACTTCCCTCAACGTCATTCAAAAACGAAAGATTTCTTTCCATCTGAGACTTGAAATCCCGATTCGGAAAGTGGCGCGAAAAGATAAGTGCAAGAGGACACCAGAATCTCTTGCACATTGAATTGAATAAACTAATCTTGGGCGCAGTGATCGCTGTAGTGATTATTGCTTCCGTCGGACTCTTGGCTAGTTTTTACTACCCAGGATTCCACGGTTCGCAAGTCTCGTCCACCAGTTCGCCAACATACAGCACGACTTGCGAAGTCTTGGCAGAGGGAAGCCTCTTTGTGACTGTGCTGAATGGCACAAGTGGGAAACCCATTAACAATGTGGCGATCCAAGTGACAGAGTTTCCACCCAGCCCGTGCACAAACACTTTTTCAACGATTGACCTGGGTGTCAAGTCTACAAATTCAAGTGGAATGATCACAATTTGCTGTGACACTGGAGGGTACGATCTCTCTGCGACTTACCTCGGAAGTAGCTACTCTGCCAGCGCCCTAATTGAACCGGAAAAAGCCACGTGTGTTACGCTTTACCTACCATCTGGACAAGTCAAGAGCAATTATTCTCAGACTTTTGGCTTTGCATGTTGAATTTTGCTCTCTTTCAGTCGTCGGAGAACAAACTTATTCGATGAAAAAGCTAGGTAGCTGCGCATGTGATGACTCATACCTGCGTCGTGCTACCCTTCGAGGGGATGCGTGCCTTTCTTGGAGAAGAGCGTCAAGTGGGATAAAGAAGAGCATGCTGGAAATCGGTGCCAAGGACCTTGATATGTCGAAATGCTTTAAGCTGGTCCATTCGACATCGGCAAAGTACTTTTGGTTGATTTCTTTGGCAAAAACCTATTCCCAAACAAACTTGCCATCTTTGTAAATTGGGCTTTCGTCAAAGTAGATAACACCACCATCTTTCATGCTCTTGATCATGTCAATATGAATTCCGCTTACATTCTTTCCACCGCATTCTTCGAACGCATGTCCAACAGCCATGTGGATCGTGTCGCCCATCTTTTCATCAAACAGAATGCTTTTCGTGGATTCATTGATACTACGATTCATTCCAATTCCTAGCTCTCCGATTCTTTTAGCTCCCTCGTCAGTCGAAAGGAGCTGATCAAGCAAAGGGCCCCCGAGTTCAGCACTATGATCTACGATCTCCCCGTTCTTGAAGACGAGTCTAACGCCCTTGATTTCCTGGCCCAAAAGATTGATCGGCAGGTCAAAGTGCACCTTCCCATTTACTGATTCTTCAACCGGAGACGTGAATACCTCCCCTCCTGGAAGGTTCCTTTTCCCATCATCAACAATCGGCTTCCTTCCCTCTATTGAGAATGAAATGTCGGTTTCCTTTCCAACAAGGCGTACTTTCTTTGATTTGGCCATCTTCTCTGATAATACTTGCATCTCTTGAGCCATCTTTCCCCAGTCCCTGAGCGTGGCATTGTAAACAAAGTCGCAGTATGATTCGTAGGATTTTCTAGCCTCTTGGGCGAGCGCATGGGTGGGATGAAGGGTTATGTTCCAGCGCTTGCTCATAATTATCGGAAAAAGATCGGTATTCGATTTCGAGAATGCTTTCATTTTTGCTGGCGGAACGTCTCCCAGTTCCTGTGTGTTTGATGTTGCAATGATTTGGATTATTGCATCTAGTCCTTCCATCTGAGATTTTTCCTGCTTGGGAAGAGTTTCGAGAGTTTCTTCATCCGTGTTCATCAAGTAAGCCCGAGTTACCGAATTCTCCATAAGCATGGTAGCAATATGCGCCCCTTTTCTTCCGACCTCGGCAGCAATCTCGCGGATCAGAGGAAGGGCTTCTACACCAAAGGAACGAACAAGCACGTAGTCTCCCCGCTTCACTTCACAGGCATAGTTCACAAGGATCTTTGCGTGTTCTATAACTCTGCTATCGACCATTTTAGGGTGGACAACTCCCTGCGAAGGCTGTGCGAATTCGGAGATCTAGGGAAAGATGAGGCAGTGAAGACTAGAGATACAAGCTAGGAGTGGTGCCAGGTGACAGAGAAGCTTGTGCCGTCGGTTGAGAGCGCTGAGGGTTGCGCCTTGATCGTTCCAGAGTTTGTGACCATTGTTAGCTCCTGAACCGCGCTTCCAAACGAGCCTATAGAGCCTGAGACGCCATTCACCGTCGCATAGCTAGTTGAGCTGATACCAGTGCTGTCTTTTCCGAAGGAGGCTGTCCCAAAGTTTGCGAGTGGAAGCACGCTGCATCCAAAGATGCTGCAAGAAGAAGGCGCCTCTGCTATCCACTCTGCCGAAGACATTTGCGCACCTGACACAGAGCCAGTCGTACTAAATTTCTCGCTTCCGTCAGTTATGGTAACTTTAAAGCTGCTGCCTCCAGTGGACTGCACTTCGCCGAAAACCTTGTCGCCCGGCTTTACGGTAAACGAACTGATTGTAACCATTCCCGCGGGATAGAACTCATACCAGGCCGAATAGGCTGCTCTACCTCTACTGCATTGCGCAAGAACTCCAGTCTGTTCCACGGTGGAACTACTAAAGCCGTCGATGCCCACCCAGAAAGCTGCGTAGCTAGATCCTCTTTTAGGGCAGCTAACAGATGGCACAACCCAGGAGCCATTCGCGTCGGTGACAGAGCCTTTAGAGCCCGTGACGGCGTACCCAGCCCAGTTCGTGCTATAGTAACTACCCGCTGAAATAGTCCTCGCAGACAGATTCGATGATGTCATATTTGTTGCAAACGACAATTGGAAGATGCTTGGGAGAGGAATTGCAAAAAGAACTAGGACAAGTGATACTGAAAGAATGGAGATCAGTAAGCGCTTACTAAATGACATAGATTGGGAATCTTTGAATGGTAGTTAAATAGGCTTTCGCAAATTAGTAAGCGTGGGTTTGGATAAACCTCTAAACATCTCCAATAGCCAGACTTCTTGTTTTTAAATCCTCTTGGCTCGAATTGAAGGCAACTCTCCGCCTACGCCTAGATCGTCGAGGATTATATCTTGAAGATGACCGGCTCGGGAAGAGTGAAAATTAGGCGGCGAAATGATCCCGTCTTTGCCCTTCTTTTCTATTGCGTAAAGGCGAGTTGAGGAAATCGTCCTACCAGGTTCAAGAGGAACTTGCTTTCGCATCCACTTTTTCGCGCCTTAATAGAAACGAAAATTAGGACCTTCTGATATTTTCATTCTAATGTCTGCTTTGTTTCTTCATCACGCCTTTGGTTCTAAATCCAGTGGAATAGGGCGTAACATTATATAAAATATGATGAACATGATTTTGCCATGTTCACTGTTGAGGAGCGCAATCATGTGCTCGGTCGCCTAGTAGAAATGGGCCGGACGGATCATCGGTTAGTCGCCGGCGCATTGATCGGATCCACAGCGGAAGGCAGAGGAGATCAGTGGTCTGATCTAGACATCACCTTCGGGTTGGCTGATGATGTTTCCCTTGGAGAGGTTCTGGCCGATTGGACAGCTCGTCTTCAGCATGAGTTCAAGGCAGTTCACCTGTTCGATATTCCATATCAGTCGACCATGTACAGAGTCTTCTTGTTCCCTAGGAACTTGCAGGTGGATTTGTCCTTCACCCCAAGAGCTGAATTTGGCGCCCTTGGGCCAAAGTTTTCCTTGCTGTTTGGGAGCGCCGTGGAAAGGAGTCAGCCAAAACCAACCTCCCCGGAACATCTCTTCGGACTCGCAGTGCACCACTTGGTGCGCGCGCGCATCTGTATTGAGCGGGGCAGGTTATGGCAGGCCGAGTACTGGATCAGTGCAGCTCGTGACCAAGCACTCTCGCTAGCATGCATTCATCGCAGCTTAGAGACAAGCTATGGTAGGGGATTCGATGATTTGCCCCAAGAGATCTTGGAGTCCTTCGCTGGAGCTCTCGTGGGCTCACTAGATCGGGGCCGACTAGTTCAGGCGCTTGGTAGGACTGTTGATGGGCTTTTGGGCAACTCACAGGACGTTCGCGAACTTGCCTTGAGACTTGAAGGGCAGCTGCGCGAGCTTGTGGTCGTGACTAGAGCCTGAAAGTTCTCTCCAGGGTTCTGACTTTCTAAATAGATCATATCTAGTGGTAATTCATAGCAAACGTTAACAACTGGCGATATGACCTTTAGAGCATATAGAGTTTGAACGAGAGAAAAGAAGGCACTGTGAACGAGTCAGAACAATTTAGCTCTGATTCCTCAAGAGAACTAATTTGGGTGGGTCTAGTTGTTTTCATCTCAACTTTGCTCATCTACTTTTTCACCTTGAACAGTGTATGGGCATCTGATCATCCGACAAGCTTTCTCCAGCTTGATTATGCGATATGGGCAAATCACACTCTCGCATTCGGGCCAGCGAACACTTTTACCTCGCATTCAGTTGATGATTTTGTTTACAAGGGATACTACTACTCTGCACTTGCGCCAGGAGTACCATTCTTTGCGTTTCCCTTCGTGGCGCTTGGTTTTATCCTCGACGCTCAGTTCACCCTGTACGGCAATACAATGATGTTGTCGGAGCTCTTTGTTGCTCTAACCAATGCGATCGCAAGTTATCTTGTCTACAGAATAGCAAGGATGTATTTCAAAGAATCCACCTCGGCATTTCTTGCATTCGCCTACGCCTTTTCAACAATCACTTGGCCATTTGCCACCTTTTTCTTCCAGAGCGATCCTTCGGCGATGTTCGATCTCCTCGCAGCATACTTTGCCCTCAGGATCTCAAGAGGAGAAGATACGCGAATTAGGATGGGCGTGTATTGCGGCCTAGCTATCAGTTCGGCTTTTCTAACAGATTACGTGAACGCGATACTTGCCCCAATTATCTTGGTCTATCTAGTCATGTCACTCCGTCAAATGAAAAGGCCTTTTGTAAAATGGTCGATAGTGTTTGTCTTCGCATTGTGTGTTGGCATCGCCGTGATAGGCTTGTACAACTATCTGAGTTTCGGGCAGCCCTTTGTCTCAAGTGAGCAGCTCTACCTCAATAGTTCGACGCCTCTTGGAGATTTCTCCTATCCATTATACCTTGGACTGGTATTGAACCTGTTCACACCCTTTCGAGGACTCTTCTTCTACTCTCCCATACTCATTGTCGGAGCAATTGGCTACTGGAAGATGATCAGGGAGAAATCAACGCGCTCACAATTCTTGTTTCTTCTTGCACTCTTTCTTGGGATCCTGCTTCCATATTCCGCATGGTACGGGCCGACTGGAGGGCTCTCTTATGGACCACGCTTCATAATTCCAGCAATTCCGTTTCTACTTCTTCCCGCGGGGTTTGTGATAGAGAAAGTGAGAGCAAATTATTCCTATATAGGAATCTACGTCCTGTATGCTGTGGGAGTTGCCACAAATGGCATCGCCGCTTTGACCTCGGCGCTCGGGCCTTCGGATGCCCCTTGGTTGAGTTCTCCTTTCCTGACTTCAGCCTTTCCGATGTTTGTCAGAGGTTCGCTTGATTCGTGGTGGCTCCAAAGTGCTGGAGAGTTTTGGAAAGTCTACGCTTTTTTGATCATTAGCGTAACGGCATTCTTGCCAATTATCATTGAATATCTTATTGAATCGAGGGAGGGCCGCAGAGTGCCAGAAACAATTGTTGCGACAAAGGCAAGCCTGCAATAACGGGGCCCTATCTTGAGCCACTGAAAAGAATACCGACACAAGTTGAGAAGCTAGTAGCGTATTGAATATATAACATCTAACCAATGCGAAAACTGAAAGGATTCTTTCGTAGAACCTTCAACTGCAATGGTAGTTAAACGGGAATCAGGAGTGGCGCATCAAAATACAAAACATTGATCTTCTTTATTTCATTACGCCGTTTGTTGTAATCGCGTTCAGCTTCGGCTTAGTCATCTACTGGCACTACAAGAGGGATTTTTCGAAATGGGCACTGGTATACTCGCTTGTGGCATATGCAGGAGCCATCGCACTGAAATACATAGTGCAGCTCCCTACTATTCGAGCACTAGATTCGGCTTTTGGAAATAGCCCTGTAGTGCTGGGAGTGTATTATGGGATTCAAACTGCAGTATTCGAAGTAGGAGGAGCATTTCTTGTCGCGGCAATTGCCGTCTCGCGCAAACACTTCAAAGCTAATGACGCCGAGGGTTTTGGATTAGGGCTAGCATTCTGGGAGAATGGAGTGCTGATTGCTCTCCCCCTGCTCTTAAACTATATCGTATACTATGCAATTCTTTCGACGCCTAATTCATCCCTTGCTCAATCTCTATATTCCACTTTGACAAAGGACGCGCCGAGCCTATTCTATGGTACGTCAGGAGCGCTACCACTGATCGGGTACGCAATCCTCGAAAGAATCTCTTCTCTCCTGGCCCATTTTTCATGGGGTTATCTTGCAGTTATTGCAGCAGTCTACAGGAAGCGAATTTACCTTGCAATTGCTCTTCCTGTTGGATTCTTTGTCGACTTTCTCGTTCCATTTTCTCAAAAGATTGGAATTGGAATGTTTGAGCTGATCGTCTTCCTTATCGGTGCAATTGGCTTGATCATTGCACTCGCAATTACACGAGGAGTTCGCAGGGGGGTGAACATTGTGGAATCACAAATGTCTTCAACAAATCCCCCAGAGTATTCGACAAACCTGGGTACCCTTTCATCGGTGAATTTCAGGAGATCTATTAATTATGGAAAGCTCTATCTGATCATCGGAATAGCTGTCTCGCTCATCATGGTGCTGACAACCTCATTTCTTCCGCCTACATCACAAACACATCAGTACATCGAAACTCAATGACAGGATTTAGGTAACTCGCGCCGACGAGTTGAGCAACAAACAGACTGCTTACAATAAGGATCCGACATTCAGAATTAATCCCTAACAAGCTCTCATTTCTAAAGGGCATAGCGATGTTGGCGAAACGGCCAAAATTAAACCAGCAATTTTCATGAGGAAATATCCGATCGATCACTATTACTTTGGATAGCTCGACGACATGGGTTCAAACCTCACTAAGCTAGCTACTACAGCGATCTCTCTGCTGCGTTTTCCTTTTGTTTGTCCAAGATCAGGCTAGTGTAAGGCAAAGTGCCATTGAGGGAATGCAAATTCCTATCTGTGCACTTCTAGTTATCTCTGAAGTGATTGTACGATATGTTCCCTAATCGATTAGGGAGCTGGAGCCCACAAGCCCGGGCTGCACGCAATTTTGTGCATTTGTCTATATTTGTACGGACGCCTTTTTCTTTGCCAGTAATTCAGGGATGACTCATAGGTGAATAACTCTCTCAAATGACAAGCAGAAAAATAACTACAACAGCTGCGATAATAATAGCAGCAGTAGTCTTGAGTGGATTACTCGGCTTCTACTTTGCCACTATAACAGTGGCACATGCGTCCGCTGGATCACAAGCTGATGCTTCCTCTCAAGCGAAGAGTAGCACGGTCAACTTGGATATAATACCTGACTGGGGCGGCGCCGGTTACGACGCTTTCGTCCTGGCAGGTAACATCAACAGCACTGCTCCAACTCCTGCAACGAGTACCGCAGGACCCGGCCCGAATAACAACAATGTCACAGTTTCAGCAGATTCTCCTGTCACCTTTGTGATCACTACGATAGATACTGCTGTCCTGCAGAACTTCTCTGGCACAGTCTCAGTACCCTTTGTCATATACAATGACACGGACAGTGGACAGGTGGCGGTTCAATACAATCAGGGACAAGCAATCTCTAACATTGCAATCGGCCATACCTTCACTATCACGGAGCTTGGCATGAACATTCCAATCCCTCCTGACACCGTGGTAACTTTCACATATACATTCACAAAGCCCGGCGTCTACGTGTACTTTTGCGAGACCCCTTGCGGCCCTGGGATGGGCCTTGTGGGTTACATGAACGGATACATAATAGTGAAGTAAACCTGCGATCGTGCCCCTTCTGCACTATTTTATTGGAATCAATTGCAAGTAGATTCCGGTGCGGAAATACACGATTGATTCCGCACCCTCATTAGATTCTTCTAGTTAGAATAGGAGTCGTCTCGACTTCAATGCTTTCTGATGTGGTATATTGAATAATAATGGTTTGATTTCATTTTGAATTACGATTATATGCGCACTTGGATCTGATTTTGAGTATTCAAACACCTTTGTGTAACTCCCCGAACTGCAAGTATTCCATTGCGCCGGTCTTGAAAATCAACACGCTCTCTAGTACGACGTAGGTACACAAGTATAGAAAGCGTAAGGAATCCCGTTGACGTTTAGTGTAACTTTCCCTATATTCTCGTTTAATTGAGGTGTTGAAAGAGAATCCTGATGGCTTTTTCCTAGACCCAGGTCGCAAGCGACTATCTGGACACGGATGAACTAGGTGTCACGGACTTTCTAGAACTAAAGATCTCTGATGGTTATAAGAATAATATGAAGACAACCAGTGTTTCTCTCAAACGACCATTGCTTCAACGCCATTGTTAAGGAGGAAATTGCGATTGTCTATATCGCGGTACGCTTAATAGCAGCGAATATGCCGACACATCTCCGCTGAAGAAATAGTGTATTGCCCGAAATGCGGTTCAATGAATAATGACGATGCTACTTTTTGTCAGTCATGTGGTACCACCCTCACAGCAGCCCCAGCTAGCGGAGCGGTTGGCACGGCTTCCCCTCCATCTTCGCCTACTCCACCTCCTTCTGGATCTTCCAGCGGTGCCAAAGCATCGTTCAAGATCACTTCGGCTTTCAGCGATGCAATTGCTCTAGTCAAAGCACCCGTAGCTTTCATGGGCGCAAACAAAGATAATGATGTTCCTCTAAAGACACTCATGATAAACTACGTGGCAATTCTCGCGGCAGTGCCATTCATTGCTACGTTAATCGGTGATTCCTGGTACTACGGGTTTTTCCGAATTTTCGGAGCCGTAGGTTTTGGCTACATCTTCGCCGTAGCTATCCTCACCTACGTACTCGACATAGTTGCAGTCTTCGTCGTTGGCTTTTTGGTGTGGAAGCTCGCGCCGAATTTCGGGACGAGTACTACGCAGGTTAGGGCAACCAGGATGGCCGCCTATGTATTCACCCCGGCTTTCCTCATATCGATTCTTAATATCATTCCTCTCCTGGGTTTCCTAGCATTCCTAGGGGTTCTCTATGGTTTATACATCATGTACCTTGGACTTCCAATCGTGATGAACACTCCAAAGGACAAGGTATTGGGCTACGTCATAGTTACCGTGATCGCCACAATTGTGGTCTATGCAATAATCGGAGCAATAATTGGGGCAATCGTGGCGGCTTTGATTTTCAGTGCTTTCGGATTTTTCCTCTAGTAGAATAGTTGGAAAGATATACCAGATCTAACTAGCCGTACTCTATCACAAGTAAAATTCTGCGCTCGAATCCCAGAGGGCTCGCTGACTCGTTAGTCGCTCAAGCCAAATGGTCTGTCTGGAAAGATAGCTCCGCTCGATTTGAGGAATTATGTGAAGATAAGGCTTCCAGAGGAAGAGAGTTCAGGGCAGTAGTAATCTTGCACTGTGCGAACTCATTTAATGAGATAAGACCGAACTTTCAAACGCCACCCAAATATCTTTAGATATTTGTCGTACCAACATTGTATGATGTCAGAGAATCCCACTCCTTGGAAAAACGCACAGTGGTGGACGAGCCAGTATAATTTCGATTCAGAAGTGCTTGAGAGAAAACGCTTTCCCGACTCGATCGAGATGCATGATGTTACGCTACGTGACGGCGAGCAAACACCCGGTGTAGTCTTCTCCAAAGAGGACAAGGTGGACATTGCGCTGAAACTCGATGAAGCAAAAGTTCACAGGATCGAAGCTGGGATGCCAGTCGTGTCCGAAGAAGACAGGCTCGCAATCAAGGAGATTGTAAAGAGAGCAACTTTCTCAAAGATATTTTCCTTCTGCAGGGTAAGAAAAGAGGATGTTGATGCCTCGATTGAGTGCGGCGTCTCGTACATAGTGATGGAGATTCCTGCTCTGAAGCAAAGGCTCAAGGTGATGGGATTAACAGTAGAGGACGCAACCGCAAAGGCAGTCGAAGTCATCGAGTACGCAAAAGCCCATGGCCTATTCGTCGTATTCTTTCCATATGACACGACGCGCTCAGATTTTGAATCAATTTCAAAGATGATGAAGGCAGGAGAATCTGCTCATGCCGATCGATTGGCCGTTGTTGATACAATGGGAGCCTCTTCTCCAGATGGTTTTGCACACTTGGTTTCAAAGGTCAAGCAGCTTGTCAAAGTGCCTCTTGAAGTACACTGCCACAACTCTCTCGGATTTGGAACTGCAAACACAATAGCCGGTCTAGGGGCAGGCGCAAAGACTGCTCACGTCGCTGTCAATGGGATCGGAGAAGGCGCGGGAAATGTTGCTCTTGAAGAGGTGGTGGTTGCGCTCAAGATAGCATACGGGATAGATGTCGGTATTGACATTCCAAAACTCTACGAGGCCTCACAGATAGTAGAAAAGTACTCGAAGATTCCCGTCCCGGTCAACAAGCCTATATTTGGAGAGAATCTATTCCGAAGAGAAGGCGGGATCGCAGTCGAAAGATACTACAAGCTTCCTGAAGTGGCACGTGAGCTTGAGCTCTTCGACTCGCAATGGTTTGGGCGTCGCACCGAGATAGTCTTGGGAAAGAAGAGTGGCAAGTACTCTATACTCCTTGCATTGAGGGACAGGGGTCTTAATGCGAGAGAAGATCAGGTAAAAGAGCTCCTAGAAGCTGTAAAGCAAAGATCAATTGAAAAGAAGGGGCCTGTCACGCCCGAAGAGTTTGATCAGCTAGTAAAGAAAACTCTCCACTAGACTTTTCGCGTAAAAAAGAACTCGTGAATGTTATGGGAGCTGATGCTAACTCTGATTAACGCTGCAGTTTTCATATTGATTTGAGCTGCAGAAGGTATATAATTTTTCGTGACAACTTTATTCCAAACGATTGTCCTTGTACTCGTGAGCCTAGCGCAGGGACTGATGGGAACTATTTCTGGAGGCGGAGGAGGATTGTTCGCAGTTCCTGCAATGGTCTCCACGATAAACGAGCAGCCCAGCGTGCTTGTTGGCTCGGTCTTCTTGATGTATCTTGCAACTTCGATCACAGGTCTCATCGTGTACAGCAGGAAGAAACTCGTAGATTATAGATCAGGTATTATTCTTTCAATTCCCACAATTCCCGGGGTTGCAATTGGAACTTTACTTGAAGGCACAATTTCTAACTTTGATTTCAGGCTTGGTCTTGGTCTTGTGACGGGGTTCTTCGCAGTTTTGATGGTAACTTATCGAAACAGAGACACCTCTGGTATCCCACGTGTGAATCCCACCACTGCTCTTGGGCCGAACTCTGAATCATCTTCTACCAAACTGCAACATAATTCAAGCCAAAAGATGCTAGTTGATGGTTCAGGAAGGTCTTTTTCCTACACTCCACATTTCGCGATCGGCCTTGTGATCAATTTTGCAGCTGGCGTATTAAGCGGACTTTTTGGAGCAGGTGCTGCGATCATAATTGTCCCAACAACTATTCTCCTTGTGAAACTACCAAGTCATATAGCGTTAGCAACTTCGCGCATAATCCTCATGATGCTCAATATTTCAGCCCTTGTGACACATATTGGAATTGGAGCAATCAATGCATACTATGCAATCATACTTGCCATTGGAGCTGCGGTCGGGGCAGTGATTGGAGCAAGAATCGCGTTCAAGATTCACCCTGAGCACCTGAGCAAGGTGATTGCTGCCATCCTATTTTTGCTCGGAGGATATCTCGTGATATCTCTATTTGTTTAGATTATGTCGTGTATCTTTACAGCAATTCCTTGCCTTATAATCCACAGTTCCTCTAACAGTTTCACAGGTCGGCTATCCTGGTTGAGGTCATGTAAGACTTGGAAATCTCTTGATCTACTTCCTAGATTCATTTCCCTTAGAGCGCTTTCAACTCTCTTTTTGCACTCATTATGTAATGGGCTTTTTGGGCAAGTAGTCTTTTGGAGATTCGCAGAACCTTGAACACAAATTTAGCTACTCCAATGTGTTGCGGGATCTGGACCCACTTTGAGAAAGCTCTTACTATTGAGGTTCGGGCGCAACTATTTTTCCAAAACTCATGTAAGCCAAAGTATTGAGGTCACGCCTCGCCCTGTTGACATCTTCATCAGTTCTTAGTTTGCTTTTGTCGAACGAATCATTGTGAACTACTGCCCCAATTGGCCTTCTATCCTTCTCTCTTTTCTGCGCAGGGTACCCGATTGGAAGAATGTCGCTCACTTCAAGCTCATTCGGGATTCCGAAAAATTTCTTTATCCTGTCCTGAACATTGCGAACAGTCACATCAACGGTTGCAAGTCCCAACGCGTGCGTCATGAGCCACATGTTCTGAACTAGGTGACCGACGCTCTGCCTGTATATCCTGTCATCCGAGCCGTCGCCTACTTGGATTGAAATCTTCTTCCATTTTGGATCAAGCGCGACTATGATAAAGACCGGAACGGTTTTCGTGTAAGTGAAACTGTTTATCGGAAAGACAACATGACCCTCATCAACATACTTGGGTTCATTCTCTCTCTCCCATCTTCCCATCTCTTGGAGAATTTCTGAGAGTTTCGCACGCTTTTCTTTTTCCCGAACTACGATGAGCTCCCACGGCTGTCCATTGGCTCCAGATGGGGCCCAGCGGCCTGCTTCGAGAATCTTTTGGAGCATTTCATCTGGAACAGGATCTGGTTTGAAGACTCTGATGCTTCTTCTTTCTCTGATAATTTTAAGCAAGACGTCGCTTTCATTCTGAGTCTCTTGGATGGCGGAACTCGCGTCGCTTCTCAATTCGAATTCAAAGAATACGTATTATATGGTTTAATTAAGGATTCACGAGTCTCCGCATTCAAATTTAAAACGGTAAGTATGATCGGGCTTGCTTCCTCGCCTCTTCTTTCTCCAGATTCCGCGCCTCTCCTTCTCTTCGAGCTTTCTCTTCCGCACTCAGCCCATGCTCGTCATCAAAGACTGGATGCTCAAGCCTTATCCTATCCGCATTCTCGCAACACTTGCAATGAAATGTGTCGAGGCAATCTGTAGCTTTTTGATGTTTGCAATCCTCGCAGAAACAGGCGTTGTCCTTGTTTTTGGCCACTCCGGACAAGATCACACAATTAGGATATAGTGAGGCTCCATGCTTATTGTATTAGAATCTTTGGATAAAGCGAAAGTTTGCATTGTGCAAGAGTGGTACGAAATCATCATAAAGTTTCAGTCAAAGTAGGCAGAACTGTCCATGCCTGAAGTTATGTCAACTTGGAAAGAAGGAGATAAAGCCGTAAAGATCCGTGCACGGAATTTCGATCTTATCATCGATCATCCAATTGAGCAAAGGGGAACTGATCTCGGACCAACTCCCTCAGAGGCTTTGCTAACAGCCCTAGCAGGCTGCTTCACTGGCACTCTAGTGCCGATAGCGAGAGCAATGGGACTTCAACTAGACTCAGTGAGCTTGCGGATCAGCGCCGTCAAGGGAGAGAAGGAATACGAGAGTCTGAGATCCATAGATATTTGGGTTAAGATTGTCCCGGAAATTCAAGACAAGGATCGCCTTAGAAGGTTATTAGAGCAGACCAAGAGAAATTGCACCATTTCTAACACTTTGGCGAACTCACCTGTTTTGACTCTGCATGAGAGCGGTAGCTAAGCATGGGAGTGAGATGACTTGGCTTCGATATGCCCTTATCTTTCGATTTTGAAATCACAGGAATTTTAAAAAGGACACCAAAAGCAAAACAACTCGTCTTCGTGGTCCAAAAGCACAAAGCTACGTCACTTCACTACGACTTTCGACTAGAGATCGGTGGTGTGATGCCCTCCTGGTCAATCCCACGTGGTCCGACACTTGATAGCAGCGCGAAGCGTTTGGCCTTGCCAACACCAGATCACTCACTCGAGTATCGAACCTTCGAAGGCATTATTCCCACTGGCGGTTACGGAGCTGGGCCAGTCATGATCTGGGATCAAGGAACATACAACCCCGAAGTTGAGATAACCAAAGGCGTCAGGAAAGAAATCACTGACAGAAAAAAAGGGGAACAAGTCGCACTCAAGAGTCTCAAGGATGGGAATTTGAAATTCACTCTCTATGGCGAGAAACTAAGAGGTTCTTTCGCACTAGTTCGTACGGCAGGTTTCGGGGGGAAGACAGCCTGGCTACTCATCAAACATCGCGACAGATATTCCCATGAAGGATATGACGCCAAAGACTATGATTTTTCTGCTGTGAGCAAACGTTCACTCGACCAGATAGCTACAGAGGAAGAAACTGGTTCTGCTGGATTCGGATAAGACTTCTTTGCAACTCGATGGATTCTCATTTCACAACATTTTCTCATATTCCAGGCAAAGTCATCATGAAGAACGTTTGAAGCTTCTCCGGCGCATGAAAGAGTTCCTTGTGTTCATGCACGCTTCGCTAAACATATTAGACTTGATTGGAGATTTGGTTTCCGTGAAAGTCGATAAGAATCTAGCCCCAGAAATCGTCAGCTATATCGAAAATCGCAAGAAGACAACCGACAAATCGAAGATGCTCGGAGCTATCAGAATTGACCTGAAGCATTCAGAACATCTTACCTTCCAAGGAAACGCAAAGGAAGGAGGCAACTTTACAGTAGACATCGACGAGCCTCCTGAAAGAGGAGGATACGGCAAAGGGCCTACACCACTGAACTATTTTCTTATAGGGGCGGGGTCATGTCTATTGATGCAGTGGGCAAAGCTAGCAGTAATAGAAAACCTCGAGATCGATAATCTAGAAGCCACGGTAAGGGGACATACAGATCGCAGGATCGATGGATACTTCACTGATTTTGTATTTGACATCAGGATGGATGGTAAAGAAACAGTTGAGAAAATAAAACAAGTTGCAAAAGAGTCGGAGAGGCTTTGTTTTGTGCACAACACTCTGAAGCGCGCAGTTCCCTGCATCACTAATATCGTCATGAATGGAAAGCTCATTTACTCCACTACATCTGGCCCAGAAAGCAGTGCCCCAAGGACGGAATCGGTCAAAGCATAGAAAGCCTCAGAGGCTTCTGACAAGGAAGAAGAGAAAATTGTCTACCCAAAAAGTCGACCAGAAAGAATCCGAGACTTTTGTTAGGCTCTACAAGAAAATGGTTCTTCTCCGCCGATTTGAGGAGAAGGTGAGTGAGGTGTACATGGCTGGATTGATTCCGGGCCTTGCGCACCCGTACATAGGTCAAGAAGCTGTTGCAGTGGGTATTTGCGATCCTTTGAACAACGATGACTTCATAATCAGCAATCATAGGGGACACGGTCATAGCATCGCAAAGGGGATCGAGCCTCGCGAGATTATGGCGGAGCTCATGGGGAAGAAATCAGGAGTCGTCGGCGGCCTTGGCGGCTCTATGCATGCGGCTGACATGACAAAAGGAGTGATTTTCTCAACAGCAATTGTTGGCGGTGGTATTCCCATAGCGACTGGAGTCGGTCTCAAATTCAAGAACGCAGGTTCAAGCCAAGTTTGCGCCTGCTTCTTTGGTGATGGGGCTGCAAACATTGGAAGTTTCCACGAAGGGATAAACCTAGCAGCCATCTGGAAGCTTCCGGTAATCTTTGTTTGCGAAAATAACTTTTTTGCAATTTCAGTGCCACAGCAAAAGGCCACTGGCTCAGCTTCTATTGCAGATAGAGGAATCGCCTACGGCATTCCCGGAGTTATTGTGGATGGGATGGACGTGCTCAAGGTCAGGAGAGCGATGCAGGACGCAATGGAACGCGCGAAAAAAGGCGAAGGGCCCACTCTTCTTGAGTGCAGGACGTACAGGTTCAAAGGCCATGGGGTGTACGACACCGGGCTCGCATACCGAACAAAAGATGAGGTCTCGGAATGGATTCCTAAAGATCCGATAACAAGGCTCGGGAGGAAGCTTATTGATGAAGGAATACTCAAGTCGACAGACATTGAATCCCTTGACAAAGAAGCAATTCGAATTGTTGAGGAAGCGGTAGAATACGCGAAGAACAGTCAATATCCTCCAGTGGATGATATGTACAGGCTAACTTACGTCAAATAAAGTGGCAATCTTTGTCAAATAGGGAAATTACATACTCTGAAGCTCTGAGAGAAGCTCTTCTTGAGGAGATGCGGAGAGACGATCGAGTAATAGTGATGGGAGAAGACGTAGGCATCTACGACGGCGTATTCAAAGTCACGAAAGGATTGTTCAAGGAATTTGGTGAGGCTCGCGTGAGGGATACCCCAATCTCCGAGAATGCGATCGTGGGCGCTGGTCTTGGAGCAGCTATTGCTGGCCTTAAACCAGTTGTCGAGATTATGTACATGGACTTTATCAACGAAGCATGCGACCAGATAATCAACCACGTACCGAAGGTTCATTTCATGTCCGGGGGCAAGCTCAAGGCTCCGCTTGTGATAAGAACCCAGTTCAGCCTAGGCAGATCCACCGGAGCCCAGCATAGCCAGATGATGGGCTCGTATTTGATGAACACTCCAGGAATATACATCGCGGTGCCATCAACGCCTTTTGATGCAAAGGGCTTACTAAAAGAGTCAATACGCGGAGAAAATCCTGTCGTATTCATCGAGTGCGGCCAGCTCTATACGACTAAAGGACAGGTGCCAGAAGAAGAATATACTATTCCCTTCGGTGTTGCCGACGTGAAAAGAGAAGGATCCGATGTCACGATTGTCGCGATTTCAAACATGGTGCTAAAGGCGCTAGCTGCTGCCGAGACTTTGAATAGAGATTACGGAATCAATGCAGAGGTTCTTGATCCTAGGACGCTTAACCCACTAGATCGGCGTTCCCTAGTTGCTTCGCTCAAGAAGACAGGACGCGTTGTAACTGTTGAACCCGCCCCGAAGACTTCCGGTATGGGAGCAGAGATTTCTGCAACTTTGATGGAGGAGGGATTTGACTGGCTTGATGCCCCAGTGACCAGGGTTGCTTGCTTGGACACCCCAGCACCATTCTCTCCGCCACTTCAAGAAGAGTATATTCCAAACGAGAAGAAGATAATAGAAGCTGTCAAAAGCATCGTTTGAAGATCATTCTATTAAAAGAAACGTAGGTGTGCTCTAAAGAATGAAGGAAATATTGATGCCTCGATTCGACCCGGAAATGAAAACCGGAAAGGTTGTCGAGTGGCTCAAGAAAGAGGGCGAGAAGGTCCAAAAGGGAGAGCCCATTGTCAGAATTGACACCGAGAAAGTGTCACTCGATGTCGAATCTCCAGAAAGCGGCATTCTTTCAAAGATACTTGTGAATCCACCAACTGAAGTAACAGTTGGAACCCCGCTTGGTTCAATTCTTCTTGAAGGAGAGAAAGCTGAGGCCGGCGAGCCAACATCACCAATCCCGCCCTCCATTCCATCAGCTGCACAAGCTCCCAAAAGCAAACTTGTCACTACTGTTGTAGAGGAGGAAGAGCCTTCGGGCCGCACCGATTGGGTTAGAGCATCACCCTCCGCAAGAAGAGTCGCGAGAGAACTTGGAGTAGACCTCAAAGCAGTAAAGGGAACTGGACCAATGGGTCGAGTGACGAAGGAAGACGTCGAACAATATAAACCATCGCCTCATGTCATAGCTGAACCATCAAAGGAAGTTCTGCGGATGGAAGAAGTTGGCCGAGCTCAGATTCCAACGCAAACTGAATTATTCAAGACAAAGCGCCTTGATTCAATGCGCACAATAATTGCGCAGAGGATGACGCAAAGCTGGACTGAGATACCGCAAGTCCCCCTTTTCTCCGATGTCAACCTCGGCGAGGTTGAGAAATTCAAAGCAGGGATGGAGAAGTTGATTGGAAAACGGGTTTCGTTGACTGCGATTATCACAAAAGCTATTGCGAGTGCGATGCGATCTTTTCCAGATCTCAACTCGAGATACGAAAATGGAGAAATCAGAGAATTTGAGGATGTCGATGTGTCAATTGCAGTCGCGCTCGAGTCAGGACTGATCAGTCCAGTCGTGAGAAAGGCAAACAAAAAGACCGCCACAGACATCTCGGCCGAGATAGAAGATCTTGCATCTAGAGCGAGATCTGGGAAGCTCAGTCCATCAGAGGTAAGAGGTGGTACAACCACTGTTTCAAATCTTGGAGGATATGGCGTGGATTCCTTCATTCCAATCATAAATCCTCCACAGGTTACTATTTTGGGAGTAGGAAAGACAAGGCCGAACCCACAAGGCAATCCAATTTGCACTCTGACTCTTGTTTTCGATCATAGGGTCACAGACGGTGCAAGAGGAGCGCAGCTATTGCAAAAGATCAAAGACTTTATCGAAAGTCCGTACCTCTTGCAGATGGCTTGATGATGAAGGCATTCGTAGTAGAAAAATTCGGAGAAAGACCCGAACTCAAAGATGTTCCGACGCCAAAACCTTCTGTAGGTGAGGCTCTTGTCAGAGTAAAAGCATGTGGAATCGGCCTTACCCTCTCATGGGTTCGCCTTGGCAGAATGTCGGGAAGCGCACCCCGAATTATTGGCCATGAAATTGCAGGAGTTGTAGAGCAGGTTGGCGAAGGAGTAACAGATCTTGCGCCTGGAGATTCTGTTGCGGTATATTTCTACTTGACTTGTGGGAAATGCAAGTACTGTCTCACCGACAGAGAGACAATCTGTACGAATTTCGGCGGAAATGTCGGAACTAGGATTGATGGGGGTTTTGCAGAATTTGTGAAGCTTCCCGCTGCGAATTTGTTCAAGTTCTCCCCAGACAAGGTGAGCTACGGCAAGGCATCGATAATATCTGATGCCATTGCTACTCCGCTCCACATCGCAAAGAGAAGGGCAGCAATTCATCCCCTTGATCGTGTTATGGTGATTGGCGCCGGCGGTGGCGTCGGAATCCACATGGTTCAGATGGCAAAGTTGTTTGGTGCAGAAGTCTTTGCCGCAGACGTATCTGATGAAAAGCTTGCGCTTGCAAAGAAGTATGGAGCTAGCCATCTAATCAATGTGAAGAAGGAGAAAGCAGAGGAAGCAGTCAAGAGACTCACATCAAAGGCTGGAGTTGACATTGTGATCGACTTTGTTTCTAGCCCATCATCCATTTCTAGCGGATTCAAAAGCCTCGCGCCACATGGAAAGCTTGTTCTTTTGGGGCACTTTCACCCAGAAGATCCACTCCATATCGACGATCCTCAGGATGTGATCAGGAAAGAGATCTCAATTCTTGGCTCCCGCTATGCAACAAAGCAGGAGTTTAGGGAAGCGATCGAAATGGTCGAACGAGGACTGATTGAACCTGTTGTTACTTCAGTATACAAATTCAAAGATACGGATCAGGCACTTAGAGATGTTGAAGAGGGCAAAGTTGCTGGCCGCGCAGTCGTAGAATCTACCTAGGCGTTACCTACTTTTTCTTGCGCGATTCTTTAGCTTCTGCGAATGCAGCCTTGCTTTTCACGCCGCGCGCTTCTGCAAATTCTTTCTTCTCTTTGTAGAGTTTTGGATCAAAGTGCTTTTTCCACTGCGGAATAGCATAGCATGTAGCAAGGCCTGCTTTTCTTGCTGCCGTAGGAGGAGCAAATATCTCCAAGAGAACCAACTCTCCATCTCCGTTGTTTCCTAATCGGTGATTAGCTCCTTTAGGCATGAACATGATTGAGCCCTCCTTGATTGGGTAGCGACCCGTATCGCATTCGAAGAAACCGGAACCCTTGAGAATAATGAAGGCGTGTTCTGAATCGTCGTGCTTGTGCATTCTGACTTCATCTCCCTTCTGGTATGTGATGTATTCCACAGCGACGTTTTCCGCTCCTCCGATTTCATCATCAAACAAAATCTTGAGCTGCCTCTTGCCGTGCATGTCGTAGTATGTTGGGAGTTCATTCCAGTTCGAGACTTGAGCAACTGGCCTATCGGGTTTCGACTGATGGAGTAAGGATGGAGCTTGAGTCATTTGGAGTTATACTAGCATTGAGTAAGCAATTAAGCTTTCGAACGCTTGCATATTATCCGAAAATTATCGTGTTTGGTATCTTTCTTTCCGCGGGAATGAAGCATGTATAATTTCTTCGCAGCTACCTGAGGTTAGAATAAGCAAGCATAATTCGAATGAATCATTGGAATTGAATATTTCTTTGTATCTTTGTGGATACTTGTTCCTTAAGCAGGATCACAATGTACTCCAGTGTGAAAAGGTGGGAGGGGGGGGTTCGACCATGAAGTGGATAAGAGTCCAAAGCCATTGTTGCAAATTCTACTTATGACATTCCACTTTTTCAGAAGCTGAAATGAGCCATAGATCATGACACACATTCAGTAAAGCATCAAAATATCTAGTTCTGTATGAGTTCTGTTTGAATTTCCCAATCTTGTAATCAATCACATAGTCATCTTGCCATGTTGGCTTGAATCTGTTAAGGATCAGCGCGCAGAATGCGCATAATTTTTGGATGATCTTTCTATGCTAGCCAAGCTTCTCTGTGAGCCAATCAAAAACGAACGCAGTCGACTCTGCTCTGTATGCAGCCGCACCGTGGCCCGCTTTGTATAATTTCAAAGTTTTGTCAGGATGGCGTATCGAGTTGTAGAGTTTGTCAGCGGCCTTTGGGGAAGATATGTAGTCCTCGGAGCCATGCACAATTAGTATTGGACATTCGATTTTCTCTGCGACTCCCGAGAGGTTGAACTTTGAGAGCTTTTCTCTTGCTTCCTCCTCATTCCTTGCTCCCACGTCCCAGTTGAGAGCTCTTCTCACCGGAGGAAAGAAATCATATACATTTTCGATGACATTGAATATCGCGTCAAAAATCACGGCCGCTTTGACTTTCTTCTCCATCGCTGCAGACCTTGACGCATAATAGCCGCCCAAGCTCCTCCCCAGTATTCCGATTCTCTTAGTGTCAATCACATCTGATTTCGTCGAGGTAAGGAAATCGATCGCGGCTGCAACTGTTTTTTCGTAATCAAATAGCGCATACAATTTCTCAAAACGCAGTGTGTATCCCTGCCCAGGTCCGTCGACCAAGAGCACATGCATCCCCCGAGCCACTGCATCCGGTACGCTAGAGAAATACACTTCTTCGCAAGTTGAATCAGCCCCGCCGAACATTATGACACATGGTTGTTTACTCGACGATGAGTCAGTTGACCTCACAAAGTAACCATGCAATTTCCTCCCTTCGAAAGGAATCCAGACTGGCTCGACCTTCGGGGTGCGCAGTTCGCCAGCTTTCTGGAACAAATCGACATGTTTCTGATAGGTTGGAAGTTCCCTTGGATCGTCTCTATCAAGATAGAAATCAGCCTGCCGATAGTAATTCGAAGCGCGAAAATACGACTGCATCGCCGTCTGTTTTCGTCCAGTCGATTCAGCAGCTTTTCCGATGCCCTCCACGTATTCCGCAAGCGCCTTCCATTCGGTGTGCCACGACTCAGAGTCCCCAACCTTCATTCGACTCGCAGCTCTGCTAATTTCCCCGAAATCCCCACCTCCGTTCTGAGCTTCGCCGATACCTCGCATGATCTGGTGGGACCAGCCCCGATTCTCAGGAAAATATAGGAAGATACTTTCGGAATGTGATTCTGACAATGATTTTCTTTTCTGACGCAACAGCACCGCTATGCTGTGCATTTATTGTTTGATTCGAATACCGTAAAATCGCTTTTATCGGGGGCGGAGAAACTGAATTCAGCGTGTTGAGAAAACTTGCCTGGAGATTCCTATCCGAAGCTTAGGGTTGCAGCAGTTCAGGCTGCTCCAGTCTATCAAAATCGTGATGCAACAGTGGAGAAATCGGCCCATCTGATAGAAGAAGCGGCGAAAGGAGGGGCGAAGATCGTGGGCTTTTCTGAAGGCTTTCTGTCTGGATTCCCTCGCAATTCCACATTTGAGACTCCTGAAATCACGCGCAAGAAATATCTGAACCTCTACAAAAACTCAATTGAGATTCCAAGCAAAGACACAGACATCCTCTGTGAGGTGGCTAGACAAAACGAGACTATTGTGGTCATGGGGTTGAACGAGAAAGAAAGGGGGAGGATTGGCACAGTCTACAATACGCAGCTGTTCATCGGGAGCGATGGGAAGATCCTTGGAAAGCACAGGAAACTTGTTCCAACTTTCACCGAGAAGTTGATCTATGGCGGTGGAGATGGAAGCACTCTCAACATATTTGAAACGCAGTATGGTAAGATCGGCGGGTTGATTTGTGGTGAACACAACAACCCCCTTGCAAAGTTTGCCTTGTATGCGATGGGCGAAGTGATACACGTTGCGAGCTGGCCTCCGTTTCCCAATCCGAAGATGCAAATGCATGGGGAGTATGTAAAGTTCGCATCGCGCCAGTATGCTCTTGAGGGCAAGTCCTTTGTCATTGCGGCAACTGGCTTTTTCAGCCAAGAAATGCTTGAGGACATTACCCCCGCATTCAGGGAGGGACTCACCGCAAGCGCGGCTCCATCGCTGATCCTTGGGCCGCAATACGGAAAAGTGATAGCAGAAGCTCTTGGAGATCGTGAGATGACTCTCTACGGCGACATTGATCTTGAGGAAAGCATACCGACGCGTGTGATGCACGACATTACAGGCCACTACAATAGATTCGATGTTTTGTCGCTCAATATCAATAGAGCGAAGCTTGAGCCGATGAAGGAGATCTATGAGCCTTCTGTTTCAGAAGATAAGGGAGCAGATTCGGAGAGCTCGCAGGCGAATCGTGTAAAGAAGACGCTTTCATCCTAGGATGTAATGTTGTCAGGAAAGGGTTGAACTAGCTCTGACAGATATTTCGCACTTTCTTTGTGGATCGTTATGCCTTAAGGACGGGTATGCGCGCGCGCCGGTGAAAAATGTGCTAGGGGGGAGAAAATATAAAGCTAGGGAGCAGAACAAGAATTGTATTGAAACCTATTCTGTTTGGGTATCCTGTATGTGTTCATTTGTTTCGATTGAGAAATTGTAGCTCTTGCTTGTTTCATTGGAATTACTGTATCTAGCTCTCTAAAGCCATTGCCTCACCTCTACTTATGAGATTGCTCACTGCTCGGCATAAGGAACAGCTCCCGTGACAAATCTATTCTAGAATCCATCAATCACCGCCTAATATTATGAGTCTAATACAAATGATCTATTGTTCTGTAGGCGTGCGTAAGTTGGATGAAATCACTTTCGTCCTGGCGTGATAACTCATAAATTAGATACAAGAATCCGATTGAGCTGAATGTCTTTCGGAATTACTTCTGTCGACTGGGCCGAGCGAATTGACTATGATAGACTGCGAAAGCAGAGAGTCGAGCGTGCCAAGGCCGCGATCAAGAAAAGCGACCTGGGCGCCGTTTTGTGTTTTGATTTCTACAACATAAGGTACCTGACAAGCACCTTCATTGGCATGTGGGGAAGGAGCGCAGACATTCTGAGGTATTCCCTTCTTCCAAGAGAAGGGGAGCCCATCATGTTTGAAAGAGGTTCAGCTCGGCTCAAGATCCTGAAGGACAATCCCTGGCTTAGTGGCAGAGTCTATCCGGCAAAGAGCGGCTGGAGATCTGTAGAAGGCCAGGAGATTCTCGATCGTTGCATCTCTGAGATCAAGAAGATGATGAAAGATCACAAGGTAGAAGACATGCCGCTTGGAGTTGATTTCCTCACAGTTCCGCTGCTTCGAACTTTTGAGAAGTATGGCATACAGGTGGCTGATGGAGACAAGGTAATGTTCGACGCACGCTTGATCAAAACTCGAGATGAGATAGAATGTGAGCGTGTCATTGCGGCAATGGTGGACGCGGTCTATGACAAGGTCGCAAGAGCAATAAGGCCTGGTGTCAAGGAAAACGAACTCGTCGCACTTGTGAATTATGAGCTTTTCAAGATGGGCGCAGACGATGTTGAAGCCGTGAATTGCATGTCCGGGCCGAGGACAAATCCCAATCACCATGATTTCTCCGATAGGATGATCAGGCCTGGAGACTTGGTCTTTTTAGACATCATGGCTTCATTCAACGGCTACAGGTCGTGTTATTATCGGACTTTTTCGTGCGGTCGCGCTTCGAAGGAACAGAAGCTTCTGTACAAAGATGCTTACGATTGGATCGAGGCAAGCATCACAGCGACAAAACCAGGAGTGACAACACGAGATATTGCTTCGGCATGGCCAGATTCGAAGAATGCGTGGAACGTGGCAGATGCCACCGACGCGCCTGGTAACAATATAGGACACGGGCTCGGGCTGGGTCTCCACGAACCACCTTTCATCAGCAGGACTTACTCTTTTGACCATCCGCAGAAGATTGAGAAAGATATGGTCATCGCATTGGAGACGTATGCTGGAAAGTCTGGAGGAAAAGACGGCGTGAGACTTGAGGAGATGGTCCTTGTGACAGAGTCAGGTAACGAAGTCCTCTCCAAGTATCCAATAGAAGAGCTTCCAGAGTGTCTGTGAGTTGGTTTCATGGATAACGAGATACTCAAGGGAAAGATTGCACTGATCACCGGGAGCAGCTCTGGCGTAGGAGCGAGCGCGGCCAAGCTCTTTGCAAAGGAAGGCGCATTGGTTGTTGTGAACTACAACCACACTGAAGCAGGAGCGAAGGAGGTTGTTCAGGCAATCACTTCAAACGGAGGGAAGGCCATCATGGTCAAGGCGGATGTGTCAGACAGCAAGGAAGTCGGAGCGATGTTTGCAAGAGTTCGAGATGAATTTGGAAAACTCGACATCCTCGTCAACAACGCAGGCATGCATAACCGAGTCTCAAGCTACCGTGAGATCGACGAAGTGATGTGGGATAGACTTGTCGCGATTAACCTAAAAGGTGCCTGGCTTTGCTGTCGCCAAGCCGCCGAGATCATGCTAGCCCAAAAGTCTGGCGTGATAATCAATGTCACCTCGATGACCAACATCATGGGAGTGGGCGCAAACGCAGCTTATGCCGCAGCCAAGGCAGGGCAGGTGACTCTGACAAGATCGTTCGCAAGGCAGCTCGCGCCTAATATCAGGGTCAACTGCGTAGGCCTAGGCATTATCGAGACTAGGATGATCAGCGATATGAGTCAAGAGCGAAGAGAGTACTTGAGAGGGCTCAAACTGCTCAAGAGATTTGCAGAGCCTGAAGAGATCGCAAATGTGATGCTCTTTCTTGCCTCCGATCAATCAAGCTACATCACTGGCCAGACCATCATAACCGACGGCGGAGAGTTTACGATCTCTCCTTGAAGCGATTCACCGAATAAGTCTTCTATACTTAGAAATCGGTGGTGGTCCTCCCGTTCGTGAGACAGGGGACTGGTGCATTCTTGAGTTTACGAGATGCTGCCGAGCGTTGATGGCACCACAGAACTCACGTAGCTCTTGAATGCAGGCGTAACCCATGATGCTGATGATGGATATGTGTACGGGCCCAAAGCAGCTAAAGCTTGGTTCTCAAACCACTTGTTCACAACACCATACGGTTGCACAGTCGAGTTAGCAACGGCACTGGTGATTATACCAGTATCTAGGAAGTACGTCTGCGTCCCTGCGTACACTCCCGTGACATTTGCTGATCCTATCAAGTTGTATGCCCCATATGGCCAGTAAGTATAGTGCCCAGGGTAGAATGTTGAAGTGAACGCGATTTCACTCGGAGCCGTTAGAGGGAGTTGGCTTTCCGCATATGACACCATAAGTGATGGATTCGAGATAAAGTCTCTCTGCGCTTGGATTATTGCTTCTATGAACTTTACAAGGACAGCTTGGTTTGCAGAATTCTGGAGCCAGCTATCATTCACTGCAAAGCAGTTGTCGTAGTAGTTGTTCGGCGCATAGAACAGCACATGGAATGGACCTCCGTTCGCAGTTGTGTTTGCACTACCCTGAAAGTCGGAGAGAATGAAATCGTCCACCGCAATCGCGGCAGCTACTCCTTTCTCCAAGTCGTGGACACGAGCAATATTACCGCCGCCATTTACGAGTGTGACAGCACTGGAATTAGCCACGTCTTGGGAAACTGGAACGTGTGCCTGGGCGTACCAATACAAGTCAAGAGATCTAGTGCTAGTTCCAGGGCCAAAATCTTCGGCGACCTTACCAATCATCTGGCTTGGACTCGTGATCCCTTGTCCAGCAATTTCCAAGAAAACTCCTGCTAGTGCATATGATGTAACACAAGTTGTTTGTTGTGGAGGACTTCCACCTGGCCCCCTTGCAATCGACTGTGCAGTAGTTCCAAACGAAATATCTTGCTGACCTGAAATTAATCCCTTGTATGAAAGGGGTGGAGCATCATAGAATGTAGGAGTGACGTAGATGTGTTCTGCTGGAAGAATCACATTGTAAGCGTACATGTCGCTGACGTCACTTTCGTCCAGAGAGTCTGGATATCCTACTCTCAAGCTAACGTTACTGCTTGGTGCAGGAACCATTGCGTATGCTGTGTATACGAGTGTACCTGCTAGAATTATCGCTACGACGATCGGGAGAAACCTTGCGGCTGACAAAGGCAATGCGAGCTCTGGACTCGAAATATAAAAGCGTTGATATTGCTAAGCTAGGCGTATGGATGGACGATTTTTCTAGCAGCCTATTACGAGTAATAGTCTCGGTTGCTATTTTGCGCACTAACTCGCTCTGGAAAAGTAGCACATTCAGCGCTCAATGACAGTGGAAGTGCGAATGGTAGGCGAGCGTGGTCTCTTTGCAATCCCAATTGAACCAGCATCCAGTCTGGACCAGTGCTCATGCAGAATTTTCCAAGAAATGTTCCTTTTGGCTAGGACGACGCTTCCACGTAGCTCCATCTTGAGCGGATCTCCCAAGTAGGTTCCGGAATAAGATACCGTTAATGTTGCAAGGGCCGCCTCCCCGAGCACGTCGATTTTCAGGTCTCGAATCTTCCAAGTCAGTTTCGGCGCGATTTCAAAGAACCATTGTCTCTCTTTGGAAAGAGCATCACCACCTTCGAATCTCCCGAATGGTGGAAAGGCACTGTATATGCTGAAGCCTTCGCCAAAGAGGTGCATCTCCTTGTAGGAGTCGAAATCTCCCTTGTGTGCGAGTCTAAATTCATTCAACACCGTCTTCGCGATTTCTTCAATTTCATCCTCTTGAGCTCGATCCTTATTTCCTTCTTCGATCCCGTCCGACCAAAACTCTTCCTCATTTTGACTTTTAGATGTGGATCTTGAGTTTTCCCCGACTGTGAACCAGCTCCTGAGGCGCCCTACAATGTTTGTCAGCTCCTTGATTGTGAGATTGTCTTTCACAATCATGCGCGTAAGGTCCATCTTCGTATTCAGGTCGTTAACACGCGAGAGTACTCTTGCGTGATGCTCGCTCATTTTCCGAAGAGAGTCCAAGAGCTCGGGATTGGAAGAAAGTACAGCAGGATCGAAGAGTCGTAGCATCGCCAGATAATTCGACACGTGTTGCTTTGAGATCCCGAGCATCCGCCCTATTTGTTCGTAGGTCTTCCCGAACTCTTTGCTCATCCTCTCAAAAATTAGGGCTTTTTCGTAATCAGAAAGATCTTCACGTTCGAAGTTCTCCACAAGCGACTGGCTCACCATGTCTTCCTCGGATATGCTGACTATCTCAGCGCGAATCGTCTTCCAACCCAGTTTTCTCGCAGCAATGACTCTTCTGTGTCCAAACACAAGTTCATAGTGTCCCTCATGCTTAGCACTTGGGCGGACCTTGACAAGTGACAGCTGTCCATTTGTGCGCAACGACTGGGCCAATCGATCTATTGTAATGGCAGAGTAATTGGTCCTTGAGTTATAGGGATTCGACTCGATAGAGCTGAGCGGCAGATCCGAAAGCAAGTAGTTTCTTTTGCATGGAAGAAGTAGGACACGATAAAAGAGTTAATGCGAATATTGCTCAAAATCATCAATCGTTTGGTCAGATCAGCGTATGCCCGGGCATACGTTCCAAAATTTCAATCTTGTTTGGCAAAACTCGCTAAAACGTTTATAGGCTTCTCAGTTGATACACTGAGCGCTTGCAGACGTTACAATCGCAGGTTTTACAGGTCAACAGCGTTAGGAAGTCGTTCACTAAGCGTAAAACTTCTAGCAGGAAGGCGGAGCGAGTGGAAGTTCTTGGAGGAGTTTCTTTCGATCTAAAATCAGGGACCTTCACAAGTATCATCGGTCCTTCAGGTTGTGGCAAAACCACTCTTCTGAGGATAATCGACGGCTTGCTCCCTGCGGACAGTGGCGAGGTGTTTTTCAAAGGTGAGCTTGTGACTTCACCGCCGCCCAAAATGGGGTTTGTTTTCCAAGGCTTTGGACTGCTACCCTGGAGAACAGTGCAAAAGAATGTAGAGTTTGGACTTGAGCTGAGAGGAGTCGACGAAAGCGAACGTGTAGAGATCGCTAGAAAGTACATCCAAGTAGTCGGACTAGCGGGTTTTGAGAATCACTACGTCCATGAAATTTCTGGGGGAATGCAACAAAGAGTGGGCCTTGCTAGGGCACTATCAATCGATCCTGACGTGCTTCTGATGGACGAGCCATTTGCCTCTGTAGATATGCAGACGAGAGAAATACTGCAAAAGCAACTTCTCCAGATAGTAAAAGGCTCAGTTCCAAAGACTACACTCTTCGTCACACATAATATTGACGAAGCTATCTATCTATCAGATGAAATTGTCTTGCTGACTACACGTCCCGGAATGGTAAAGGAGGTCATCAAGGTCAATCTTCCCCAGGATCGTTGGAATTACGATCCGAGACTGAATCCCGAATACGCGCGTTTGAGGAACTACTGCTGGAGCTTCCTTGAGAAAGAAATCATGGAAAAAGGAGTTTTCGGCTCTGATCTTACCTAGGTACGCTGGATAGGAGGGGAACTTTTTGAGTAAGGCTGATTCAACGCCATCCTCTCCTGTGAAAAAAGGATTAAACCTTTCATTTTTTGATTCCATCCCCGGCAGAATTGGGCTCCTCCTTGTGAGCCTGGCAGTATTCGTGGTGATATGGCAGATTCTGGCCGATATTGTGCACAACACTGTAATTTTAGCCGCTCCGATTCCCGTGCTAACTGCGCTGGGTTTGCTTCTCACTGGTCATGTCCCAGTTGGAGCAGCCGGGATGGAAAATATGTACACTGCTATGCTTTCGACAGGCGAAATGATCGCTGCAGGTTATGCAATTAGCCTTGTTGGGATTCCAGTTGGGATAGTCATGGGGAGATGGAGGGCGGCTGAAGCCATAATCGATCCGTGGGTGAATGCCATCTATGCCATTCCAATGGTAGCTCTGACTCCTTTGATATATCCTCTAACAGGGGCGAGTTTCTCTGCCGCTGTTTTTGTTGTGTTTCTAATCTCAGTATTCACGATAATGGTAAACACTTACAGTGGAGTGAAATACACCAGCAACACTCTTGCAGAAGTCGGAAAGACCTTCGGGGCATCCGAGTTCCAATTTCTGCGCAAGATAATTCTTCCAGCTTCGCTTCCTGACATTGTTGCAGGCATGAGGCTCGGCCTTGGACGAGCAGTCTTAGGAGCAATTGTTGCACAAGTTCTTGTTACAAGCAACGATTTAGGCGAGAGCATGATGATTTTTCAGTCCTTAATTGACACTCCGGACATGATGGCGGTTGTTTTCCTCATCGCATTGATTGGTATAGTTGCCCTTCAAACACCTAGGATAATAGAACACTATAGTTTCAAATGGAAGGAGACAGAAAGGATTCAAAGAGGATTAAGAAAATGAGCCTGGTATACAGATTCAGGTATGGCATCTTAGCCCTAACTGTAGTCCTGTTTGTCCTAATCTGGTATTTGGCCGCATTAATAGTCAACAACCCCTTCTCGCTTGCATCTCCATCAGATACATTACATTGGTTCGGCGAATTGACCTACAATCCCCTTGTCCACCAGCTGTTAGTTAATGGGTTGGAAACCACTCTAGGTGCGATCTTCGAAGGCTTTATTCTAGCAACCATTGTTGGCATACCTGTAGGCTTTGTCATGGGTCGATACACTGTTGCAGACTACATTCTTGATCCATGGGTGAATGCGTGGTATTCTATTCCTGCAGTTGCATTTGTCCCATTGACAATGAACTGGGTTGGTCAGAGTTACACAGCCACAATTATGGTCGCTTTTCTGATCGCCGTGTTTTCAATAATAATCAATGTCTACTCTGGAGTGAAGAATGTCAGCGCGTCTCTTGTTGAACCCGCCACGTCCTTCGGGGCAAGCCAGTCTCAGATGATGACCAAGGTGATCCTTCCAGCATCTCTTCCTAGCATAATGGTTGGCCTAAGACTTGGAATCAGCAGAAGCATTGACGGAGTGATCATCGCAGAAATGATATTCACTGTAGGAGGCTTTGGAGGGATGATTTTCGATGCGGCAGACAAACTGGAACTAGGCCTCGCAGTGGCGCTGATCCTCATTCTTGCAGTCATCAGCATAGCACTTAATGAAGGGATGAAGTATCTCACGAAGAGGGTAGTTGCGTGGAAAGAATCTGCCGCAATGGCACGCTAGAGCCCGTTCAAGGCTGACTCTGGCAAATTTAAATAATAGTCATCCGGTTGGGGCATCAGTCATTTTACATGGTAGCAAAAGCAGCTACAGTAGGGTTAGTAATTCTCGTAATCGGCCTCGTTGTCGGGTTTTATGGAGCGTATACGCCGGTCTCTGTTCAAAGCCCAACCTCTGTCAGTCTTATCAGCACCTCGTTGAAGATAGCACCCAACGACTATCAGTCTCGAAACTCGCCCCTAGCAAAGGGAGAGACTGTAAACTATCAAATCAGCATCCAGAACCAAACGATTTTCCAGCTCGAAATAATGAATCAGAGCCAGTACTACACCTTCTATGGATGTGCTCCTTGGTGTCGTGCAGCTGCTAATATTACAGGTGTTGGTCCAGTTCCTGAGCAAAATCTCACTTCTTTCGTAAATGCAACTGTGACTCCATCTTCTTCCGTGAGCGCAAACTTCACAGCGCCCACCAATGGGACTTACTACTTCATATTTGATAACGCGGTAGGAACAAGCTATGCCACCTACATTGGTCAGAATTCAAGCGGGTTCACCACTGGAAGTTTCTCTCTAACTGCTTATCTGACAGAGACCACCCATGCAGTGAATTGGGCGCTCGTTGGAGCTGGAGTAGGTCTCCTGATAGTCGGCGGTGCAATTGCCACGGCAATGTGGGGATCTGGCAGGCGAAAGCCAAAGACTCCAATGACAACTGGAACGGTTCCGCCAGTTCCTCCGACGACAACTCCGCCAGCAAGGACTTAGGCTCGCATTGCTATTCTCTACTACCTACAAGTAGAGAAAAAAGTGTGTAGCAGTCTCAGTATTTTCTGGAAGCTGAGACTTGCAATTCAGCTACTTGTTCAGGTCTTGCGGAGACTCGATTCTTTTCCCTGAGCCTTTGAGTATCTGCTCCGGAAAGATGTATGAGATTGCCTTGGGTCCACAAACCGCGGCGCAGATACCACAGTACCAACATTCGTCGACGAATTTGACCTCCGGCCTTCCATTTTCAAAGTAGATTAAATCTCCGGGACAGAACTCGATGCAATTCCTGCAACCAAGCTTCGAGATGCAAGTGTCCCTGTTTATTATCACGCCGTAGCCCGGATTCTCGCGATTGAGCCATTCGAGCCCCTGCTTGTACTGCTTTTCCGCGTTCTTGACGGCAGTGCTGGTCATTCTATGGATTCTCCTCTGATGATCGTATTTCTGTGAGTATGTCAACATCATTTTCCCCTTTCTTCAGCACCACCATCTGCTTCTTCCACTTTGGATCCGGCTGAGGATAGTCTCCTCTCGGAGCTATGAGATTTCCTCCCCACCTCGTCTCCTTCCTCTCTAGTGCGGCCACGGTTACAAGCTTGGCAACCAGGTACACGTTCTGTGATTCAAGAACCCTCATCAAATCGTGATAGTTTGCCGCTTTGAGCTGCTTCAGCATCGGTGCGAGGTCATCCAATAGCCCAAGAGCTTTTTTCATCGAGGCTTCAGTGCGCTCGAATCCCACATAGTCTGACATTATGTCTCTGATTTTTTGCTCAAACTCTAGGTAGTCGATTCCTTGGGCATTCTTGAGTGGTGCGTACACTCTCATTTTTTCTTTTTGTAAGAGCTCTTTTGGAATCTCGACCCACTCGAGATTTGGAACCATCTTCGCAGTGTTTTTTCCAGCCCGAAATCCTTCCACCGCCACTCGGGAAACTGCAGTACTGCCAGTTCCCTCACCGGCCGCGTAGAGGCCTTTGACTGAAGTCTCGCATTCTGGGTCGATCAATATTCCGCATTGGGCGTGGAATTCCGATATGCTCACTTCCATCGGCTCTTTTGACAGATCTATCCCTCTCTGCCTAAGATAATCTCCGAATGGCCCCTTGTCCACGACGAGAGTCTCAACTAGTCGATCCAAGTCTTCCTTGCTCAGGTGTCTTGCATCAACGTAGCAAGGGCCGCGCCCCTCCCTCATTTCCGAGTAGATTCCCCACGTAAGGAATGCTCTCTCTGCGCGCTCTCCGAGAGGGTGATATTTTGTCATAAACCTCTCGCCTTTTGAGTTGACAAGATAGCATCCCATCCCGAAGAAGGCGTGTGTTCCAGGAGTGCTGTACCCCTTGGCGCACATTGTCAAAGCGAGGTATTCGATGTTTGCCATCTCTGCTCCCGCCTTGAACGCCATAGCAATGCCATCACCTGTATTGTACGGACTGTGCCAGGAATCATATGGATGACCAGAAGTACTTCTGTACACCCTGCATCCTTCACCTGTCGTCATTATGATTGCCTTTGTCCTGAATATGTGAAATGACCCGTCGCCCGTGTGAACTCCCGCTGCTCCTGCGACCTGCCCATTCTCAACAAATATTGTGGTGATCATTATCCGGTTAAGCACAGGTATCTTGTGATCAATTACGTGGCTTGCGATGATTCTCTTGAACGTCGAGCCGTCAAATTGCACAGTGTATGCATGACCCTCTCCGAAGGCTTCGACCCTGTAGTACTTCCCACTCTTTTCGTCTTTGAATGGCATGCCAATTTTTTCAAGGCGTTTCGTGATTTCTGGTAGTTCGTACGCGAATCTCTTGATCAGTTCCCTACTTTCGTTTGGGATGTCCCTGTTCCCAGAGAGATATGTGCGAAAGAACTCATCAGGGTTGTCCCACTCTTCGTTTCCAAGGATTGCGGTAAAATGATCCTCCCCTGTCCCCGCATCTCCAGAGGAGTAAATGTTGTATTTCTCGGCGACAATCACATCTGCGCCGGCCTCTTTTGCACCTACTGCGGCTAGACACCCCGCTACTCCCCCACCGATCACAAGCACATCTGACTTGTGTTCGTACACTACGGGTTCTGAATTTAGATCTGGCTGTACAAGTATCTTCTCAGGTTTTTTCTTATTTGCCTGATTTGAAAATGAAGTGAGCTCCGAACTCAAGCAACAAGCAACTCGATTGGAGTCTTTGTAAACGCTTCGTGGCCCGACTCTGATATCACGTAGCTTCTCCCAACGAACAAACCGAGGTCGCCCTCAAGAGTTATTGCGTTTGGCTCAAGCATCACTGTCATTCCGGGCTTTAGTGTCCTCTCGTAGGCCTCAGCGACTACTTTGTCAACCGAGCAATCTGGCCGCTCGCTCGATACCCCTAACCCGTGCAGAAGAATTGGACGAGACTGGCTTCCATGCTGCCTGTACCACTGTCCCATCTTCGAAAGCTCATCGAGAGTTGTCCCCGGCTTCAAGGCTTTCTCCAGGTACTCGTATCCAGGTTTGGCAATTTCCCTCCAGAATCTCTCAACCCTCTCAGTTGGCTTTCCCACACAAATCGGAGAGCCTATCTGAACCTGTAGCCCCATGTATTCAACAGCAAGCTCATTCAATATGAGGTCGCCTTTTTCGAGAGCCCTGTTTGATGGTCGTGGGTTTCCGAAGAACTGCGCTGGACTCGACATTGGAGTCGAACCGATTATGATGAAATTAAAGTCCGCGTCGTGTTTATGCATAACGTAGGCGACTTCTGCCCTAAGCTCGTATTCCTTGACGCCTGGTTTTGCGTTGTCTTTGATTGCTTCGAGTGCGAGATCGCATATCTTTCCCGCCTTTCGCATAACTTGAATTTCTTCCTCGCTCTTTATACACCAGAGTTCGTGGAAAATATCTGGCAGGAAAACGAATTCTGCCCTTGGTAGTTTCTCCTTCAGTCCGTTGAACTGGTTGACAGGAAGGTAGTCTGAGAATCTCGGATCTATCTGTGTAAGACCAACCCTGCCAGTCTCGAGTTTGAGCTCCGTGAGCCTCTCTGCGAGTACCTGGTAGAATTTCCCGTTCTTTGAGGATCTTACGTCTTTGACACTGACAGCTCTCCTCGTGGCTTCGATGTGAGATCCTCCCATTGAATAGACAAGAGTCGGCTCGTCACCTGGATTTTGTGCCACTACCAAGTAGTTAGAAAGCCCGTGCCACTCACTCGTGTGGTTTGTTAGCCAACCCATCCCGTAGCAGGCACTCCAATGGTTCGGTCCTCCGCAGACAATAACTGCATCGAGATTGTTTTTCTTCAAATACCCCCGGACAAGGCTGAATCTCCTCTCGTATTCTCTCTCTGAGAATTTCGAATAAATTGCGTCCCTGTAGTACGGGCTTCCAGGAAAGTCTGCGAAATTCGCACTAGTGTCAAGTGAAGATTTTACTGATTCAAACTTTGGCATTGGAAATTCCTCTTTCGCGTTTCCTAAAGTAGATCGTCCTAGAGTCTCTTCTGAATCTTTAGGAGATGCGCTTCGCGTGTACCATCCGAGTGAATCATTGTAAGGCTATCCCTGACATATTTTTGGATCGGGTTGTTTCTGAACATGATTCCATTTCCCCCGAATATTTCTAGGGCCGCAATGCTAACCTTGTACCCGATGTCAGCTGCATACCACTTTGCCATTGAATGCAGTCTCGAATCGTAAGGCCTCATGTACTGAACCGACCAAGCCGCCTTCCAGATCAAAGCACGCGCAGCTTCAAGCATGGTCGCCATTTCGGCAAGTTTCATTCCTATCGCTTGGTGCTCGATTATTGGCTTTCCACCTTGCACCCGCTGTTTTGCATAGTTGAGTGCTTCCTCATATGCTCCCCGCGCTGTTCCAAGAGCAATCGATGCAGCTTCAACGTTAGTCTCTGCTAGACGAGGATCAGATTGTTGCATTCCCTTGTTCAGCTGACCCAAAATATTCTCTTTGGGTATCCTGCAGTTATCGTAAATTATTTCCGCATTGTTTACGAATCTCTCGGCGATCTTGTCATATATTGTGCCGACCTTTATTCCAGGCGTGTTTGAAGGCACCATGAAAACACTCGTCCCTTCAGACATTGGTTTCTTTGGATCCGTGCAAGCATAACAAAGGAAGAGGCTTGCCTCACTTCCCATCGTTATGAAAATCTTGGTGCCATTTATGACCCACTCATCGCCTTCTAATCTAGCGCTCGTGTCGAGGTGAGTGCCCTCGTATGGGATCCAGTGATCTGTGCCGTGCGCAGGTTCAGTGAAGGTTGTAGTGGCAAAGTACCTTGACTCTTTCAGGAACTTGGGGAAGAATGACTCTTTTTGCTCTTTAGTTCCAATCGTTGCAATCTTTCTTGATTCGTTCCATTCCTGGTCAAATATCTCCGCGACGCCCTGATCCACCGCAGCCAGCTCTTCATCTGCAAGGCAGAGAGTAAGAGTGTCAACCTCGGCGCCTCCGAAGTCTTTTGGAACATTGAGTGCTTTGAGGCCGAGTTCGAATCCCCTGTCAACGACCTTCCAAGGAAAGCGCTCGCGTGGATCGGAAATCCATTCCTTTCCCCTTAGTTCCTCTCTCACAAAGTCCCTCGCAAAGTCTCTCACGAGTTTCTGAATCATTAGTTGTTCGTCAGTTAGTGATAGGTCCAATGCAGGCACTTTCCCCGAATCGTCTCGTATATCCATTTGGAAGCCCTATTTTCTCTGGATCACGGAGTCAAGACAAAGATTTAATCGCGTTTCAATGAGACTCAATAGCAAATACATTGACCACCAAGAAAAACATCAGACTGCTCGGTCACTCCGATCTCGCGGGCTTTGGGAACGGCGGCCAGATCGTGGTAAAGAGGATGGGAAAGAACAAGTTTCTAGCATTCGTATCTCACATGCGTGGCAAGGCGTTCACGATACTCGATGTGAGCGAACCTTCAAAGCCAGAGATCATCTACCAGAAAGATGCATACGAAGGTACTCTCTCGCATAAACTCCGTGTCCACAAGGGAAGGTATCTTGTCCTCAATTGCGAAAAAGCACGCGATGATTCTGTGACAAGATTTGACTCGGGTTTCAGGATCATCGATCTCAAGGATGAGACTAAGCCAAAGGAGCTTTCTTTCACAAAGGTCGAGGGAAGAGGAATCCACAGATTCTGGATTGCTGATGACCTTGCTCTAATGCCAAGTTACGTCGACGGATTCGAAGGTAGGATACTTCTCATATTTGATATCAATAACCTGTCAGCGCCCAGATTCGTTTCAAGGTGGTGGTATCCAGGACAAAACGTTGGGGCTGGTGAAAAGCCAGAGTGGATCTCTCAAGGAAGAAATTACAGAGCGCACGGCCCTCCAATCAAGGTAGGGGATAGAATCTACTTGGGATACTGGGACGCAGGTGCTCTAATTATGGATTGTCATGATCTCCAAAATCTCTCCATAGTGTCGCAGACCAATCTTTGTCCACCGTACGGGGGATGCACCCACACAGTCTTTCCCGTATCAAGAGAGATCCAGGGAAGGAAGTGGATGATCGTCACAGATGAGGCAATGGCAGAGTATTGCAATGAAGGAAGGAAGCTTCTTTGGATCATGGACGCGACAGATGAAAAACACGTGGTTCCGGTGTCAACATTCAGCGTACCTGATGGAGAATTTTGTAAGGAGGGAGGAAAATTCGGCCCGCACAACATCCACGAAGATGATCGTTCCCTCAAAGATGGGAAGATCTATGCCTCCTGGTACAACGCCGGCGTGAGGGTGATTGATATTTCGAATCCCTACACTCCAAGAGAGACCGCGTTCTATATTCCCCGCCACGATCCGAAGAAACAGAAGAGCGTTCAGACAAACGATCTGTATGTGGATGAACGAGGTCTGATCTACACTATTGACAGATATTTTGCAGGGGTGCACATTCTTGAAAGAACAAACAGAGATTGATGAAGCCGAATCATTGGAATGATGTGAAAATATCGCCATAATCAAAGCTTAAAAGATTCGTTCTGAGGTTTAGCTTTGAAAATGCCAAAATCATCACCAAGGCTCTATGATCTGACTCAGGAGTGGGGAGCTGGAATACCTCCTTGGCCATATTTTCCCGATCCCGTCGTGTCGAGTTTTCACAGATTTCCGAAGGATACTCTTCACAGCATGAGAGTTGATACCGCAATGCATGTGGGGACGCATGTTGATGCTCCCTTGCATTTCAACCCTGAAGGCTGGGACAGCGCCGAGATTCCGCTCGACGTTTTGTTCGGGGAGGGAATCGTGGTGGATCTCGAAGATGAAGTTGGAGACTTTGACATCATAACCCCGAAGATGGTGGAATCAAAAACTAATGTGAAGGAAGGGGACATTCTGATTCTACACACTGGGTGGCACAAATATCACTGGATGGCTTCAAAGAAAAATGAGGAGAAATACTTTACAAGGCATCCTGCTCCCCATGTCGAGTTTGCAAAGTGGGCGATCAAGAAAAAACTTCGTTGGCTGGGAGCTGACACCCCTGCGTTGGATCACCCTCTGAATACAGCTATTAGGAAGATGCGGCCCGACCTAACCAAACTGTTCGAAGAAAAGCATGGGAAGAGCATTGACTCGCTTCTTCCAATGGATCAATTCCTCCAAGTTCACGTAATGACTGCGAAGCAAAATCTTTGTCTTGTCGAAAACATCGCAGGGGACGTCGACAAGGTGATCGGAAAGAGAATGAAGTTCGGAGCTTTCCCCTGGAGATTCATCCGAGGAGAAGCTAGCATCTGCAGAGTCGTGGCTTTCGAGGGAATGTAGAAATTTAAGAGAAGCTCGGCACAACGTCCTTTGCGAAGCTTCTCATCATTTCTTTGAACCTCGTCACAGGGGCAAACATCGCCGCGATGTACTCGCAGCCAAGATCTCTGTATTTTTGAATCATCTCGGGTGCTTTGTCTATAGTTCCTATTCCCTCAAGCCCAAGCTTTTCACTGGGCTGTGAAAAGTAACCCATTAGGGCAAGCATTGGCTGTTTGCGGCCTACCTTATTGGCTTGCTCCTTGATTTTGGGAACCGCGTATGCATAATGTTCTACTGTTGCTCCCACCGCGCGACCAGGAAACCAAGCATCAGCTAGGTCGCCGGTCATCTTGAGCATCTTGTCGTGAATTGCTCCAAGCCATATAGGAGGGCCTCCTTTCTGCACTGGCTTTGGCTCCAAGACTACATTCTTTGCCTTGAAAAAATTACCATCGTAATTCACAACATCTTCAGTCCAGAGTTTTCTCACGAGCTCTATCCCTTCCTTTGTCATTTGGACTCGCTCGCCGTCGCTGTGCCATTCTCCATAGGCTTCAAACTCTGGTCTGTCCCAGCCCGCTCCTACACCCAGAATCACACGCCCTTCCGAGAGAATGTCCACCGTGGCTACCATCTTCGCCAGGACTTCTGGCTTCCTTAGCGGCATTGGTGTAACGCAAGTTCCAAGCTTGACCGTCTTTGTCTTGGCCGCAAGATGTGAAAGAAGAGTCCAGGCCTCGATGGTTGCGTTTTGCTCTCTTTTCATATCTTTAGGAGCGTGAGGCCTCAAAAAGTGATCAGTAATAAAGAATGAATCATAGCCCAGAGCCTCTGATTCAAGAGCAAGTTCTCCGAAAATCTTGGGAGTGTAAGAAAACGGCTCCCAGTTGTACACACATATTCCGAATTTCAAAATCGTTCTGTTTGCAAAATTCTTTCAATTACTGTTAATATGCGTATTGATGACTAACCCGATTTCTTTTAGAAATCTGATGTAATGAAAAACAATTCATATCACGTCAGGGTTTTAGCATCTTGATTCGTTGAGAGATGCGCGCAGTCATCTATCCAAGGCCTAACGAGGTCACTATTGGCGAGGTACCAGTTAGAAAGCCAGCATCAGGAGAAGCGCTAGTGAAGATCAAGTCTTCAACAATTTGCGGAACAGATCTCAAGATCCTCGCGGGCAAGTTTCCAGGAACTCGTTTTCCGCACATCCCTGGGCACGAGTGGAGCGGCGAAGTCGTTGAAGTTGGATCTAATGTCGCTGATCTTAAAATTGGAGACAGAGTGGGAAACGAGCCGCACGTTGGTTGCGGGTTCTGCCCTAGATGTTTGGAAGGATTGTATAACTTGTGTTTCAATTATGGAAAGGCCGAACTCGGACACGCCCATATTGGATTCACTGTGAACGGCGGACTTGCGGAATACTGCGCCTGCTCGACGAAAGCTCTTCACAAGCTACCATCTAACGTAAGCTATGATGAAGGTGCATTCACCGAGTCAGTTGGGGTTGCGCTCTACGCTTTGGAAAGAGCTAGAGTGGATCCGGGAGACAGCGTTGCAATTTTAGGGCCCGGAGCCATCGGACTCGTCGCAGTTCAAATTGCGAAAAAGGCAAAGGGCGCCTCCAAAGTGATTTTGATAGGAACACGAGATGAAAGGCTCAGAATGGGAACTGAGCTCGGGGCTGACGGCACAGTCAATTCGGCGACTGCCGAGGACTCAGTGAAAGAGGCAACCCAGTTCCTAGGAGGCAAGGGCTTTGATGTCGTTGCAGAATTCGCAGGCACTGAGGAAGCATCGAAACAGGCAATTCAGCTCGCAAGACGTGGGGGAAGAGTGGTTCTTGCGGGCTCGACTTCGCCAGGGAAAAATCTTAACGTCGATTTGAGCCTCATCGTTAGGGGACACTTGGATATTTTTGGCTCTCTTGCCAACCCAAAATGGATTTGCGAAAAAGGTGTGGCATTGATTTCAAACGGATCGGTGAATGTAAAACCCTTGATGAGCGGAGATTACAAATTGGAGCAGTACAGGGAAGCCCTTGACGCCTTTCAAAAGCGGCTAGGTGGATCGTACCGGGTGATGATTCATCCCTAGGCTCGCATTTCTTTGAGCTTATGGTGAAGCTCTTCAAGTTGTACAGGGATGTGTAACACTTCCCCTTCTATTGCATCACTCACAGCATTTACGATCGCACCAAATCCGCCGATCGTTCCTCCTTCACCAGCTCCCTTGACTCCGAGAGGATTCATTTTGGAAGCGGTCTCAGTGTGCAATAACAACATGTCAGGCACATCTAAACTCGTTGGGAGGAGGTAATCCAGAAGGTTAGAGCTTAAAGGCTGCCCCTCGGAGCTGTACCTGATTTCCTCAAGCAATGCGTTTCCCATTGCGTGAGCCACACCGCCTTGGACCTGTCCCTCAACTTCGTCGTGATCTAGTATTCGACCACAATCATCCAAAATCGCAAATTTCAAGATCTTGGGCAGTCCGCTTTCCTTGTTTATCTCCACGACTGAGATGACCGCGCCGTATGCATAGGTGAGCGCGGGCGGATCAAAGAAATAATCCGCACTTAGCCCTATTGGCATTCCTTGCGATGTCTTGCTCGGAACATATGCAGCCTGCGCAACTTCGTTGAAGGTGACACTCTTGCCCGCCCAGGTAAAGCTCCCTGAGCTCACTAGGACATCTCCAGGCTTGCAACCCAAGAGATTAGATGCTATCAGAACCATCTTTTCCTTGATTGCCCTAGCACAAAGAAGCATTGCACTTCCTGCAACTGCTGCAGATCTGCTTCCAAAGCTTCCTACGCCGTAAGGAATCAATGAAGTGTCTCCGAAGAGGACTCTGACTTTGTCTTGATTGACTCCCAATTCATCCGAAACAATCTTGGAATAGATAGTCTCGTATCCCTGACCGTGGGGCGATGACCCAGAGCGAGCAGTGACGAAACCATCTCTTTCCACTCTGATCGACGCTGTTTCGTAGAATGGCCTTCCGATCTTTGAAGATGGTCCGATGCCAGTGTCCTCGACGTAACTAGTGATGCCAATTCCTATTACTCTACCTCTAGCTCTTTCCTCTCTCTGCCATGACCTCAATTGCTGATAGTCAACCGCCTTGCACACTCCTTCCAGAGCCGCGGGGTAATCACCAGAATCATAGAATGAGCCGAGCTGGTTATTGTAAGGCAGTTCTCCTGGCTTGATCAGGTTCTTCTCCCTGAGCTCGACTGGGTCAATTTTGAGCATTCTGGCAGCATGCTCGATTGATCTCTCAATAGCGAGGATTGCTTCAGGCCTCCCGTTTCCTCTCACGGGCCCCATAGGGGGCTTGTTAGTGACAACCCCCTTGTAATCCACACTTAGGTTCGGAATCACATAACACCCAGAAAGCAGTGGAAGAAGCCTCTGGGTCGGGCTGAATGACATTAAACCAGGAGTTCCGATGTCGATCAGGAACTCGTCTTTGAAAGCAGTAATCTTCAAGTCCTTGTCTAGGCATATTGTGCTTTTGTGTGTCTGATCCCTTGCTTGCATTGTGCTCTGAAAGTCCTCTGAGCGCGTCGAGATCCATTTCACAGGCTTTCCGGTTCTCTTCGAGAAAAGGCATGTGACAACTTCCTCTGGATAAAAGTACCCCTTGACGCCAAAACCGCCTCCAATGTCGGGGACTTTGACCTGCACGCTCTCCTCTGGGATTTTGAGATAGTTCGCTGCCTGCGTCCTAGTCATGTGGTAGTTCTTGGAAGACGCCCAGATTAGAAGCTCTCTCCTGTTATCATCGTATAGCGCGACGCTCCCTCTTGGTTCAATTGGAACCGCAGTCTGTCTTGCAATCCTTGACTCGACTTCGAAATGATATGCCGAGTTTGAAAGCGCGTTGTCGAAATCTCCAATTTTGATCTTGTTGGCGAATGCTATGTTGTCCTCCCAAGAAGCGATTGCCCTAGATGTCCCCTTGGCAGATTCTTCAATGTCTATCACTGGATTCTCTGAGACTTCATATTCCACCTCAACCATTTCGGCAAGGTCCTCTGCGTCACTTCTGGTTCTTGCGAGAACCGCGGCGACTGGCTCTCCAACATAGTGAACCTCTTCGGCCACAATTGCGTAGATCTCTAGTTTCCTTGCGCCCATCTCAAATACGCTGCAAGGTTTTGTGTATTTTGCAACTTCCCTTCCATCGAGAAAGTCAACAAGCCTTTGATCCTCTGGTCTTTTCACGCTGCTAATCTTTGCTTTCGCATACGGACTACGAACTATTGCGCAGAAGAGCATGCCATCGAATTTCAGATCGTCTACAAATCTTCCTCTGCCAGTTATGAGAGCTGGATCTTCTCTTCGCTTCAATGTGGATATATCCTATCAGGAGAGGGTTGAAAAATATTCACAGGCGCCGCAGCTCAATCGTGAGATGTTTACTTTTTCCTTTCTACTTTGATCCAATCGTGCGGAGCATTTGGGTCTGTCCAAATCGAGGCAGCATCGGCCTGCGGAGCAAATGCCTCGAGCATGACCATTTTCGTCTTTCCGACGTTCTTGATATAGTGCTTGTCCCCGGGATCTAGGTAGACCATCGTCTCCTTTCCAATTCGGTGCGACGTGCCATTTATTTTGATTTCGCAATCTCCTTCGATTACGTAGATGAAACTCTCGCTCTTGTGATGGTGCTCTCCACCTACGGCTCCCGGGGCATATGTGACTGTGTCAGCTTTCAGATATGTTGAATTGCATCTTTCCTTACCGAGAAGAAAGACTCTTTCCCGCCCCGGAACTTTTGAAGTGTAGTATGGCTCTTCGTTCTTGACAATTATCGTAGCCATTCGAAGTTGCGCTCCAAATAGGATCGATGAATTTATTCAGTGACTACTTGCGTCGCTTCTTGCAAGCGCGAGGTCGGCGTGTCGTACATATTCACCGATTTCACGTTTACAAACTCCTTCAAGCCGAACTTTGAGAGCTCCCTTCCAATCCCTGATTTCTTGATTCCTCCAAAGGGCATCCTCGGATCTGACTTTACAAGCGCGTTCACAAACACCATCCCACTTTCGATTCTTCTAGCAAGTTTCTTTGCTCTGGCGAAATCGTTGGTCCAGAGGCTTGCGCCTAGTCCGAACTCGCTGTCGTTTGCAATTCTTATCGCTTCATCTTCGCTTGGTACTGAAAGCACAGGTGCGACAGGGCCGAACACTTCTTCACTTAGAACCTTCATGTTCATTCCCACTCTGTCAAGCACCGTAGGCTCGTAGAATGCGCCTGGCCCATCCCTCGCCCTCCCACCGATCAGAACGCGAGATTGCTTTGCCATGGCATCCTTGACCTGTAAATCTAGTGTCTCGACAGCCTGCCTGCTTGAAAGTGGTCCAACATCAGTGCTGCGATCCATCGGGTCTCCAGTCTTTTTCTTTTGTACTTCGGAGACGAATTTCTCTGTGAATTCCTTTGCCACTGATTCTTCCACGATGAATCTTTTTGAAGCAATGCAACTTTGCCCAGAATTTACGAGTCTTGCATCGACTCCTACCTTTGCCGCTGCTTCCACATCTGCATCGCTCAGAACAATGAAAGGATCGCTTCCTCCGAGCTCAAGAACGCATTTCTTCAAACTTTTTCCAGCGACTTCGGCGACGCGCTGTCCTGCTTCTACGCTTCCCGTGAGCGAGACCCCAGCAATCGGCTCTGACTCTATGAGCTGCGCTGCAGTGTCATGGTCCGTGATTATTGTAGTAAACACTCCTTCTGGGAACCCGGCGTTTTCAAACGCCTCTTGGATAGCTAAGGCGCTTCCAGTGCACACGCTCGAGTGTCTTAGGAGCGAAGTATTGCCTGCGGCCAGTGCGGGTATCGCAAACCTGAACGCCTGCCAGAATGGAAAGTTCCAAGGCATTATGGAGAGTATCACTCCAAGGGGCTGATACGTAACGTAGCTGAGTTTAGAGTCTGTCTTTGCAAATTCGTCCTGAAGCCAGGCTTCCGCGTTCTCGGCGTACACCTCCGCAGCCCACGCACATTTCTCGACTTCAGCCTCTGACTGCAGAATTGGCTTTCCCATCTCGGAGGTCATGAGTTTGGCATATTCTGATTTCTTTGATCTAATAGCCTTCGCGAGGGATCTCAGGTACTCCTCTCGCTCAGAAATCGAAAGGCTTCCCCATTTTGAGTAATACGTCTGCTTTGCACGCTTTGCTACGCCGGCCACTTCATCAATGGGCTGGAGTTCGTAGCTTGCAAGCTTCTCACCAGTAGCAGGATTAACAGTCTCAATGAAGCGTTTTGGCATCGTCTGAGTAAGCATTGTACGAGTATTTTACATCTACCATCGAACCTTGTGGGCCGGCGTGCTTGAAAAGACGTTTTCGTATTACTGTATTGAGCGCGGGATATTTTCGAGAAGAGGCCTGAGGTCTTAAAGATTAGGAGAAGAAAGAAGAATACTTCTAAAACACTTCAACCGCAACCCTGGCCTGCACTCAGGGAGGAGTGCTTAGCGCAACACTGGCACAAGCTGCTGTCATCTTTATCCAAGTTCGTTAGAAGAAAATTCGCGGTTGGGCTCTTCTGTCTTATTGTTCTGAAAGAAGAGAAGCAAGTTATACACAGAGCTGATTCCAAAGTAAAGCAGAGGCAACAATGAACATGGGGTTGCTTGTTTCGGTAAAAGCCAACGCAGAAACCAAACATGCCAGAGCGGAGGTAACACCCTTGAGTAGGACTATTTGCGACTTCAACTGTAAGGAACCCCAAGGGTGCTGATTCCTGCTCCCACCAGCCCGATAATTAGTGAGATGCTAAATCCCCCCGTTGGTACTGATCAATGGGTTGTCATTCTTACTGAGAGTGGTGGCTGGCATTAGATCATATTCGATTGCGTCGTATAGCTCGACGAAAGACATCCCGGGAAGTTGTAGGTCCCTGTATTAAATTTGCAAATATATCAGCGCCGATCTAATAGAGCTCGTCGGCGAATGAGTTGCGCACATTATTCAGATTTGAACGATAATTGAAAAGCAGCCAGAAGCAAACCCGCACCAAAGCGCCTTGGGTAGATTCCCACGCTCAACACAGCATACACCAGTAAAATCAAGAATTACTAACTGCGCTAAACCTTCTTGCAATCAGATTCATGCTCTTTCTCCAGTTTTGATAGAATACTAGGAGACCTGTGACTCCCGTCAAGCCGCCGAAAAACAGGCTATACTCGACCGAGAAGCTCGGCGCTGAAAGGTACATAGGAATAAGTATGATCAACCCTACTACCGATAGAAAGACTGCTCCTAGACCAACATACATTCCCCATCGCACAAAAGTTGGTGTCGGCCACGAACAACGTGGAATAATTTGTTTTCGAAAGTGGAAATAATGATAACCGGACCACACTGCACTCAATCCAAAGATTGCTGCCATGAATACGAAGATAACTGAGCTTGGATTCAATATATACTCCGATGCAAAAACTTCGCAAAGCACAATCGACGCAACTAAACCTAGACCATATGCCAATAAGCGTCCTTGGTGCATCATACGAACCTTCTAACTTCCAGCCTATCCATGGCACGTCCATTTCTGCAAAAGGTTCATTCAGCAATCGAGCGCTCTGATTTACGCAGAGCATGATGCTTTAAGAAGGGTATCACAATGAACAGTGCGGTCGTAACGAATGCAAGTTCTACAAGAAAGACGCCGTATCGGTTCAAACCTCCGTTGAACAGCATAACCAATGCGAGACTCATCACCGCTGAACACATGATAAAAAAAGCAGAAAGGTAAGCCACAAACCATCTAGCATACTTGCCCATGATGAGTGACTACCCGTACGAAATTGTTAAGCATTCTTGCGATATCGTGAATAAGGCAGACACTCCTATGAGACCATAGACAACTATTTCTAGAACTGCACCTGCAGGGGGAACAACAAGTAACACTATTGTTACGCCTGCTTCTATTAGCGCGGATCCGACAATCGCCAAGTAGCATTCAGAAGTACCCTTGAAGTTAAGAATTAGCGAAGTGATGTGCTGGACTTGTGCGTTACCAACAGCTGAATAGTCAGAGTGCAGATAGCCCGAAAGATCTGTCAGTGACACACCTGCGGTCCATTGGCACACGCCGAAATCCACCATGGTTTTGTTAGTTGAGCCATAATTGCCGGTAGCGACGTTCATGAGCTGATTCCCCAGATCATTGATGGACTGATAAAGTAAGGCCTCGTAATTGTCTACGAATGTATTTGCAAGATTGACATTAGAAGAACTATTGATGAGATCTACGCTCATGGCTGTAACATAACCAGCTGTGCCATTGTTTTGGAGAGTTATACTCACGGAAGTGTTCCCCTTGACACAGGGATAATAATTTGAACAAGGAAAGACAGCTGAGCTAGAGTTCTCTTCCCAGAGAATATGATAGTAATGCAACGTGTTTATTGTTCCACTTGATATCCAGACACAATACGGGTAATGATTTGTGAAGAAATCTACGGTGTCTTTGACTTGATTACAATCATGATATACGGAAAATCCCGAGAGGGTTGCGGGATTCGTGTTGTTTAGTATGGTTGGAGGATCTGAATTGGAGAACTTGCTAGAGCCCGTGCTTGCCGAACTGTAATTATACGTTCCTAACATACTAGGCAGAGAGGCGTAATTAGCAGTCAAGAACGCCGAAGCGTAATTGGTATTCCCGAATGTCAGTGTCGTGGCTACAAATTGCCATATTGCAGAAGCACAACCGGGTGTCCATTGCCAGCTAACCACAAGTCCCTTAAAGTACGGAACGTTATCATTTGCGAAACTGGTTGTTAGGGAAGAACTCAGCAAGACGTTCACAAGATCTGCCACGATGGGTTGCTATTGCTTGTTATCAACCCTAAGTAGTGGATCCGGTATATCTCAACCTTGTTTTGGACATAATAGCATTAACCACCAGATTCATACACTCCAGAAAATGAGCCTGTCGAGCTACATGCGGGCTACTGTCTTCCCTTAAGATCCGCTGTGCCATCTTGGAGAAGTACAAAAATAATATACCTACTAAGGATATTCCGACGCCATAGGCAACTGAAGGATAGTATGCCGGGCAACCAATAGAGGAACAAGTGGTTGCGTATCCGATAGCTCCGCCCGTGTAATATCCTGCAAGGAAGAAGGCAACTATAACGAAAACGACTATCAACACTCTTCGGAGGGAGGTTTGCATATGCGACCTACGACCCAGCAAGAGCATTCCCAGTATCAAGACCGAAGGACCAATAGCATTCAGAATGAAAGTTTCTTCAACCGCAGCAAAATTCGAAAGCAACGCCGGCCACTCGCCGGTGGGCACATTCTGTGTTACGAGGACGCCCAAGACGTGGCTGAGCGAGGCGGCAAATCCCACCTCCAAAGCAAGTGCGAAACTCAGGGTCGAAGCCTTGGTGAGGAACGACATTCTGATTCGTAGCCTAGCAGGTCATGATATTTCCGTTCTGATTATTGAAGTTGCCTATACCTAATTCCGCGAGCAAGCCAATGGGAACATTAGCTGGAGGAGAGGGAGGAGTGAAACTATTCGTCCCAGCTAGGATTTGTGCAATCGTGCCCCCCGAAGCATCTACACTAACGATATTGGTGTTGAGACCGTTTAAGCCATAAAGTAGACCTGCACCCGTCACATAGTAGTTGTAATCGGTTATAACATCGTATGAATTGCTTCCAATGTTCGTAATGAACACTGCCACGAGCGCGCCTACAGCAATCCCACCAGTCAAATTGATTAGGTCCTTTCCGTTTGGAAGGCGCCAGCTATAGAAAGTTCCTGAGTAGACTGCTGCCGGAACCCCAGTAGCATGGTTGAATATTACAGCTTGGAGATACGTCGTGTGGCATAGATGCGTGACATAGACTGCGGTCGAAGCTCCAGATCCCCCATATGCTGAATCCCCTATCGCGACCGAGAGGGTGTAAGTTCCTGCCGAACTGTAAGTGTGGGAGACAGTTATGGAGTTTGACGATGTAGTTGTCTGATAATTAGTGGTACCATCTCCGAAAGTGATCGCGTAATTATACGGCGGATTCCAGCAGCAGCCGAGAGCATCCGTAGTGATTGATATAGTCAGTGGGGCTAAGCCCGAGCTGGGGCTCGCGCTAATCGAAGCTTTCCAGCACGTTGTGCAAATCAGCGGTTGAGGGGAAGATGCGAAAACAGGCATTGAGGAGCCGAAAGTGAGGAGTACCAAAAGAGCGGATGTGGCGATTACTATCAAATTGCGATGCATTCAGTTAGAATCGCAATTAATGAGGAAAAGCCGCTATTAGATAAATGTTCTATGAGAAAATGAGCATGTCGCCCCGGTTTTCCAAAAGTTTCCCATATAAAGTTCCAACATGTTTGAGTGGGAGACAGCAAAAATGTTTGGAGAGGGATACTAGGCTCTCTTTCTAGAAAGCACAGGAATTCGTTGTTTAGAAGGTGCTTGACACAAACGATGCTTCGCTCTCGAGGTTTGCTTAATTCTGACAATCTGAATATACCAAGCGCCCTTAACATAGATTCCTTTCCCATTAGCTTGCGGTCGTTGCCTATGAATGTAGTATCTAGGTCTGACTCGCCATGACTGAGGTGGCCCAATCGTGCAAGACCCTGCTAACACAAGGCGTAGGGCTCACACTAATTTACAAGCTCTCACCAAAGCTCTGTAAGTATAAAGCAGGCGAATTTCGCGAGCCGAAAAGCGAAACAAGTTTTTGGAAATGAACCGCCGGAATCAGCTCATACTTCTGGCAGTAGTGTGTATTTCGATAGCCCTGAACTTGATTACTTTTATCATCGCGTACCCCGAGATTTTTAAAATCGATCCAGGATGCTGTGCGTTTCAGCCGCTCGCCAAGGATTTCTCAGCATTTTACACCTCGTCTTGGAGGCTGTTCCATGATCCTTCGAACATCTACACCAAGGGCTCATTGAACGATGGCGAGTACCTCATATCTCCGCAGCCCGAGCCTTTCAAGTACCTGCCCTCGTTCTTGATCCTTGTTTCTCCGTATCTTCTTCTCAGCTATCTGAATGCCCTAGTCTTGTTTGATGTTACTCAGTTTGTTCTTCTGATTCCTATGGCTTTCTTGATCTATCGGCTCCTCGAAGACAAGAGAGTCGCTGTTGTGGCTATTGTCTTTATAATTTCTCTCCTTCTCCCATTCCCTCTTTCAGGGTGGGGAGTGTCTGCTAGCTACTACTGGCAGTGGGCCGAAGGGCAGTCAAAGGTACTGAACACCTTCCTGATCCTTTTTGCGTTCTATCTCGGAAAGAAGAAGCAACCGTATCTTTCAGGGATTTTCTTTGGCCTCTCTTTCTTTGATCCAAGGTTTGCACTGCTCTCAATTCCACTTTTCATAATGTACAACAAATCGATGCTCCAAGCATCGAGTATTGCAACGATTTTGAGTTTTGCAGTGTCAAATCTTCCTCTGCTCTATCCGGGAACGGGATCTGCCTTCGTCCAAATGGTCTTGAGTGCAGGGCTTGCCACTCCGGTCTATCCGTATGCTCTCATACCACTTTTGACCATACTCGCGATCTCGATTGCGAACTGGAAGGAGATTGCTCTAGCGTTCTCTGGTCTTCTGAGAGTACGTGCAGGGCAGGTCAGTAGCATGAAGTGAAGTGGAATTGATGTCATCCATGTCCAGGAGAAATTGTCACCATACCAGATTATCCACCGACGAGGCAGCTCTCGTATTGCGTTCTCGCCTTACAACACTGATTCTGAGTATCGCGCAATTTCCATTTGGGCAGAAGAACTCGTCCTTCGAGTCTTCATTGTAGGGCAATAGGAGCCTTTTGCAACTCGGGCAACGAAAATCCTCGACGGCAGATATCATGGTGCAGGGTACAGGATGAATCTATTTTAGGTCGTAATAAGTCATGCCTATTGATTTTCTCTATTCTATAGTGATAGCCAAAACAATTTCAAGCAACTAGAAGCATTTCATCATTAAGCCTATTGGAGAGCTCAGGTGCTACGGTCAGAAGTGCCAGTGTTAAGTTGACGCCTTTGATTTTGTGGATTTCCGTTCTCATCAACTCTTCCAGTTCTTTATCATTTGACGCTCTAACCTTGGCAATTACATCATACACTCCATGAGTTTCATAGACTTCAAGTACATCCTCAATGCTCTTTAATTGCCTCACTATTTTCTTCTCTGAGAGCATCTCGACATTCAAGAGGACAAATGCTTCTTGCATGGTTCTGATTGTTTGTCAAGCAATCAATTAACAGCTTTCTTCATAGAATATCTAGACTATTGTCTGTTAGGTACTACGAGAACGGGCAATTTGAGTCCCGACAACTTTACAGAAAAACTAGCTCCGCCAAAGAGTCTTCTCGCCAGAGATCCCTTGTTGATCTGCCCAGGAATTACTATAAGGACAACGTTGTTATTGTTTTCAAAGACTCGCAGGGCATCATTCAGGTCTCCAATGTATGTGAAACTCTTGTGTTTCACTCGAGCACTCTTCAGCCGAGTCCTTAGTGGTGCGATCTTCTCCGCGCTCATCTCTTCATAGTAGCTCGCTGGATAATCGTAGAATCGCTCCATCATGGCATACTCTAGGTATGCATCAGGTATCCTAACCCGTGGCGTGACATACATCAGAATTATTCCCGTTTCAAGAATTTTAGCCATCTTGATCGCATATTCAAGAGGCTCTTGATAATTGGCCGAGTCTATTACTGGAAGTAATATCTCGCCATGCTCCGCCTGAAAGCTCTCTTGGGGGACGCTATCGGATGAGATTTTTTCAGAGGGCTTCGAATCATGACTTTTCTGCTCGCGCAAAATGCTGCTTTCCGAATCTAGCACGGTTTCCAATTTGCTTCATCTTTACATCAAGTAAACTTTTGACGATGGATAAACTCATCTTATAGAGATCAATTAGAGTACAGATTCCTACGTACTGTTAATGATAGAAATGAGAGCTGAAATCAAGTACTCCAGATTCCTAACTGCCTTAAACGATGTAAGTGCAAAGTTTCAAGGTAATCGTTCCGTGATCTCTTCCCATCCACCTAAATATCATTGGCCATCAAAGGGATCAAGCAGGAGATGCCAAGTAAACGATAGGTCACAGCTATTGAGAGATTCAATTCCAACCATTCGTTCAAAAAGGCTACCATGTGAGGCTTTGGAATGAAGCTGTGGTCGATCCGCAACATTTGATAGCCTAATCAGTTGTACAAGCAGGTCTTATTATTTCAGTTTTAAATAATCTGAATGGAAAGATACTTTGATGCGATATGGATAGATTGTTTTCACACGTTCTTGCCTAGCAGTGCAAGCTAATTTTGCAATTACTTCATCTAATTACTGATTCTGTACTCAAATATGGCGCAATGGTTCAAAATTTCGCTCTGATGACAAACAAGATGCAGAACAAGTGAGTCTATGTATGATACTCTATAGTATATAGTGTATATTGATAGTCTCATGTTATATTTAGACAATGGATAAAAGCTGGCGATCTGAGAGGTGTTTTCGTGAACACTTATTGAAACGAAAGATCTTAGCAAACGAAAAACGCGCGATTAGCACGGCAATAGCCGCGGCAATAATAGTCGTAGTCATAGTCATAGTGGCTGGAGGAATTGGGGCATATTATCTGACAAGACCTGGTCCCACTACTACTAGTAGCACAGGCACGACTAGTACAACAAGTACGACTGTTACAAACACTTGCAACACCACGACACAAAGTTCGGGGCTACCTCAGTGTATTCCGGGCAGTGTGACTTTGTCCGAGACTGGTTCTACTCTGCTTTACCCTCTATTCAACTTGTGGGTACCTAATTTCACCCAGATATACTACACAAATGTCAAAATCAACACAGCGGGCACTGGAAGTGGAGCTGGAATAGCTCAATCAGCTGCAGGCACTGTCCAGATAGGAGCTTCGGATGCGTATCTATCTAGCAGCCAAATGGCTCAGTATCCAAACCTGTTGAACATACCACTTGCCATTTCTGCACAACAGGTCTGGTATAACATTCCAAACATCCCAAGAACAATGCATCTGAATTTCAGCGGTCCAGTGCTGGCAGGGATTTACAATGGATCAATCACGCAGTGGAGTAACTCTCAGATCGCAGCAATCAATCCAGCAGCGTCCTCCCTACTGGCGTCCGATACCAATACCATAATTCCAATTCACCGCCTCGATGGCAGCGGAGACACATTCATATTCACTCAATATCTTTCAAAAACTACCGCATCTTGGAACAGCTCGGTTGGCTATGGTACAACTGTCAGCTGGCCCGCCGTTCCTAGTGCTCAATCAGCCTCCGGCAACGGAGGTATGGTTCAAGCTACTGCACAGAACCCGTATTCAATAGCATACATAGGAGTGAGCTTCAAGACGTCTGCACTTGAAAACGGCCTCGGATACTCTTTCCTTGAGAACCAAGCTGGGAACTTCCTGGATGCAACCCAGGCAAATATCAATGCAGCAGCAGGGCAACTCTCATCTCAGACCCCTGCTAATGAAGCGATATCTCTGATATTCGCTCCTGGAGCCAACTCGTATCCGATCATAAACTACGAATACGCCATGGTTCTGAAGACCCAATCTAGTGCAGCCGTCGCTTTGGCTGTGCGAACTCTCTTGACATGGGCACTCCTTCCGCAATACGGAAACGCGGGTTACTTCCTGAATCAAGTGGGGTTCGTCCAACTGCCCTCTTCAGTAGTGCAACTAAGCCAAAACCAAATAGCACAGATCACAGGCCCATAAACCTGTGATCTTTACCTTTCTTTTTCGGTGATAGAACTGCAAGAGTTGGATAAACAAGAGCCGATTCGCGAGATTGCACTGAAGAAGAAAACTCTATCTGATCGGATCTACAAATACGTAACAGCACTGCTCGGGAGCAGTGCAATACTCATTATTTTAGTCATAGTCAGTGTACTCTTGATCGCTGGGTACCCTTCGATTGTCGTAAATGGTTTGCACTTTTTCACTTCCGTAACTTGGAATCCTCATCTCAACGGAAACGTTGTGATAGTAAATGGTATCAAGACTCTTGAAGGGTCTTCGTACGGATTCCTAGTATTCTTCGTAGGAACCTTGATCTCTTCAGCGATTGCTATCCTCCTTGGTGTTCCTGCGGGAATCGGAATTGCTATACTTGTTTCGCAATTCCTGCCCAAAAGACTTTCTCCCGCAGTGTCGTTTCTAGTCGAGCTCTTAGCCGGGATACCCAGCGTTGTATTTGGATTCTGGGGTTTCTTGGTCTTGGCACCCATTCTGCTCCACAGCTTTGAGCCTTTTCTGGCAAAATATCTTTCTTTCATCCCATTATTCAGTGGCAGCGTTTACAGTTCAGGATTATTGACAGCAGGGATCATATTAGCACTCATGATAGTGCCAATCATAGCATCTATCAGTAAGGATGCGATGGTTCAAACGCCCCAAGAGCTTAAGGAAGGGGCTCTCGCGCTGGGTCTGACTGATTGGGAGATCACTCGAAAAATTGTCTTGCCCCATGCGAAAACCACCATATTTGGTTCGATTGTACTCGGGCTCGGCCGCGCCCTAGGTGAGACTATGGCAGTGGCCATGGTTGCAGGAGGAGCGATAAACATACTGCCAAAGACTCTGTTTTATCCATTAAACACAATGTCTGCATTCATGGCTGTTCAAATGGATAGTGCTTTCACAGACCCGTCTGGAATGTTCGTTTCCGCACTGATGGAACTTGCGTTGGTTCTTGCGATTATTACCACAATCGTCAACGTCATTGCTAGACTGATAATTAGGCAGGGCTTTTTCTCGAGCTCAGAATCTTTGGTCAGAGTGTAACAAGGCGCCAGGGGAGACAATTCTTTGAGCAAACTAGAACAAATTGGGACAACAATCAGTCAGGATGATGTAAGTATTGTCGCACGACATAGAAGGAGGGTTCTGAAAGCCAGGATTTACAAAGTCTTGATTTCCATCGCGCTTCTTCTCGTACTCATTCCTCTAGTGGACATGATCTACATCTTTGCTTACAAAGGAGTTCAGCTAATTTCAATCCAGGCTTTAACAACCAATACAATAGGAAGTGCGTCATTCGTATCTGGAGGCCTTTCTAATGCAATCTCTGGAACACTGCTATTAATTGCGATTTCAGCTATAATTGCAGTCCCTCTTGGTGTCCTAGGAGGTGTGTACATGGCAGAGTTTGCAGGCAATCGTAGACATGGCGAGATAATCAGATTCTTTTCTGATGTCCTTGCTGGAGTACCATCCATAGTTATAGGATATGTGGGTTATATTTTGTTGGTTCTATATTTCGGATGGGGTTTTTCTGCAATGGCTGGCGGGCTCGCTCTGTCAGTCATAATGCTTCCGTACATTTTAAGAACTACAGAACTTTCAATCAAACGGGTACCAACGAGCATAAGGGAGGCTGCCATTGCGCTTGGTTCAAGCAAGACAAAGATGATCAACCGATTAACATTGAGATTGGCACTACCAGGGATAATAACTGGGATTCTTCTGTCGTTAAGCATCGCATTTGGAGAGACTGCGCCCCTTCTTTACACTGCCAACTTTTCGAATTACAACCCTACACAGTTGTTTAACCAACCAGTAGGTTATCTAACGGATGTCGTGTATGTATATTCGACGCAGCTCCCTTCAGCGGCAGCGCATAATTTGGCCTATCTGGCGGCATTCCTCTCGATGCTCATAATCATCGCCGTGAATCTCGTAGCAAGAATTGGGCTCAAGAGGTTCTCAAGAATTTAACTAGTCGTCTTATGGTGAGAATGATTGATGTCAGAGGAATTCAGCGAGGAAGGGAAGACAACCGAGATTGAAGAATCTTCTGAAGCTATTTCTCGGGGAGAAGTGATTAGAATCAGTGAACTCAATGTTCATTTTGGGAAACAGCATGTACTGAAAGGGTTGAATCTCTCTGTTGAAGATAGAAAGCTCACGGTGGTAATGGGTCCTTCAGGTTGTGGAAAGAGCACCCTAATCAGGACGATTAACAGGATGAATGATGGAATAGAGAGTTTCACAGTTTCTGGAAAAGTTCTGTTCAAGGGAATCGATGTATATGCGAAGGATGTGGATCCGGCACTGCTTAAACTCAAGATAGGTATGGTGTTCCAAAAACCCAATCCCTTCCCGATGTCAATATATGAGAATGTTGCCTTCGGGCCAAAAATCCACAAAATGTATTCAAACAAAGAACAGCTAGACAAAATTGTTCAAACAAGTTTGAAGCGCGCCGCGCTCTGGGATGAAGTGAAGGATAGACTGAAAGAAAATGCAGTGGAATTATCTGGTGGGCAACAGCAACGACTCTGCATAGCAAGGGCACTCGCGGTGAGGCCAGAGGTAATTCTCCTAGATGAACCGACGTCTTCTCTTGATCCTGGCTCGACTTCAAGAGTTGAGGAACTCATGGTGGATCTAAGAAGATCATACACGGTAGTTTTAGTCACTCATGATATGCGCCAAGCTGCAAGAGTTGCGAACCAAGTGGCTTTCCTGTATAGAGGTGAGGTTGTTGAAGTAGGAGCGGTGTCTGACATCTTTGAAAATCCAAAAAACAAACTCACAGAAGAATACATCCAAGGAAAGCTCGTGTGATATATGGTGAAGGGACGATGTTTACTTGTATCCAATTGTCTAAGAACATTAGGTAGATTTTTGAGACATTTGGCAATATTGATTGTGATGCAGGATATAGTTAGGGTTTGATTAGGAATTCCAGGTGAACAACATTGGCACGTTTGATGGACATTGGAGTTGACAAACTAACGAACATGATTATGGAAATGGCCCAGATATCAGAGAAATCAGTTACGATGTCCATTCAGTCCTATTCAGAGGGAGGAAATCACTCAGAGGAGATATTGCGATGGGCTGAAGATCTCAGGAAATTGCAGGATGATGTGAGCGACCTAGCAACCGAGCTCATAGCGCGTTATCAACCTGTAGCATTTGACTTGCGATTTATCAAGGCATGTATGGAGATATCTTATGGATTCTTTAGGTATGGCAGGTACGCGCATGACATAGCTCAGGTGTTAGAGATGTTTGGAGATCTCTCGCAATGCGACCATTCCATAGTAGAAGTGACTGCCAAGACTACTAAAGAGATGATTAGGATGAGTATAGATGCCTTCGCGAGGAGAGACGTGGAACTCGCGAAGAGCATAGAAAGGCTGGATGATTTTGTAGATGAAAAATATAGATCTCATGTTCAAAGCATGATTAATGGAACCATGTTGAACGTCAAATGTGCGATGTCTGCGACGCTGATTCTTAGGTATCTTGAAAGAATTGCCGACCATTCGTCATATATTGGAGACTCTGTTGTATACATTGTTACGGGACAGAGAGCCGCCAGAAAGTGATTCACAAGTAGCAAGGGTGTCCAATAGTCCTCCAGAGTGACTGTTTGAAGACAATCTTTGAAAGTACATTTAGAGCCACCTATTACTGCGGTATGCTTTGAACATTGATGAAAAGCTAGAATATGCTTTAGAGCGTGATCAGCCTGCGCCAGATGTTGTGTCAATGTTTTCAATAGGACGCTATAGTTCTATGAATTTTGTGTAGGCAAGATATTTATTTCGATCTAACAATCGAGGTCACGGAAGGACTAATGAGTTCTCGCAAGTTATTGAGAACGCAAATAGCTACCGAATTGATGAAGAGGCCAGTCGAATCTTACAATGGCCGGATGACTTTGGATAGCAATGACAATTTGACAGAACTACTCGCAAAAATTGGGGATAAATCAGTCGTCGTCGATGCATGTTTGCCTCCACAGCTTGTTCAAGATTTGCGAAAAAATGGTGTCAATGCAGTGTGGGTCCCTGCAATGCTTGGAGATGGAGCAAGTGATGCAGAAGTAGAAGCCAGGCTCTTAAGAGCTGGATGGGGAACGTTTCAGGAAAGACAATCAGAGCGCGTTCTGCTAACACGTGATGTACGGTTTTACAAGAGGATCAAGAAGAGGGCAATTCTTGTAAGCTACAAGATGTCATGCAGACAGTTCAGGGGTTCAAACAATTTTAAGGCTATCAGATTCTCGATCAGTGGCTATGATGGCGGGATCAGCTCTGGAGAATGCAAAGCTCGAGCATTATGACCGTTTCGAAATGGACTGACAAACTCATCGTATGATTGGTTTCGAGCATTTCTTTCCTTCGCAAGAACATCGGCTACCAATTTTGCCCTCTTCAAACTCATCAAATAGTCAATTGTAATGTCGCTATCATGTATTTTGCCCAACAGGTCCTGCCATTTTCTCAAAAGCTCGATCAATGCAGGAAACCCCTCTTGAGCAGAATCAATTTCAAGTACATATCGCAGTCGCTTGCAGGTCTTTCGGAGCAAATGCAACTCCTCAATGTTCTTTGGGTCTTCAAGCACCAAAGGAAGTAGAGATTGTATCTTGCTATTCTGCTTGGAAACTATTTTGTCGAATCTTTTTTGAAGTTTGGCTTCGCGAAGATGAGTGGTGTCGAGCTTTGATTCACTACTCTTAATCTTCGCGGCAATTCTTGTTGAGCGTAAAAGAAGACGTTCTCTTCTGTCTTTTAAGAGTGCAAAGATCTGCTTCTGGGCTCTCGCTTCAGGATACTCTAAGAGCTTGGCTCGGATGATGTCGATATCCCTGAGCTTGGTATTGATCTTGAAAAAATCTTTGCATAGGCCGAGGTACCTTGAAAGCTTGCCCCTTCGAAGACTTTTGGATAGAATCTTGGAGGTGGCTTCAAGCCTTCGTATTGCGGTTCTGACATCATGTATGTTTTCTTCTGATGGAGACTTGAGGTAAGATACGACTCTACGATTTACGCGTTTGACATCATTGTCGAATTTCTTTCGAAACATGACTTCGCTGATCAAATCATTTTCATCGTGTTGAACTCAGATACCTATTGATTCGCTCTTGCAGGTCAACATTGACTTCGCCAATCGGCCTGTTTCCATTGATTGGAATCAGGCCGTATCTTCTTTCCATCAGTTTGAACTCTTTTGCGATTTTTCTCTGATATATAACGAAAGATTCGAAAAGGTCATCGGAGAACCCTATGTCAGCGCCAGATTCGTAGTAATCGAGTGCCTCGTATTTTTTGAAGACCCTGTGGAAGAGCTCGTATGGGTCGACGTCGAGGTAGAAGACAAGATCTGGTATAAGCGCAAATCCAAAGATATCGTTAGCCCACTTTCTGCTTAGTGATCTGACTATTGACCTAGCTATCAACGTGTAGATGTATCTGTCAGCGAGAACTATGTACCCTGCTTGGAGCGCGGGAATGATCCTCTGCTCGAGCTGGTCTGCAAAGTCTGCGGCATAGAACAATGTGAGCGTTTTCTTCCCAAGCGGCAGCTTTTGTTTTGCTTCGAGGATCCCTTGGCTTATGAGCTCGGAGCGTTTCAATCCGGTGTTGATTACTGCGTGGCCGTCAGACTCTAGTTTGTCCGTAATCACTTCGATCTGCGAGCTTCTCCCGGAGCCGTCCGGACCCTCAATCACTATGAGGCGTCCTTTTATCTCGACATTCTCCAAATAGGGAATGCCTTCTCCGTAAAACGCTAGGCGCCTTGTAGCGAGCTTTGATTCTTGTTTCAGCATATTCTAGATCATCATGAATTTAGAGCGTGAATTGGAACCATCTTCCTGATTTCCTCTCTGACTAACTTTTGCTGTTCCTCAATGTCGAGCGTTCCATCGACTATTGTAAAACCCTCTTGTGCGGCCATTGATTCATACTGGTCGATTATCATGCTCTGGAAGATTCTGTAACTTTCAAAGATATCGTTGCTCAGGTTGAGATCCATTCCCGACTCGTAATACTTGAGCTTCGGCCTTCCCACAAGTATCCTGTTTATCGCAACATCGATCGGAACTCTGAAGTAGAATACAAGTTGTGGCTTGATTGCAAAGCTATACATCTTCCTGACCCACTCAAAACTGCATTTCCTCACGACATCTCTCGCGTATGCAGTGTACACATATCGGTCTGAGAGCACTATGTAGCCGGCGCGGAGCAGTGGAAATACATTTCTCTCGTAGCGATCAGCAAAGTCAGTCGCATGCAGGAGACTGAAAGTTATAGGGCTTAGGAGTCCTTTCTTTTTCCCCTTGGAAGTTATTTCTTTGACTATTTGTGAAGAGTTCCACTCAGTGGTAAACACTTGATGCCCTTCGCTGCGCAACCATTTTTCGAGAAGGTGCAACTGTGTTGATTTTCCGGAACCATCTATTCCCTCGACCACGATGAGTTTTCCCGGCGCATGATACTCGGTATTTTTCGACCTTAATTCTGCGATCATATGCTAGGTCTCCTAACCTTCGACGAACTCTGTCTTGGGGATTGACCCATGAATAGAAAATCTCACCGGAATGTCAAAGGTGCCACTGATTTCGCTCATGGCAAGTTTCAACATCTCGTAAGGAAACATGATGCGAGTGCTCCTTGCTGGAGATACTTCCATTCTAATATTATCATTTCGCCAGCGAACTTGGATTCCAGAATGTGTCTTCTTCAGGAGAGTTGTAAGGCCTACAAGAGTTGAAATTCTTTTGAATGAATTTTTACTTCCGGGCTTCAATATTGATCTGTACCTTTCATATAACCAGTCAGCGGTCTTTGGCCTAATTGTTCTCACTATTGCAAGCGCCATGACTAGTTGTGCGTTGTGCGCAAGGTTCACCTCTTCATCAACGAGAATGTAGAACAGTGATGTTGGATCAAAAAGAGGCAATCCCTTCACCATGTTTTTTGTAGCAATGTGAATAATCTCTGCCTCCTCTTCATCTATTAATTTCTGCGAGATTAGCCATGTGATAAAACTCCTTGAAAATTGAAGATGATCTCGATGCCTTGGTCGAATTAATTTCGACACGCCGAGAGAATCTTCTCTGTGATACGAGCTCGGATCTTCCAAATACGCAGCCAGAATGCCGTCTCTCAATCCTTGCGTGCTGACGAGAAGCTCTTTGAACTTCAGTTTGTCCATCAGGAGATCTATCACTGTAGCACCCGCTGTGATTGTTTCAGCACGATCATCTCCTATGCAATCAATTTTTGAGATCTTTTCCAAGTCGCTCTTGGCAAGTTTGGTTCGAATGAAATCCACGGCTTCCTTGCTCAATGAGTAGCCGTGGATCTTGTTAAGCGGGTAGCTACTGAGCTCTTGATAGTAACTTGCAATTGCACGTACGGTACCTCCAACGCCGATTAGAACCGTTTTACCATTCATGTGGAGCTCTTCGCGATCTGGGAGAAGATCGAGTACTCGCTTTCTCAGCTTCGCATAGTTCTTCTTCGGGAATGACCCTTCTTCGTTTGCGTAAAGCTGTGAGAGCCTCAGCGCACCAATCGGGAGGGAGAAAATTCGCTTGATGCTGAAATTGGAAGTGTAAACAATCTCCAGACTTCCTCCTCCAATGTCGAAGAACAGGACATCGGGTCGCAGCATGCATCTAGAAGCACCCGCGTATGAGTAAGAGGCTTCTTCCCTTGCGGAAAGGACTCTGAACCTGAATCCTGTTTCCTGGTAGACCTGCTTGAGGAACTGCTCCTTGTTGGCTGCCTCTCTAACCGCACTTGTAGCCACCGGCAACACATGTTCTATCGATTCCAGACTAGTAATTTCTCTGAATACTTTCAACGCTTGGATGGTCCGTCGAATCGGCTCAGGGCGTAGAAAGCCAGTCTCGTTTAGGCCTTCACCCAATCGCGCTGGAAACGACCTTTGTTCGTAGACAGAGAAGGAATTGTCTTGGCTGACATTATAGCTTACAAGTTTGAGTGAGTTGAACCCAAGGTCAATTACTGAGGCTTTCACGATTCGACCCATCCTCAGGGTGCATAAAACGTGCTTTTCAATATCACTTTATCTTCCTAATCTGCTTCGGTGTCAAAAGCCACTTCAGTTCGCCAGACACCTTAGGAGAAAAGGTACTAATCCTAATTTTTACCAAGCCACCTTTCTTCAGATCGATGTGACTGTTCGAATTCCCTGCGACGATGTCACCGATCATCATACTGAGATAAGGTTCGTGTCCGACAAGAAGAATTGAAGACTGCTGCTTAATTCTAGATAGTCTCTTGTAAAGTTCCGATCTGCTACCTTCAGGTTTCAATTCATTGCAATCTTCCAAGCGATCCTGGAGTTTGAGCATCTTTGCGATTATTGAGGCAGTTTCTTTGGCACGCTTCAGTGGGCTCGTGAGGATTCTATCGAATTTGAGATCCCATTCTTCCAGTGATTCAGCAATTGCTTCGACTTCCTTCCTGCCTAGTTGTGTAAGAGGCCTCTCGAATTCTTTCATAGGTGGAGACAATGCCTTGCCTGCTTCTCCGTGCCTAAGAACGAAAATATCCACTTAGAATCACCAATTTATCAAACCAGAATCTGGCGCGCTTCCATGCAAACCAGATTGCTTACTCCTCGCCAAAATTATAGAAAAATGTAACCAGTATTTCTGCTCTTGCGAAAGAGCGTTGTGATTCTTGGAATTCAGGCTGCAATAGAAAGAGCGTCTTTGGCTCCTCCAGAACCAGCCTTGCTCGACGCAAGCTCTTCTTCTATCATCTCGATTCTATGAAGGAGGAAATCTCGAACTGCCATCAGCTTTTCATTTGGCTTTGAGTCTGCCTGGATACATTCTTCGATAATTCTGAGGTTATGCTGCCTCTCGGCTAACTGAGATTGTAATTGTATTAACTGTCCCTGCAACTCTAATCTTCATAATCAGAGAGGTCGTTGCTTAAGACTTCTTCCTCTATAAACCACATAGTAATATGTAGACTATAGGATACTATAGAGAGATTCCTTCCACGCTTTGTGAGGCTAACCAGTCTTCATAGCCCTATTTCGCACTCGATTTCTTCATTCATTGCGTCAATTGAGCAAATTAGACACATTCCATCTCTGTGCAAAGTGATCGGAGGTGCATTATAACGTGGATGTGGTGTACAAATCAGACAGGGTGAGTAGGAAAGTTTTGGCGGGTACACCAAAACTTCAGTGTCAGCAAAATTACGTCTTGTATTTCTCGTCGTTTTGGCCATAAAGCATCACTATTAGATCATCTTGTCAATCCATGCGTCTTCCGCATATGGGCTTCGTATTCTCGTAGGCAATTGTCGTTCAGTTGCAAAGCTCGTTTGTATTCGACGCACACTCCACATGCTCTCACCTGAACTTCCTGCACCAATTCCAGCCCGCTTTCCAGAGAATGACTAATCGATCCCGTCGCATCTTAAATCTGCAGAAAGCCATAAACCTTTGTTACGTAAAATATAGTGGCATGTCCTACCACTATATGATATATAGGTTCAATTTATCTAGTTATGAATTTTCTTGTTTATAATAGAAAGCGTTCAGATGAAAGTTGAAGAAGTGACCACTTCAGAGGCGCAAGATTCCTCAGCCAGAAAAGTCCATCGTGGGGAGAGCAGGAAGGTCCAGCTCACCGGTGGGTCAACTCTGGTCGTTTCTCTACCCAGAGAATGGGCTCGAAGTGTGGGAATCAAGCCCCAAGATGAGGTGTATCTCATTCCACAGTCTGACATGTCTCTACTCTTGACAGCCGACGGAAGCATTGAAAAGCCGTCCGAGTCATCAATTACAATTACTTCAGCAGAGAATGATGACGAAATACTCAGGAAGTTCATTGCATATTACATCGCGGGTTTTGATATTGTACGCTTCCAGTTCAAAACACATTCTCCCGAGGTCCGGTCAAGACTGAAGGGGCACATAAGGGATAAATTAATTGGGGTTGAAATAGTCGAGGAAACAAGTGAGGCGATTCTTGCACAGTGTCTCCATGGACATGTGGATCTGCCGTTGAAAAAGGCCTTAAGCCGAATGGCGATTCTGACAAGCGCGATGCAGCTCGACTCAGTGAGTTCTCTGTGTTCCGGAAACATTGATATTGCGAGAGATATCATAGAAAGGGACGATGAGGTTGATAGATTTGCCCATTTTATCGCAAGACAGCTCAACCTTGCAGTCCACAATAGGATGCTGATACAAGATATTGGACTTTCCACCTCACAGGACTGTCTGAGCTATAGGCTCATTGTGAAGAGCATAGAAAGGATTGCCGATCATGCTGCCCAGATTGCCAGTTCAACCTTGATGCTTGATAAGAGAAAGATTTCTCAACCGCTTACGGAACGGATTCAAAAACTTTCAAGTCTCTCCAATGAGACCTATGATAATGCGCTACGCGCAGTGAACATGAAGAATGGAAAGATTGCTAACGAGACGATAGCGAAGCTTAAGGCAGTTCTCAAAGAGGAAGAGTTGGCCACCGAAGAATTGATCTCTTCAAAACTTGACAACAGGGCAGTTGTCTCATTAAGGCTTGCACTTGAGAGCCTGAGAAGAACTGCTGAATACTCTAGTGACATTTGTGAAATTGTGGTTAACATGACTGTTGGTTCTCCGTTTTAGTGAAATCAAAACTTTTACTATAGCAGTATAAAGACTATAGTTTCTCTATCAGGAAGAGTTTTATTCGCGCACTGAAAATACATATGCCTAAGCTCTAGATAGGTACGAGGCAAGAAAGGGACGTATTCTCTTGCCTCTGCATTAAACTCGTACTTCTAGGGTGACTTCTTATTTTGTGTCGGTAATGTGTTTCTTCTGACCGAAGCAATCTTTCTATTTTGATTGGTTTATGCTTTAATTTTTTATTCGAATAGTCAAACTGCCTTTATAGATGCACTAACACCACTTGTCCTGTTCAGTTTGAAGAAAAAGACAAACTTCTTTTTCGATTCCGTATCTGACTTTGTGCTATTGATCTGTGTATATTTGCGAAGAATGTATTTCTCCATCTGACCGCGAAAGATAAAACCTGTGCCTGAGGTCATAGTAAACTGTCTGAAAGTTATTAATCTTGTAAACAATAGCATGCCTGTTGTCGCGCTTTTGCTCAAGGCTCTGTCAATCAGGCAAATTTCTTTCGGCTCGCGATTATTGTGTTCCAAAATATCATTCAGTATAAGCATGCTCTTCTCTTTCGAAATAGACATTATCTTGAACAAGGAAGTGTGAGATGCGATGAAGGCGTCGAGTATTTCTTTCTCCGTTTCATTTGCGAATCCGAAGTTGTCGCGATAGAACTCCATGGCGTTCTGAGTACCATTGATCAAATGTTCGTTCAGCGCAAAATCCATCAGGGCTCCCAACTCTGACGGGGTGTTTAACACAAAATTGTCATTTTTTATTTGTATTCTGAGCATTCTCGCACATTGCATGAGTGTGTTACCCACAAGGCAGGAAGGTGCTATCTTGTTAACTAGGTCGTTGCTGACCTTTCTATAGGCATCATACTGTTCGAGCACTGCGTTCGACAACAAATCGTACATCCTATTCATAGAAAACTGATTAAAAACGAGTGAGCAATATTTCGTGACGCGTGTATTTGGAAGTGGGGTGGGTCGCTACGTTTAGGCGCATTTACCCAACGCCCGAATTTATGCCATACAGAGAGACCAAAATCCCAAAGGCTATCGCGAGTATGCCGAAGGTCAGTGTGACTATGTAGATGCTATTCCTCTTTGCAAATCTCAAGAGAAGGCCGATTACCACGAGTCCAGTTAAGAAAGCTGCAACTATCGCGACTGCGAGACCAAGCATGTTAAGCTGTGCGATTGCGGTTCCAACCTGTTGCTTTGTTAGAAGCAATGAAACAAGGAATGCTCCGACCGAAGCAGGAATATATGCAAGGTAAGACAGACGAAATGCTGTCCCCGGTTTCACTCCTAGAAGGAGCATCGCCGAAACGGTCGCACCCGACCTACTCACTCCGGGGAGTGCTGCAAGCCCCTGCGCCAAGCCTATGAGCAAGGTGTGCCTTGTACTCAGATCTTTCACTTCGTTCACTTTGAATTTGACTACCAGCCTGCTTTTCCTTATCAATATGGAATCGGCAATCAGAGTCACTCCTAGGATGAGCATCGGTATTCCAATTGGATATGGAGAATTCGTAAGGATCTTGTCTGCGAGCAGGTAGAGCGGGACTGCGACTATGCCCGTCACAAGCGTAACGAGCAACAAAAATCTGAACAGCTTCCAGTCCCTGAAAACTGCAACAACATCCCTTCTAAAGTAGACGAGCGCAGATCCAGTGGATCCGATTTCCATGAAAAGACCGAAGGCGTATGCCACTGCCAAGGGGAAACCGAGCAAGACGGTTGAAGTGAAGAGAACCTGTGTCTTGCTGCTTATTGGTAGCCACTCAGAGATTCCTTGGACGATGCCAATTATTACTGAGTAAAGGAAGTTGAAAGCCAATTTATTTTCTCACTTTTCTTTAATTGTATTCTGACATGAGAGGTTATCTTGTACTGCTTTGATGAGTTTGCACTTCTTCCGTGCCACTACGTTCGGCTAGCTCTTTTGTCTTTGAAAGCTGCTTGCTCGAATTTTCGAAACACATATGCTAGTGCAATGAGAACAAGTAGGAGCATTCCTGCATCAGCAATCACAAGTGGGTCGTAAATCGGAAATGTGGAACATTGACTGCAAACGCTCATCTCAAAGCCGAGTTCTAGCTTGAGTTCAACGAGAACGAAAACTGAAACCAAGCAGACTAACGCGATATTTGCCTTGGTGATCCGGTCGGTCTCGGTTTTTACTTTCTGACCATCGAAGGAGTGGAAGGCCAAACTGGTGCCCGGTTTGAAACTGCTTGTAGATCATCATCCTATTAACTTCGTCCGCTATAGACTATCGTTCCTATATAGAAGACAATAACACATGAGAGATCGTTCAACTCTGTTGCCTCGCTTGAACTGGCGGTGAATGCCTTTTCGAGTTGCTATGTCAACTCAGGTCATCGAGCAGTCATCGCCTAATCGGATTGTTAAAGGGCAGGACACTCTTGGACTGATGCGATTTTTCTAGAGTTTGGGATCGCTCAGCCCTTAATGTCCACGTGGTGTCACCCTGCTAATTAGCAGAGACGAAGAGAAGACCCTTGGGGCTTTGGAATTGGTTGTCCAGTGGAGTGATCTTTCCTGTATACAAGTTGAGGGTTCCGAGAAGAGGATTCCCGTTGTCGCTCGGCTCGCTGATGAAGACGGTTCCTTTCTGACACCCCGTCGTGGCGAGTGCTTGTATCGTGCCGGCCGCGGAATCGACGACGTATAGAGTCCCATGGTTCGAGGTGGCAACCGCGAGTCCATCGATTGGTGGCACATTGCCGCGGATATTGTCGGTCACGCTCAGCACCCAGAGATGCGGGTTCCCAGTCAGCATCGAGGCGAATATGATCTTACCATCGCCCTGGCTGATCGTCGCCAGGTCGCCGCCGAAGCGAGGGCTTGAGTGTGGCATTACGAAGTTGGTGTCGGGATCCGTGAGGCCTAGCTGCACAGACTTGCCGGTTAAAGCGTTGGTAGCCATACTGTTGTCGTAGAAAACTGGCTTCAGGCTGGCCGTTAAAGTGGTCGAAAGATCGAGTTTGACCGAGTAAACTGTTGGCTGAGAAGTGTCGAGTGGGTTCGAATGGGACACATAGATATTGCCATCAAGTATGGCTATGCTGTCAGAGCCGCCAACACCAGAAACTGCTGGGTTGGGATCGTAGGTGTATGTTGCTACAGCACCAAGCGCGGGGTAGATCAGATTGAAGGTGGAATTGGCATCCTCGTTAGCGGTAGCTATGAGCACGCTCATTCCTGGGTCGGCTGTGAGTCCGTCGACATGGCCGGTCACAGGGATGGCCCTAATCAGCGTGCCCGTTGAAGGATCGTACCCAGCGATTATGCTCTGCGTCGGGCCTCCCGATGTGCCAGGCGTGCCGTTAGGGTTGATCCCGTTCTGGAAAGCGGTCCAGATCAGTTCTTTTCCTCCGTCAAGCCCTTTGACGGCCATTCGAGTAATATCATCGGGCCCTTTGGCGCCGGTGGGTGGCGTTGACACTAATGTCATGCTTGCCAGAGAATTCGTCCTGCAGACTGGACTACTTGGATATGAAGCAGATGCTGCTGTGCTCGGCAAGAGCAATACGCCGAGCGAGGATGCAACGAGAATGACAACTAGAGAAGTGCACACTAAAATCTTACCTCGACTTGAGACATTCATGAGACTTGGTTTGATTTAGGCGGATTTATTTCTATTCTATTAGGATCATATTGTCTATGTATATCTAGATAGTTCCCGACTTTCGAAATCTTGAGAAGGCTAATTGTCAAAACATCAAAGGGACTAGTTATGTGGTGTAGAATATGTAGGTTTTGGAGCTCCGGTTTATTTCCCGACGCCTAAACACTGCAATTAATCATGGATCTCAAATTCCAGCTATCATGACCTGGAGGATAAGAGACAACTATCGGTCAATGTAAGCAATTATCACTAGAGAAGATTGTGTGACCCACTATAGTTAGAGCATAGTCTATATTTGAGTACATATCAAACAATAACCGCATTACTTTACATGCAGAACATTTATCCAAATTAGTCGATTATGAAGCGTGTGATGCAAAATATGCGTCACAAATTACTACGAAAAAAATATCTGACAATCGTAAGCATTCTACTCCTAGGAACTCTTGCAACATTGTCCCTTGACTCCCAACAATTCTTTGCGTCGAGCTCGGCCAACTCCCAAAACAATGGTATTGCGCCATTCACTCATGTCTTCTACATAATGATGGAAAACCACGGCACTGTGAACATAGTCGGCAACCAGAACGCGCCATTCATCAATCAGTTGATATCAAGTTATGGATACGACAACAATTACTTCGGGGTGACCCATGTCAGCCTTCCAAACTACGTGGCAGCAATTTCCGGAAACAATTGGTATTCATACAGCGATGACCCAACACAGTCGTTCAACCACACCAATCTAGTTGATCAATTGGTTGCTCACAACATATCTTGGAAGGCCTACATGGAAAGTATGCCTTCCGTGGGATTCCAAGGCTACTGGTACCCCGACAACCTTCCTTCGGGAACATCTCCTTCGGTAACTCCACCAAATGCGCTTTACGCCAAGAAGCATGACCCCTTCTTACTCTTCACAGATATCAGCAGCAACCCGGCGCTATCAAATAACGTGGTACCACTTACACAGCTTCAAACTGACTTAGCAAGTGGTAATGTTCCCCAATTCGTCTGGATATCACCAAATGTGTGCAATGATATGCATGGACAGCCTCCAGGTTTAGGCAACACGTGCCCATACTCAAATGACGCGCAGCTCATCCAAGACGGGGATAACTTCCTCAAACAGTGGGTTACAGCAATAATGAGCTCAAAAGCATGGACTGGTAATTCGGTCATATTCATAAATTGGGATGAAGCAGAATATCCAAGCTCCTCTAGTCCAACTGCACAACAAATCGCGGAATTTACTGCTCCAGGTCCAGACGCGCCAATCGTGCCTGCAGGAACTGTTGACGGAATCACTTGGGCCGGTGGACCCTATGGTGGAGGTCAAGTGCCGCTGATAGTAATTGCGAGATTGGGTCCTCAACCAGTTACTGCCAACACGTATGCAGACCACTACAACATACTGCGGACAATAGAAACTAGCTGGCATCTGGGCTATCTTGGAATGGCTAGTGATGGTGCGCAGGTTCAAACGTTGACAGGATTCTTCAATGGGGGACATAATGAAGGGTTTAGATTCTTTAATGGCCTTCAGATCGTTTCAGTAGCGTCATCCTACCTAGAACTACCAAAATACCACGCATGATGGAATGGGGCATTCGCCCCCACTAAATTTTTTTCTTTACTAGCATACGATTTCTATTAGTCAAGTCTACTTTACTTACTAGATATGGCTTTACTATCATGTATAAATAATCTACCAATCCAACCAACTTGGAATAGGCGAAAACATGAGTCTACTATTGGAACCTTTGCTTCCTTACACTGCGTACCTTGCGCTAGTCATCCGAGTCTGGATGGGTGCTAACATGATTATTCATGCCCGTCCAAAACTTGGAGCAGGAACCAAAGGCACTGTCGGCTGGATAAAGAGCATGGGTCTTCCTGCTGGAGCAGCATACCTCGCGATTGCCCTTGAGCTAGTCGGTGGAATATTCTTGCTAGTCGGCTTGATAGTCCCTATTGTCGCACTGTTCTTTGCGATTGAAATGATTGCGAATTCTGTCATGAAGAAGCAAAAGATGAAAGCTGAGTACATAGTGCAACAAAAGCCAAGTTATGAGATTGACATCCTCTATCTGATGCTTTCAGTTGTTCTGATTGTGCTCGGAGCAGGCGTCGCGTCAATTGATGGACTGATTGGCTTCTAAGCTTGATTTAAGAAAGCAACGCAGAAATTAATAGAGTCTACATCGGCACAACGAAACTCAGAGCTTTGGTCTCAGACCGATAGGTGATACACCGCACTTCAAACGAATACCCAAACTAGAAATCGTACTGATTCATTTTACTGAACTTCGATTCTTGATTCAGAATAACCCATCTTTACAAGCTCTTCTTTTGCTCTTTCTCGATGGTCGCCCTGCAACAATACGATGCCGTCCTTGCCAGTTCCTCCAGTCGCGAGCAAGTGCTTTAGCTTGTGGGCAATATTACGGAGCGTGTTTTCGTCCTTTGACAGGCCTTCAATTACTGTTGTGGGCTTGCGAAACTTTCTGAGTTCGAGCCGAATTACGATCCTGCTTTCTTCCTTTTCAAGTTCTTGGATTACTTCCTTGAAGCTTGCTTCAAGGCCAAAGTCTTCAATGTCAGAATCTTGATTCATTTCTTGTTGGGAAACACTCTCGATTGAAATATAGTAGTCATTTCTCCCACTTTATTATCCATTCGGCGAGCTCCCCGAGTATCGAATAAAGTTCCATACCCTTCTTAGTAAATGAATATTCGACTCTTGGAGGAGTTTCTGGATAGACTTTCCTCTCCACGATTTTCTTCTTTTCAAGCTCGTTAAGCCTTTCAGACAGGCTCGTGGAGCTGATTCCCTGGATTCTTCTCTTAAGTTCATTGAATCTAGCAGGAGTCTTAAGTCCGAGAGCATGGATTACTGGAAGAGTCCAAGTCTTGAAAATATCATTGAATGCGCCAGTCACGACGTGGCATTCATCCACTACTTCCTGTTCGAGCTCAATTGACTTGCTCAAGTTATCGTTACCTAGTAGGTGGTAATATACTACTACGTATATTAGCATGACTGTCTAAAAGTTCTATTATGACCCAGGCAATGTCAAAAGGTGTGGTTACATTCACAGAAAGCGAAAGCGAGTTTCTGAGCGAGAGCATGCTTGGAAGAGTTGCAACTGTTTCGCCTAACCTAGAACCTCACGTTGTGCCAGTAAATTTCGAGTTTGACGGTCAGTACATCTATTTTAGCGGTTACAACCTAAGTGAAAGCCTAAAGTTTCACAATTTGGAGCAGAATAATAGAATTGCTTTCGTCGTTGACGATCTCGTATCAGTGAAGCCTTGGAGGCCGAGAGGAATGGAGATTAGAGGGATTGCCCAAATCCTAATTTCGGAAAGCGAACCTTACGCAAAGAATACGATTGAGTTGAACAGGGAACCTCCAAGAAAGATTCCAAGCACTCAACCCTACGTGAAAATTATTCCAAACACAAAGAGGAGCTGGGGGCTCTAAAGTACATTCATCAGGGAGCCTGAAGGTTTCGTAGGTATAGAGGTAAGTATCATGGAAGAGAGCAGTCTCGGATTCATTCACAGGTTCCTCCCTTCGAGGAATGAAGTAGGCCTGACACTCCTGCTTCTTCATGGAACTGGTGGTGACGAGAAAGATCTGATTCCAATAGGGCAGAAGATTGCACCGAAAGCAACCATCCTTAGCCCAAGAGGCAAGGTGCTTGAGAATGAAATGCCTCGATTTTTCCGGCGTATTGAGGAAGGAGTGTTCGACTTGGAAGATTTGCAATTCAGAACAAATGAACTCGCAGATTTTGTCAAGGCAGCTTCGACTAAATACAATTTCAATCTGAATAAACTCATCGCTGTGGGGTTTTCAAACGGAGCAAACATCGCAGCAAGCATGCTCCTGCTCAGGCCAGGGTCGCTTGCTGGCGCCATTTTGTTTAGACCAATGCTTCCCATTGTGCCAGTGACTCTTCCTGATCTTTCATCAAAACCGATTTTCATATCATCAGGTCTATATGACCAAGTTGTCCCGAAAAGCAGTGTAGATAGACTTCTCCAACTCTTGAGGAAAGCGGGCGCGAGCGTCGAGATGAATTGGAATGCCGCAAATCATGGCCTCACTGAAAGGGAAATCACCCTTGCTGGCAGCTGGCTTCAGAAGCTATCACCAGAGAGTTATAAATAAGATTGAAAGTCTCGCGTGTGTGAATCTTTGCTTCAATCCGTCTTCTTAGATATCTTTGGTGCTCTAACCGGCGATGTCTCGATTCTGAGCTCCATCGCAGTCATAACTGGTGTTTTATTTGTAGCAGTACAGCTTCGACAGAACAATAGATTGATTGCAGCAGCAGCGGAGCAAGCAAAGGCAGCTGCCATTCAGGCTGAGCTGACTACGAAGCAAATGCTGCAGAATAACCAGATAGCAAACATGGATATGATAATGAGACTCTATGAATTTGCAGATAGCGCTGAATTCCAGTCGGCATGGCTCACTGTATTGAGTTCGAAGATATCTTCTTTCGATGATTTTGAAAAACTCTCAAGAGAGGATCAGATCTATTACTATCAGGTTGCTGCACTTTTTGAATCGCTTGGTGTCTTGGTTGAGAGAAAAATAGTCGGTCTGGATATTGTTGAGGATATGTTCTTGACCGAACTTGCATGGTCTACACTAGAACCTTTCATAATAGGCATGCGCAAGAAATTCGGGTCAGATCAGGGGTACACTTCGTTTGAAGGTTTGTACAAGAAATTATGCGAATTTAAAAATGCGCCGCAGGTAGGGCATTCCTAAGCTAAAAGCAAATCAGACTAGAAAAGAAAAATTAGGACGCGCTGTCCGCGGCGCGCCCCTCACTTGTTTGTGAGCGCTATTCTGAATCGTCGTCTTTGCTTGTGTTCTTGCCTACTTTCTTCTCTGTAGGCTTGCTCTTGAAAGAAGTGGTTTTTTTCTCGGCTGGATCGGTGACTCCGCCATCTGTCACCATGAAATTCGTATCGCCGTACGGGTGGCACGGGCTGTCAATCATTATCGCTTTTCTTTCCTGACCCGCTTTGCGTAGGTAAATCCTGTAAGTTGAGGCGTGACCTATGATGTTCCCCCCGGCTGCCTTTGTCGGGTCCCCAAAGAATGTATCAGGAGTTGCCTGGACTTGGTTTGTGATGACTACTGCTATGTTGTAAATCTCAGCGACTCTTTTGAGCCTGTGCATGATCCCGTTGAGCTTTTGCTGTCTTTCGGCGAGCGTTCCCCTTCCGACAAACTCCGCCCTGTGCAGGCTGATGATGCTATCAACAATTACTAGTTTGATGTTGTTCTGCTGGATCAGCGTTCCAAGCGCCTTTACTATCAATTCGAGGTGGCTTGAGTTGTACACCTTTGCCACATGGATGTGGTTTAGAACTTCGTCGACGTCCATCTCGTGCGCTTTTGCAATCTGCACAATGCGCTCAGGCCTGAAAGTCGATTCTGTGTCAACATATAGGACAGAACCAGCAAGGCCCTTGTTTTCAACGGGACGTTGCGCCGATACGCAAATAGTGTGACATATCTGGGTCTTTCCAGAGCCAAATTCTCCGTAAAACTCTGTCACGGCCTGGGTCTCAATTCCCCCTGCGAGCAGGTTATCTAGGTTCTCCGAGTAGGTGGTGCATTTCAGGAGCTTGCTTCTTCGCTCGAAGAGTTCTTGCGCTGAGACAAGATCCTTCTCCAAGTAGCCCTTTTCCTTGAGGAGTTTCTGCGCTTCAAAAATCAAATTATGCGCGGTTTCATCAGCGATGTTCAGGCTATCGACCAGTTCGCCCATGGTCGACGCGGCCAAGTCCAGTATGGTCGTTACGCCACCGGCTTCAAGTTTTGCTTTGGTTGCAGGCCCTACACCAGGAAGATCGGCAATATCAACTTCTATAGCTTCGCTCATTTGTTTCACTTTTTTTAGTCCATAGGACAGTAGTGTTACTGTAACACTGCTGTAATAGGATATATATCTTTCGAATCTTCTTTCTCAAGAAGTCATTTAGTCATTCATACATGCGAGAAACATTGCGACCCAGCGACAATGGGTTTCTCAACTCTATTGCCAGATTCAGAACATCCAGATTGCGTCGTAATCCGCAATTGTGAAGCTTGTGATACCAATTGTATTTTCAGTTCTTTTGATATCGCCTTTCTAGTATTCATAAAACCGGATCAATGTGCGATCACTTCTACATCCTAACAAAAGGGAAATGGCTTTAATGGTCTTCACGTCGTGACACACCAGCGAAGCATACCCACAAGTGCCAGAGCTTGAAAAGAGGCGCTTTGTGTGATGTCTAATGAAAGAGCCCAATAAAACATGGCGACTAACAAGTCAGCAATTGTCGATCCAGTTTCAGCTCATGGTGTTAGGGTGAACTAATTGGCCAAATCGCAAAGAGCTCGGAGTCTGAACCAATTCATCCAGCAGAGTTTCTTGGGTAAATGGGCAATCATAGGTGTTTCAATAGGAATTATCTCTGGAATAGGGGCTACTGCATTTTATTTCATGATTCAACTCGTAACGAATGTTATGCTCGGAGGAATCACAGGCTTCTATCCTCCTAATCCAGCAGGGGAGGCGTCGGCACTTGCAACTGTAAATCCAAATTTCTTTCTTGTACCGCTCTCGACCGCGTTAGGAGGACTAATTGCTGGAATCGTTGTGTACACCTTTGCCCCTGAAGCTGAGGGACACGGAACTGACGAGGCAATAGCCGCATTTCATCGGAAGGACGGAAAAATTCGCCGGCGCATTCCTATCATAAAGGCAATTGCTTCCGCATTTACTATTGGTTCGGGCGGAAGTGGAGGAAGGGAAGGACCTACGGCGCAGATAGCCGCAGGTTTTGGTTCGTTTGTAGGAGATTTATTTCGATTAACGCCAAGAGACAGAAGAATAGCAGTTGCTGTAGGTATAGGAGCTGGTATAGGCACTATTTTCAAATCGCCTTTTGGTGGGGCAATCCTTAGTGGTGAGATTCTTTACAGCGGTGGCGATTTTGAAACTGAAGCGTTGCTACCAGGATTTATTGCTTCACCAATAGGATATGTGATCTTTGCATCCATCATAGGATTTACTCCGATATTCGGTAATTCAGTGACGTATGTCTTCACGGAACCGAGAAACCTTCTGATATACGCAGCTCTAGGAATCCTCTGCGGCTTAGTAGGGCGCCTGTATACCACAACCTTCTATTCTACAAAGAAATTCTTTTCTTCCCTACATCTTCCGAAATTCTTTCGACCTATGATAGGTGCCGCAATCGCTGGCATAATCGCAATCTTCTTTCCACAAGTAATAGGTCTGGGATATGGTTACTTACAGTATCTTATTGATGGAAATCTCGACTTGATTAGTCCAAATTTCTTTTCGTTACCTTTGTTAGCCACACTTGTGATAATTATTTTGGTCAAGATTGTTGCGACATCGTTTACTGTAGGTTCAGGAGGGAGCGCAGGGGTTTTTGCCCCCTCTCTTGTAATAGGGGGATTTGTTGGAGCTTCAGTATGGGTTGTAACGAATATGCTGCTTCCAGGATGGATACCAATCCCTGCACCAGTAATAATAGTGGGGATGGTGGCTCTATTCGGTGGAGTAGGTAGAGTTCCAATTGCTGTCATACTAATGGTGAGCGAAATGACTGGCACGCTTACTATGCTTGTTCCATCAATGGTAGCGGTGGTCATCTCGTATTATGTAACAGGGCCGAAATTCACGATTTACAGGAGCCAAGTCAGAACGCGATTAGAATCACCAGCACACATGGGTGACTACAGCGTGCCATTGTTGGTGAGAATTCATGTAGTTGATGCAATGAATCCAAACGCTGTGTCATTTGAGCCTTCTGAAAGTGTTAGGAAAGCTTACGAAACAATGTTAGACAAAGGATACAAAGACATTCCAGTTGTTGATTCTGGAAAGCTTGTTGGACTAGTCACGATATCTGACCTTCTTAAAGTGCCAAGAGAGAATATGGAGTCTACTCAACTGGTCACTGTAATGAACAAGAATCCCACTGTGTCGTATTCTGATGAGAATTTGCGTGAAGTCTTTAACAAGATGACATCCAATAGGATCGATCTACTTCCAGTAGTTTCTAGGGAGTCGGCTCAATTGCTTGGTGTCGTCGGTTTGACTGATGCAATGCGTGCCTATGACAGAGCTGCTGGAGCTCTTTCCAAATCCGAACCGACTAAACAGGATTCGGAATCATGACAACTCGGAAGCTCTGACACCGCATACAAATTAATGAAGTCATTTAGAATACAGAACATTGTAATTTGCCTCCGTCGAACTAGTGTTAGCAAGTTTTCATTTGTGTGTTAGTAGTTTCACTAGTCGCGATGCGCGTAAAAGTAAGTTACATGTTCTTCTTGGTACTCGCAGGGATTGCTCATTCTGATGTTTCAGGATCGTTGGTGCTAGGAAGTATCCGAACAAGGGTGAGCGAAAAGGCAAATGAAATTCAACGAGATGGTGCAATATGAAACTAGGAAAGAAACCATCGAGAAACGCAAAGCCAAAACAACTGATAAATAAATTATGATTTGGTTAGGATTAGTATTTGGGCGTTAGTTATCCCAATTGAATAAGGTCATCGAACCTGGCCATCAATCATCCTTGGTTTCTCAAGAGTCTGACGAAAAAATGGAATGATTTCACATAACTAATAAATTCTCTCTGAGTTTCAGACACTTGCATGAGTGAAGAGAAGAAATACACCCGTCTGATCGCTTTAGGAATATCTTTCATCATAGTGTTGATCTTTGCTGGAATTCTGTTCTACTACGCATTAAACGTGTATCATATCATCCCAGTTTCACAATCTGTTGTTGCAGAAGTAATTGTTGCGGCCATTTTTGGATATTTGATCATTCTCTTTCTTGGACGGGAGATCCAGAGAATCTCAACCAAATTACTCGGAGCGAGGAGAGGAGATACAATTTATCTTGTTTTCCGTTACATCGGATTTATTGTCCTAGCACTAGTGTTGCTGGCAATAGCTGGGGTCAGCGGAACAGATTTGCTAGCAGGAGGAGCGTTTGCAGGTCTCGTTATCGGTCTCGCCGGCCAGACAGTTCTGTCAAACGTAATTGCTGGCACGATGCTGTTGATTGCAAGACCATTTGAAATAGGAGATCGAATCACTTTTGCAACTTGGCAGTTTGGCATGATTGCACCAATCTACCCACCAAAGTACTATTCGAATGATTTCCTGATTCCAGGATACACCGGCAAAGTAGAAAACTTGGGATTCCTTTACTCAATTGTAAAGTCTGACGACGGACCTTCGATGAAAGTCCCTAACAGCATCATGGTTCAAGCTGTGATCGTATCTCATGACTTAAAGGAGAGATGGGTAAGGACACGCTACGAAGTTCCCTCTTCTATTGCCCCAGAAACATTATTCAGCGCATTGAATGAGAAACTCAAGGAGAATGAATGGATTTCTGACCCACAATCTCTAAGGATCATGGTCAACACAACCACGCTCATTTCATATGTGATAACAGTTGATGCATTCTGCAAGGGCGGTTATGAAGAGGCTCCAAGAAGCTCCATATTGCTGCAGCTCATCTCAGTGGTAGGCAAATTGAAGGAAGAGCAGTCAATTGAGAAAGCTTGATCTTGCCGCAATGCCACTTCAATAGATTGTCTCGGGACACTTGGCTGATATTACGACAAATCTATTTGGCTTCTGCTTTGTTTAGCACGTGTTCAACAAAAGATGTCTTTGCATCGGCATAGCCATTTACGTCAGAGCCGTATTCCTTTGCTAGCCTCTTTTTCAGTTCAAGATAATCTCTTGCAGTTTGAGGATGCGAGCGCAAATAATCCCGAAAGACAATCTGCTTGCGCCAGAACTCTGATGATGTTTCGACCATATGGATGTGATAAGTGATCTTCCCAGTCTCCATGGAACGCTTTCGGAAATACCTTCTTTCGGGGAACTCGTCTTCGAACTCTGGAACATACTCATAGCCAAGATTGTGCAAAGGTTCAATGCAGGCATCCGCATCCGCGAGATTTCGAGTGCCAATCATAATATCAATGATTGGTTTTGATCCGAGACCCGTAACTGAGGTGCTTCCAACATGCTCGATTGCCATTGCTTTGTCCCCGATTGCAGAATGAATTGCTGCCTTTTCCTTGGTAAACATCTTCGGCCAGTTCGGATCATAATCGACGATAGCAATTGGCGGCCTGATGGTTGACATTTGGCTCGTGCTACTCTTCTGCCAAGAAAAGCATTCGTATTGTTGTCTGCGTAGATTGGTTTCTCGTAGAGCCTACATTGGGCTTATTGGGCTGCATGCATAGATTTTTGGAGCCTTTGTATGGCAAAGGCAAGGGCAAAGCGTCGGGCGCACCCTTCCATCGATTCGCATTGCAGGAGGTACTGAGCCGTGCTCATGTTTGCATTCAACGCATATCTGGAAGCTCATCGTTGCCATGATAGTGAGATTTTGCCTCTCTAGATGTAAGAGGGAAAATCAACGATTCTTGACTCAGGGGTCTGGAAGGAAGCACCATCTCAATGAGAGAAGTATTAGTAACCCACACTCTCATGTTCCCAAGAATTGGTAAAAGCAAGGCAGGGAAGATACAAAGGCTTTGAGAACCCGTCTCTTGTGATCTCGATTGAGGAAGCAAAGAGCCTTCTCGGAAGGAGAGATGTGCTTTTTGTTGACACAAGGAATTACTGGAGGTATGCGAAAGGGCACATACCCGGTGCCCATAACTTTGAGCTTTATGCCTTTCACTGGATCGACACGTCTAAGGTGGGTATGGGTGCATTTGTGAAACAAATGGCGACCCTTTTCTCATCCTTTGGGATAAATAGGTCAAAACGCGTCATCTTCTATCAGAACAACAGCGGGTATGATGCTGCCCGTGGTGTCTGGCTTCTCAACTTCCTTGGCCACGAAAAGGCGAGCATACTTGACGGTGGGTTGAATCTTTGGAAAAGGAAAGGATTTCCTCTCTCAACGGAGGACCCAGAGAATGTCACCAAGAGTGACTTTATCATTGAGGTGAACGCGAAGATCGTTGCAACCCTTGAATCTCTTTCTCAAGATTCAGTGGGAAGAGTGGTTGATACACGCAGTCCAGGAGAATACAGTGGGAAATTCAGGCGAGCACTTAAGGTTGGACACATTCCAAGCGCCGTCAACCTCGAGTGGAAGCAAGTGTTGAGGAAGGACGGGACATTCAAGAATGCTCAACATCTGCAGAAACTCTATTCAGGACTGGGTCTTCAGAAGCAAGATGAGATTGTTACCTACTGCCAGAGCGGCTATCGCGCAGCGCATTCTTGGCTTGTGTTGAAGATACTCGGCTTTTCCCATGTGAGAAACTATCTCGGTTCTTGGTATGAATGGGGAAATGACCCAAAGACGAAAGTGGTCAGGAACTAGCATCAGGCATTCTCGACTACCTCTGAAAGCATCTTAATCTGTTTGATCAGATCTTTCGAGTTCTCAAATACCGGATACAATGCCACTTTGCTCGCTTTTCCACAATCGATGAGCATTCTGATCTGTGAAGCGACTTCTTTTCCCGTGCCAAACAGTGCGAATTCACCCAATCTCAGCGAAATCTCTTGTGTTGACAAACCACGCCTCTCAAAATATGACGTGCCTTTGATCCTCATGAGGTCTGAGGCCGCTTGTCCCCTTGTGCACTCTGAGAGCCTGCATAGAGCGTAGACTATTGAATCGACATGGTTAGTATTCGCGTATCCCAAGAGCTCATTAACAGAAGTAGTGTGCAAAACGTATGCCATCGAATTTGTCTTTGAAGCAAGCTCTATTGCGCGCTTTCCGTTTCTCCTTCCCTCAGCCCCGAGTTTCAATCGCCGTCTCGAAGAACCATTGAGTTTCATGGTGAGTTCATGAAGTGCATGAAAGTCTGGCTTGAAGCCGTACGCGCCGTTCCCGACTACGAGGTTTGGAGAGAATTTGCTGCTGAATTTATTCAACAGTGTTCTGATCTCGGCGGCCTTTTCCACAAGTGACTGACCGTTGTGGAGTGTCGATGCCTGATAAGTTTCTGACCAATGGGTGCCGAATTCATACACCTTCTCATAGTCGCCATCGGCGAGCATCTCCTTCTCCGTCTCAGCGTCGAAATTCACGTTGACTGAACCAAGAGCGCTATTAGCGATAGAAAGGAAGGAGATTGTCTTCTGAGAGTTGTCAAGGCTTTTGTCGAGAGCCGAGCGCTTTACAGCGAGTTCCACTTCGTCGGTGAGGAATAAAATCAGAGGTCAATTTTCCCCCGCGCCTCCGAAAGCAAGATGAAATCTCTTGGTGATTTGATTGGACTGTGTTCTAGTTCCCATGCTACACGCTAGTAATTCATTGAATCTAATGAAAACAAGCGAGCTGCAGAAGCTAGGAGATTGTGTTGAGGATTCTGGCCAGATCGGGAATATACCCACCTGTCAATGCGGACGAAGTTCCATACTTCATTTCCGAATCTTTCACTTCCTCGCAGTCAAAGTATTGCTAAGAGGAGCTAGATAAGCTATTTCCCATGTGGGAGTTCTCTTCATCATATGTTACGAGATCCGCAGATCAGAGGCATCTTCAAAGTCCCAGAGCGCAGAATGTTCACGACTTACTTTGCTCTTCAGTCCACCGAGGAAACCCTGTCCCCTAAGTTGTGAAACAATGTATGCCGAGAAGCTTGGAGCTCCAGTTGCGCCAGGCGAATTGTAATTCAGGATGTGGAATGATGCATCGCTCTTGAGCTGAACAGCTTCTGGGACGAATCCATGATTATTAATCAGCGAACTCCTGACCCCAGAAATCCCTTTCTGGTTCAGCTTTGAATAATCCAAGGAAGGGATAAATTGTTTCACCCGTCCACACATCGCTTTTTTTGAAAGTGAACTCCTCCATTCGTTCCAGACCAGTGAGAGAAACTGTGTGTTGGTGAATAGGCGAATCTTGGGCATATTGGGACGCTCGAATATCTTCTGTATGAATTCAGATTTGCTATTGGAGAGACCCTTGTAGGCATGCGGCCCGGATACAAGCACAGCATTAGGCCCTATTTCTCTTGCTCCGTTTGCCCTGACTATGAAATGAGGATCTAGAAAGGGGAATTCTTTGTGTTTCGCGACTGAATAGATGTTTCGACCAATTTTCGATGCAAATGGTTCATCCACGACCCAGTACTCGCCGCGAAAGTGGAGATCTGTGTAGTTCTTTCCCACACTCATCATGTGTGCAATGTCTACTGATCCTCCTCCAGCAGCGTTGATCAGCAAACCACAAGAGATGGAACTCTTTGCTTTGCTAGGCTTATTTTCAAGCTCGATATTGACACCGTTTTTTGTTTCTTCGATGCGTTTGACTTCAGAGGCTCCAAGGAACTCAACACCATTTTTACTTGCAATCTCCGCGATGGTCGAAGTGAACTCGCCATAGCTCACTGATGTATCGGTCTTTGAGAAAATTGCGCCAGCACATTTCACCTCTGGTTCAAGCCTCTTGACGCTGGAAGAATCCAAGACCTCTGTCTCGTCTTCATTCATACCGTTTGAAAGCGACCATTTCTTGTACTTGTCAAGAGTATTGAGATCAGTGTCTTCAAGAGCTACTTCAAGCGTACCGACGGGTTTCCAAGGAAGATTGTACAGTGTTGAAAGTTTTAACCACATATGGTAGGATTTCTCTGCTGACCGAGCAAAGACTTTCTTCTTGTCCGGATCCAGGTAGAACGGTCTATGAATAACATTCGTGTTTCTCGAACTTGTATGAAACGCAACGCGCTCTTCTTTTTCAATTAGAGCAATCGTACAATTATAGAGCTCAGATAGCCAGAATGAAATTGACACTCCGAGGATGCCTGCACCTACAATCCCGATGTCAAACTCTTTGTTTTCATGGTTCAATGATTATCATTGCTTGATTTTAGTTTGCACTTGCCGTTATTTGGTCGCGAATGAATTATTGACGTATAGTTATTTGTGTTTTTATTGTTGCTTTCTCTTTCTAACCATCGGTCTTTTGAGATGTAATCTCCGTTGGCTCAGCGCCTCTTGACACCAAATCGTTGAAAGTATCTCCAACATCATCCACGACAAACGAAAGATGATCTAGACCTTCACCAAGAATATAGGGAACATTGTAGGGTGAATCAGGAGGATACCAGTTCAGCTCAAGTCTTTGCCTAGAGATTGTGTCCTCTAGATGTTCATAGGTGCCTCTTCGTATCCATATTTTGAGGCATCACCTCGGTTTGTTTTCTTGAGTCCTAAAAGTCCTGTGTAAAACCTGACTGGCCCACGTCGGTAACCTGATGCCTGCATAGTAATGATACATCATGCCATGCCGCACTCTGAATTCTCGAATATAAAACAGGATTTCGCGGGACTGAAAGTACTATGGATCTGAAATCCATAAGCATCGCATTTCGGAGACGAGCTTTGTAGAGATGAAGTTAAAACTAGAGAAAAAATGATCGACTTGATTGTGAACTTGTACTGAATTTCTGCTTGAAAGGGAGATGGGCACTTTCTATGTTAAGGAATGTCACACAAGGTAACAGCAATCAAGCCGGTCGGAGGCGAAGGATTCAGCGAGCTTGACAATTGGCTTGGAATCATGGATATGGATCCCCCAATTTCATTGCTTGAGAAGCGCATCATGTATGAGCGGTTACTTGACATCCTGGCGGATACTCTTGAAGGTAATGACCCAATACCACAAAAGGTTGCTTACACTCTCCCAAACAAAGCAAAGCTACGTAAAGAGATGCGCAGAATAATCGAACCTTAGATTCAAGTGGTAGAGTACTGGCGTGGATACGGGTCTTTGGTCGGGGCAAATCTTGCCCTTGCGAGCACAATTGCTCCAACCACAACAAACACCACGCCAATGACCATGAATGAATACGCTATCATGGAGCCACCGCAAGCAGTTATGGAACCCCCGCATACGCTCAGAGAATCTAGATAGACTACACCGATTGCCATCATACCCAGCCCTCCCATGAAGAGAACCAGGCCTAGGATCAGATGTGCTGTATCCAAATCAATTCGCTTGATTTGAGCTCTGATATTTCAATAATTAGTCAGGGCAGAGTGTTCTAATTTTTAGAACAGCAACTCGAAGTTTATGATTTTGGTTGCTTGCCTGTGGAGGCCTCCTTTTGCTTACGCTCCTCTTCAAGTTTTACAACCTCCTTATCCGCAAATAAGACCCCCTTGTGGAAAAGGTAACCTAGGTATGGTCCAAAGATGGTTCCTATCGCCGTAACGAGTGTACCTATAGAGACAAATGCCATTGCAGCAGCGAATATCTTTGCCAAATCGTTGGGCGGCTGGTTAGGAGGACCTTGGGCCGTCGCGATCATCGCCATGAAATAGAATGAATCTACCCAATCCCATCCAGTGAGCCTCTGTATTCCGACTGTTCCCGTCGTCATCACGACAAGTATCGCAAGACAAGCATAGGCTGTTCTTCGAGCAAGCGGTGATAGTGGATGGTTGAAAAGTCTCCGTGATGGCAAGAGTTCGGCGTTTGACATTTTTGGTACCAGAATATAAAGAAAGTAGGTTCGAGCTTATTGGTTGAATGATTTGCCTAGCTGTTTTCAAGAGAAAACTGTATTGGTCTCCTCTCTTCGCAGAGTACTCGGCCTAAACGCGCGTATAACTAGAAGGTTTGAGGATTTCACAAGATTATGCTTCTTCACTGCAATAAATTTGCTGTTAATGTATGCGCTACCATTCTAATTCGGAAATTCACTTCTGGATCAGGTTTCTCTCACGCCGCCACCCAAGCGTGCTTACAATATTCTCAAGCCGAAGAATAGTTTTCATGGAACTTGTTCTACTGGCATCGAGACCTCCGCGAGAGCGAGCTTATTGATGGAAAGTGCTCACTTTCTAGCCATTTGTAGACGTTGGCTGGAATTTTCTAACTCCCTAGAAGGCTAGTGCCCACTGTTCAAATCAGGAAGCATTTCAACTATCAATTTCGTTTTCTTCGAGATACGCCACGAGCTTCCTGAGTTTTCGGACTGTTTCTGGATGAAGTCCATGCTCAATCTTCTCTGCGTCTCTCGTGGCTATGTCCTTTGGAACCCCTATGAGAAGCAAAAAATTGCGCAGCAATTCATGGCGCTCCTTCATGTTTCGAGCTAGGTTACGACCAGACTCTGTGAGAGCCATTCCGCGATATGGCTCGTGAACAAGGTATCCTTGCCTGTGAAGCTTTTTCACGATGCTTGTCACAGAAGGTTTGGAAACGCCCATTCGCTCAGCTATATCTGAAGTCGAAGCAAAGCCCTTTTCGAGCACCAAAGAATCTATTAATTCAAGATAGTCCTCGGTCGCTTCGGAAGATTTTCGTTCTACTACTGACTGCATCTCTCTGTATCCAAACCATTCGGGTATTAGGAGTTCCCAAAGTGAGATAGGACTCGAGTGTTTTAATGTTTTGTGCATGATACTGAGTTAGGGTCAACAAACTTTATATTGCGTATCTGACTTGGATTTATGTGACTAACTCTAGCGGAGATAATGCATTGGTTGAAGGTTTCCACAACAGCTTCGTCTAGGGTCGGAAAATCAGTAAAGGATTACGTGCGCTGGCTCGGGCCTGCGCTCATAGTTTCAGTCGCATATATGGATCCAGGTAATTACGGAACTGATCTTGCCGCAGGCGCCACTTTCAAGTATCAGCTGCTCTGGGCGGGCTGGCTCGCATCAATAATGGCGATGCTTTTGCAGTATTTATCTGGAAAGCTCGGGATCGCAACCGGGAAATCACTTCCTGAGATGGTCAGGGAATCTCTCAAGAAGAGCTCATTCATCATTCCATACTGGCTAGCTGCTGAGGCTGCCGCCGCCGCAACCGATCTTGCCGAGTACCTCGGAACTGTAATTGCTCTCAACTTGCTCTTCGGCGTGCCTTTGCTTTATGCGGCAATATTCGGAGCTCTTGATGTAATCCTTCTCCTGACAATGATGACGAGAAGGTTTCGATTGATTGATCAGTACTTCATGCTTCTCGTCAGCATTTTGGTGTTTGGAGTCCTTTATCAGGTCGTGGTCGTTCGTCCAGATCTTGCCCAGGTTGCCTACGGTTCTGTTGTGCCGCTTCTAACGTCCAATAACGCCGGCGGCCAGCTAAACAACCCTGTGTTGCTTGTGGTTGGAATGATAGGCGCGACCGTGATGCCCCATGCGATATTCGTGCACTCGTGGCTTACAAAGAACAAGACTGTAAAGGGAACTCATGAGGAGAAAGTTAAGAATAGAAGATTACACCTTGCAGAGACGGTAACTTTGCTCACTATCGCTGGGATAGTGAACGCTGGTCTTCTCCTTGTTGCTATTCCATTATATCCAAATCCAAACATAACAATCGAATCCGCGTATCACAGTTTCATTTCTCTGTTCGGCCCGGCAGTTGCAGTATTATTTGTCGTTTCAATGCTTGCGTCCGGATTGAGCTCATCGACTACTGGAACCATTGCTGGTCAGATAATTATGGAGGGATTGATTGGAAAGCATGGAAGTCTTTGGTTAAGAAGAATAATAACTAGGGTTGTGAATGTTTTCCCTACTACAGCTGCGATCCTTCTTGGTATTAACCCTCTGAATCTTTTGGTTTATAGTCAGGTGATTCTCAGCCTGCTGATTCCGCTCCCGATGATTCCGCTCGTGTATTACACGGCGAAGAGGCGCTTCATGGGCGACTTGGTGAACAGCAAGGCTACAATGATCTTGTCTCTGATTACTGTGATCGTGATAATAGGATTCAATGTGTTCCTGCTAGCAACAATAACGTGATTTTTGGATAGATTTCGTCTGGGTAGGGATTTGGACAGTAGGCAGGGTTGGCACTTCTGTTGGTAGATTGAGTAAACTCAGGGAGACAGAGCGCTTTTAGACCGACCAAAAACCGATTCTCTTCGCACGGCAACAAGTAGGATCTTAGTGGAGAGCTTGGTGAATGAAAGAAGGAATTGGTTCTGGTGTGGCTTCCGATACCAAAGCGTTCGTGCGTTGGACTATTCTTTCAGTCACTACATTAAGTTCATTCATGGTCGCGCTTGATTCGAATATCGTCACAATAGCTCTTCCAGTCATCGGGCCAGAGCTCTCTTCAGGTGTTTCGCTTCTTGGATGGGTCATAACAGGATACATTCTCGCAACTGCTGCCCTTCTTCTGCAATTTGGAAAGATAGGTGACAAATACGGTAGAAAAAGAATCTACCTTATCGGGTTTGCCGTTTTCGGGATCGCATCTGCATTTTGCGGCGTGAGCCAGAATGTGTACGAGTTGATAGGTTTTAGACTCTTACAAGGCGCCGGTGCAGCAATGCTCAGTGCAACTTCGTACCCTCTAATCTTTGCCTCGTTTCCATCTCACCAGCGCGGGGTTGCGATGGGTGTAAACTCTGTAGCTTGGGCTGTTGGAGCAGTCGCAGGTCCAGTCGCCGGAGGCTTTCTTGTATCAATTGATTGGCGTCTAATATTCTACATTAACGTGCCAGTTGCGGCCGCGGCAGTTCTCATAGGATTAAATAAGATACCCAAAACACTGGACGAAGGCTCTCCAAACATCAAGGAAATCAATCCTCTAAGCTCTGCACTCCTTGCCTTCACAGTGGCAATGGTTTTGATTTGGTTGACATTCTTTGATTCATTTTTTGCATTCGTTGGATTGGTCGGGCTGGCTGTGCTGGCATTCTCAGAAATGAAATCTAGCAATCCACTTCTTAACAGAGAGCTTACCAAAAGTAGAGGTTTCGTCGGTTCAGTTGTTGCGCTTGCGGTTTCAAACCTAGGTGTGCTTGGAATCCCATTTGCTTTGACCTTTTTCTATCAGATAGTCGTGGGCGCCTCTCCGATCCTCACAGGGTTCTTCATAGTGCCTCTCTCCATAGCTGAGGTGCTTTCAAACCCCCTAGCTGGCAGGCTATTCGATAGAATCAGAACCTCAGCTTCTTTGAGTCTTATTGGTACATCCGTAAATGGAGTTGCCACAATAGCACTCAGCTTCGCAGTCCTCTCTCAGACAAACTCATGGTACATCGACCTATTGCTTGCGATAATAGGGGTGGGAGGAGGATTCGTGTGGACTCCTTTGGTAGGCACCGCTCTCAAATTTGCTAAACCTGAACTGCGTGGTGTGGCAAATGGCACCTCATTTACATTGGTGAACTTGGGCTTTGCAGCAAGCGTCGCAATACTTGTCGCCGTCTCCGCGACGTTTCTCCCACAGTCTGTCGTGTCCCAAATTTACCTAGGAAATATAAGCGGGCTCACTCACCCAGAGATAACTCTGTTCAACCAAGGGATAGCCCGGAGCATTCTTGTGCTAGGAATAATTGATTTGATCGCGCTCCCGCTAATAATTTTCGTTCTTATGCAACAACGCAAGTCTTTTTGATGCATACCCCGACAAAGTAGACGAGTGATTTTGGTCGGCGATGATGAGGCGCCTAGCAAGATAGATCCGCATCTCTTGCAGTATCCCGAGACAGTCCAGTTCACTGGAGTCGTCGAGACATCACTCAAGTCGACGCATATTACTTCGCTTGCAGTCATTGCGGCGGGGATTCTAATAGCATTCAACGATTATCCTGCAGGACTTCTTCTTCTCATAGCATTCCTTGTGATTGTCCTTGGATTTGAGCTGTGGATGATGAGAAAATCGGTGAAATCAATAAGAATCACGCTCTACTTGAGAGAGAATCCTGTTCAGGCCTTGGAAGGCTCGTATCGGGTTGGAGAGATCGCAACAGGAGCAATCGACACTCAAATGGATTATCCAAACGAGATCGGATTCAGGCCCGCCCCAAAGCGGCGCCTCCTAATCTGGACTTTTGATTCGAAACAGGACGCAGAAATTGTGGCAAAAAGGTTGTTGGAATACTTGCCGCGAGACGATCATGAAAATTAGGCTCTGAACAGTTGATGATGATCTCAATTTGATTCTTGTAAATTTTTCAAGTTAAATTAGACATTTCTGGTTTCCATAATCGAACTGTCTTCCAACAAGTCTATCAGTGCGATTTGGCATGGTCATCGGTATCCTAAGGTGATTCGAAGCCTTTGCAAAACGAAGCTAAGAAAGCTCAAAATCACTACTATACTCTTACCCCTGAAGAGGTTGAGTTTTTTGAATGCTTTTCTTCCTTCATAGTTCCAAGCGGCCTGGATCTAAGGACTGAACCAGGTGCTAAGGAAGTCGGGACGATTCGCTACATTGATTCGACTTTCCATGATCTGCCGAAACCAGTCCAAGATTATTTCAGGGCCACGATTAAAATAATTGAGGATCTTTCAGATAGACTCTTTTCTAGACAATTTTGCCATCTAGAAGATTCCGACAGAAACGTGGTGCTACGAATGATGTATCTTGAGCCAAAGACTCGGGAGCGTGTGTTTGATATTCGCTCGCTTGCTCTGGAAGGATTCTATTCAGATTACCATGATCCTTGGTATGAAGGCATCTCAGCTTGGCAGATTGTTGGGTTCTCAGGAAAGAGAATTTCAGATATCAAGAAGGATTGGACGTTTCTTAAGGTTTGGAAAGATTGGTTAGAGCAAGACAAAAGTTCCAAGGAGTAGACAAGCCGTGCCTTATGATTTTGATGCTATTATCATAGGCTCGGGTGCGGGTGGAGGCCCCGTAGCCTGGCAACTTGCTCAAGCTGGAAAGAAGATTGCCATAATCGAGGCTGGAGATTTTTACACGACCAATGATTTCAATAGGTTCGAGCTGGGGCAGATTCGAAAGCTGTGGTGGAAACCACGCTGGACTTCTAATCACGAATTAGGCCTGGAAGATGAAATCTCGCTTGGAATGGGTCGCTGTGTTGGAGGCTCGACCACAATTTTCACCGCAGTAGCTGCAAGAGCTCCGCATTTTAATTTCAAGGAATGGTATGATGCATCCGGGATAAGAAACGAAAGAGGGGAACCATTCTCCCTTGAAGATCTTTTACCGTTTTACGAGCAGGTAGAGCGAGACACGAATGTGCGGAGGTACACGGAATGGGATGATGGTCTTAAGAAAATAGATGAAGGTTTCAAAAAGATTGGTCACCCATTTACACCAGTCGATGCGTTTGTCACACAGCAATGTGACAAATCAGGTTGTCTTTTTGGATGTCCTACAGAGGCAAAAAGAGGCACACTTGTCTCTTACATAATTCCTGCAGTTTTCTCAGGCGCACAGGTGTTCCATAATTGCACAGTGACAAAGATATTGTTTGAGAAAAAGGAAAATGGCGAAAAGCCGAGAGCCGAAGGAGTTGAACTCCTACGTGAAAATGGAGATAAGATGAAACTCAGTTCGAAAATTGTGATTGTTGCCGCTGGCGCGCTAAATACACCGTTGTTGCTTTTGGATTCTGGAATAGAAGAGCTAGTCGGGCACACCAAGAGTACATCACAGATTGGACGGAACTTTGGCGTGAACACTGCAGTTATGGTGTTCGGGAGATTCGATGATGTCCTAAACAACTGGCTTGTGCATCCACTTTCAGGTCGCGTCACTGACTTTTACCAGAAGGAAAGAGGTGGATTCCTGCTCGAAGCTTCTTCCATACTTGAAGGACCACTTGGGTTTGCAGAGCTAATTGTTGATGAAGAAGGGATCCCATTATGGGGCAAGAAGCAGAAAGAAGTGATGATGAATTACAAGCATTACGCAGGAATATTCATCAACATCCACGATGGAAACGATGGAAGGATTTTTAGAGATCCGGAAACTGGTCAAGAAAAGTTCTACAAGCCGGTGTCGAGTTCAGATAAGGCAAGATTCAAGGCCGCAAAATCGCTTTGCAGAGAAGGATTGTATGCTGCCGGAGCAATTGATACTCTTGCCACAATGTACTTGAGTCATCATGTGCAGGGATCTTGTAGGATGGGGAATGATCCGTCTAGATCAGTCGTCGATTCGAATTGTTTGTCGCATGATGTGGATTCGCTCTACATCGCAGATGGAAGCATTATACCATCCGTTATTGATGTTAATCCATCACTCACAATTATGGCTCTATCACGAAGGCTGGGAACTCATATTCTTTCGAAAGTGCTGAACTAGAACATTTTAGAAAAGTGAGCGGAGTTGGCGCGTAGTGATTACGACAATTCTGAATACAGACTTGATTCTGGTATGATCATTTCGTTTCATAAAGAAGGACTAGATAAAAGACACAACGCGTTGATATTATTGCATGGACTCGGTGCGCACTCTGGCACTTGGAGAAAGAACATTCCATATCTTTCTCGTCAAGGCAGAACAATAATAGCTCCAACATTGTCTAGGGATGATGTCTCGCCCAGAAGCGGTACAATTGAAACCCATGTTAGTCATATCGGTAAACTAATTACTAAGCTTGAAATTCAGCGAGCATCTTTAGTCGGCAATTCAATGGGTGGGTGGATAGCCATGCGATTGGCAATTCTATATCCAGAGATTGTGAATTGTTTAGTGCTTGAAGATACGGCGGGTGTCGGTGCAAAGGCAGACGAGAATATTGAAACAGAAAACAAGAGAAACAGCTTGCTAGAGAAGGTAAACGAAACTTCCATCCCAACTCTAATAATTTGGGGCCGACATGATTCCATAATCGCTTTGGAGGAAGGAAGAATCGCTAATGCTGCAATCAGAAAAAGCACGTTGATTGTGTTTGACAACGCTGGACATGTTCCACATTGGGAGCAACCTGATGAATTCAACACGACGGTAGAAAAGTTCCTTTTCAGATTTGAGAGGAATTCCAGCCCCGCTCACCCTGACTAGTATAGATAGAATCTGCAGCGCTTGTCGACAAGAAGTCAGAAGCGACGTTGGAATGTCTAAAGTATAATCTACAATAGATTCCTTTTTTCCGTACTCGCTACAAAAAACGAAATGATGAAGCTCTCAGGATGACGCTGAGGTAGCGGCTCTCATTCTGTTGAGATAGGAGCGAGAGGAGATGCGGGATCTACGATTTCTGATGCGAACTATATCAACGAGACGACGCTTGCTCCAATATTCAGGATGCCTGCTTTTCCATTGTTTGAATACGTCAAGACATTTACTCCTAGCTGAGGCTTAGTACGTAACTTGCTTTTCCTCATCAGATGTGTTACTATAGTGACAATTCCCATGTAATAGTTAGAACTTCGACAACCGCCGAAGTATTCTTTGATTGGTTTTGTAGATTAAATATCAATGCCTTTTCCAGATTGAAAGATTTGCCGTGAAGAGTCTAAGACAGAAAATCGCAAAGGTCCAAATCAAGAGAAAGCGGCAGCGAAGGGAATACAACGGCTTCGATATGGACTTTTACTTCGGAACCAACGCAGTCTAGCGATCACTAGCGCTTGCCAAGATAGTGTGCTCGCCAAAGGGCAACTAGTCTTTTCAAAGCAACTGTTAGAGCCTCGATTTGTGTGCTTCGAGTCAGGGAAGGATCTGTACAGACTTGAACAGAGGCCTATTAGATCTAACGAAACTCATACTTTGTAATGAATTTTGATGCTTCATAGAATGAGCGCCCAAATCCAGCTCTTATTTCAGCTTCTGAAAAAGCGCAATGTCATAAGTAGAAGATGTAACAATGGCTTTGGACTCTTATCCACTTCATGGTCGAACCCCCCCTCCCCCCTTTTCACAATGGAGTACATGCTGGTCTTCCCTAAGGAATGAGTATCCACAAATAAACAAAAGAAAGCTCAATCATGCATGAAAGTGCAAAGTAACTAGTTGCATAATCCCAAAGAAAAAGTGAAGGAAAGCGGAGCTGGTCGCTCCGCTTTCCAATCCTAGGTCTATCCTATCGAAGAAGACGCTGTGGTTCCAGCCTGAGCTACGAGTCCATTCCCAGTAAGAGATACGACATAGTTCTGTCCTGGTATGACGAGTTGTGTCTGGATCTGGCTCCCTAGGTCAACTAGTTGCTGTCCTATCACGATCGGTCCTGAATACGTGAAGGTCGCGCTTTGACCAGGTGCTAGAAGATATCCGCCCGCAGCAATCTCCTGATACATCTGTGCTCGAGTAGAGCCGTTTAGCACTGCGAGTGTCTCGTTTGGCTCAACAACGAACACGTCCGAAGTTGAGAGCCTAGATTGCCATCCTCCTGACGTCGATGTTCCAGTAGTAGTCGCGGCGAGACGGAATACCATGGATGCGTTGCCCTGGTTTTGCACAGTTATCGAGAGCGAGCTCGGAGTCATTGTGACCGAAGTCACGCCAAACGCCGACTCTTTCTGGACAACTGCCCACCACGAGTCTTGGTTAAGGTTCTGCCTTTGTCCGATGTGGTGCGCCTCTGCTGGTATTTCCTGTGTTGGAACAACGTATCCTCTTGCCGAGGGTATCAGTGCGAATGTTGGGTTCTGTGGAGTTCCTAGCAAGAGAACTGTTGGAGTCAAATCGATGAGCGCCGCAGAGGTCTTTGCGGCCGTGACTTGGATTCCTCCCTTGACTGGGATTGCGAGCACATGCTCCTGGTACACCAGATCCGCGCTATAGTTCACGCCGTTGTATGTGACACTCGCAGAAGTGATGTTGAACCTGATTGCATTGAATATTCCTGAGTTGATGTTTGACGATGCTATTGTTTGCGACACATCGACCATGCTCATCAAGTTGAGCTGTCCTGAGCCGCTAAGTGTAGTCCACCCTGAGTTGTTACCCGCGTCTGCGATATGGACTTGGACATTGTTGTAGTTGATGTAGAGTGCTGTTACTCCTGTCGGGACTGTTGGAGGGTCAGTCAACATAACTGACAAAGTCCCGCTATTTCCTCCTATTCCTATTGCCGGTATGTAGATAGATGACGCAATGAGCGCGACTGCGACTATGGCCGCAATCACGCCGGATATTGCGACGCTCTTTTTGGTGTTCATAGCCCAGTGTAATCATGGGAACTCTACTAGAACCAGCATTTTCGAACGTCGTGTTCACAAGGATTCCGAAACTGTTCAGGTTGTTTCCCATGTTGTTCACACTATTGAACAAGGGAAAAGCGGTATGATGATTAGGTAGTACTTCCAAAGCGCATGGTCAATTGAACACTCTCCATGGTCGATACATGGATCCAGAATCTATTTCGAGGAGGTTTTGAAAAGATTGCCCACGGATGACTCTAGCGAAGATAAGCGAAACATTGCCGAATCCCAGCTAAAGGGGAATACTCTTCGTGTCTATGTGTATCTTGTATCCCATAAGAAATCAGGAGTAAGGGAGATTCAGAGAGCACTTCACTTCTCAAGCTCCTCTCTTGCCCAGTATCACCTCACAAAGCTTGTTGATCTTGGGCTCTTGAGGGAGAATGGTGGTGAGTATTTTCTAACGGAACAGGTGAAAGTGGATGTTCTCAAGGACTTTTTGCAGTTTGGCACTTTCATAGTCCCAAGATTTGTGTTCTACGCAGTATTCTTCTCCATAGTCACAGGTTTTCTTGGCTATGTCATCTTGATTGAAAGCGTCTCGACTGTAGATTACCTGTTCGAGGGCCTCCTAGTGTTCGCTTCGATACTTTTCTGGTATGAAGCGCTACGGGCTTGGACTAGAGGTCCAGCTTGAAGGAATCAAGCTTTATTTCGCTTGATTCTTTGGCCTCTCCATTCTCACACCTTCTATCTATAAAGGCCTGATCGAGTATCATTTGTTTAGTAGATCCTCAAGCAAAACCACACCTCCGTCCAAAAAGGAAAATTTTCGCTGGTTTTACTCTTCACTTCCCTTCAACGTAGCTACTGGTCCAGTATCGCTTTTCATCCAGTTGTATGTCCTGCAACTTCATGGAACTGTGATAGATGTCGGGATTGTAATTACTCTCTTCAATGCGGTGAGCATTCCAGCCGCAATGATTTGGGGATTCGTCACAGATAGGCTTCAGAGGCGTACTCCGATAATCATCTCATGTTACACTAGTGTCGCAATAATTCTCTTCGTTTTCCTCATGGTAAAATCGGTTTATGGAGTGGCTTTTCTCTATTCTATCTTCTCCTTTGTTTCTTCTGCTGCCACGACGCCGCTGAACCTGCTCATAATGGAGACCCAGCCAAAGTCGAAATGGGCACTGGCATTCGCGATGTTCTCGATGGTTTCAAGCGTCGGAACTACTGTTGGAATCGCTGTTGGATTTCTATGGTCTGCTTTTTTTCCACTCGACCTGATCATCATTCCACTCGGTATTCTTTCACTAATTTCGGCAGTGCTTTCAGCAGTAATAATCAGGGAGCCCAGTTTTGTTTTCGAAAGGCAGATGATGGTTCTTAACAGGCGGAGTTTCTTTCAAAGAATTCTAGCTCTTCCAATGATGTTTCTAAAGATCCCCCGGCTTGTCGATTTCAGGTCTGTATTCAAAGGTATGAGATACGACCTCACACGGCAGGTTCCAGTACTCTACCTCTCAATTTTTGCATTCTACATCGCAAGTGGGATATTCAATACATCATTTGCTCCATCTCTTATCAAATCTGGCATTCCAAACAGTGAAGTGTTTTTAGTCTCCTTCGTGGCTATGTTGGTTCAAACTGCTTCATTTTACTACGCTGGGCCTTACATCGAGAGAACATCCTTGAGGAGGGCGGCCATCGGAGGTCTGATTGTTAGATCTTTGTGTTACGCCGTAATTGGTGTGTCTTCAATTGCGCTGTTCGGATCTGAGTACCTATGGTCCAGCCTGATATTCTATCCAATAGCAGCTGGCATCGCATTTGCAGCGTATTATACAGCATCAAACACTATGATTTTCAACACCCTTGGGCAACGGGGACAAGCTTCAACTCTGGGTGTTTACAGCGCACTTGTAGGAATCGCGACAATGTTTGGTTCCCTTATCTCTGGTTTTACTTCGTTCTATATTGGATATTACGCGACGTTCGTATTAGCAGCTCTATGTTTGGCATGTGCAGCTGCTCTAACATCATTTATTTCCGGACAAAAGCTAAGCGTAAATTCGCCAATATGAGTAGAAAGGTCTGGTATAGATACCGTGTCGTCAATGGGCTTTTTCCTCCAAATTTCAACCCAAACTCCGTTGAAGGACATGAGATTTGCTGAAAACACGACAAGTTGAACCAAGGAGCATCGTGATAACTTTAATTTGTCCAAAGTATTGACGCTGGAGCGGATGTCCCTTATTGGTCAGCTGCCCCTAGCGGCTGTGTGGATGTACTGTAAGAATATGAATGAAAGCAAGCGTTTTTACAGAGATATAGTAGGTCTCAAGTTAATCGATGAAAACGACGGAGAAAATGGGAGCATTCATTTCGACCTTGGAAATATCAGACTGTCTCTCCTTCCGAAAGCAGATGTGAAAGGTGGAAAAAGCGACCCAAAACCAATCGCTTCAGATCATCTCCTCTTTCTCGTAGAAAGCTCAATAGAAGCGGTTCAATCAGATCTAGTGAAGCGTGGGGCTAAAATGAGAACGAAAAAACTCGTTGAAGATTCTTTAGGCAAGACATCCTCATTCAGCGATCCCGACGGCCATCTAATTTATTTGTGGCAACCGCCCAAAAGAGAATCAAAAAATTTCAAGGGTGTTGAAAACTTGGTCAAGCACTACGAATCTGTTTCAAGAGCTCTTGCAGATCTTCGAGAAGTTGACGACGAGTAAACTTTAGCTTTCTCTTAATTTAAACACTTTCAGTATCTAAGGATCTTAGGCCTTAAAATATCACAATCATGATTGTTTTCCCCGAGCAGTTTGGTCTAAGCATAGAAAAAATATTCCCAGAATTCACATAGAATCAAACACCGTGAACTGCAGTAATAGAGCCATATGATTTACGAAACTCGGATACTTCTATAGCAAGTGATATTAGGGAACACGAGTATGTTTTTCAAAGCGAGGTATTTCTATTTTTGAAATGGTCCGAGTAAGGAATTCTGTTCCTATTCAAAAAGGAAATAACCTAGAAAGAAGCGCAGTGTATAAGCGATCTTGCATCGGTATTTGATTAGGTTGAGCAATCTCCGTCACCATACCCAACTCGACACAATTCAGTTGTTAATAGGATTGAGAAGAGAAGTGGAACAATTCAGGAGCGTTGTAAAAAACCTACGAGTTAGCGAAAATGCAATTGAGTTTGATTTGTATGTAATTGATGATAATTTGAAAACTAAATCCCTAGAGAAATTAAGTAAGAAATTTGGCGATGTTTTGACCGCTAGAAACCTGGATTCGGACAATGAATTTCAGAGCAAAGACAGTGTAATCAAGGAGACAATAAGCCTATTCAATCAACAACGCTATTGGGAAAGCCATGAAACATTAGAACAAATATGGAGAAGGGAACCAAAGGGCCCCGAAAAAGATGTTCAGCAAGGGATAATTCTGGCCGCATCTGCAATGGTCCATTTTCAAAAAAATGAAAACGATGTCTGTCTAGGCATGATACCAAGTGCTCTAGCGAAAATTAATCAGTGGCGTGAAGCTAAATATTACGGTGTGAGCATTATTGATCTTAAACGAAACCTTCTTCAAATACTCGAATCAAAAATAATAGCTCCGTTTGAAATCTAAAGATATACTATTGACGCGGATTGGATCCCTTACTCATTGCCAATGGGCTCATGTGCTTGATCAGACACGCTAGAATAATGTTGTCTGGTGTTCTTCCAATCGTTTACGGATTTTATCTTGTGGTTTTTGTTTGAGGGTATCAATATTAGTCGTTACTTCCTTAAATCTTGAACTATTTTCCAAGTTCTCTTTCGGTAATGGTTCAGAAAAAGTTGTTTCTTGAATGATGTGTTCAGGTTCTTGAGTTGTTGAACTAGAAGACAAATAGTCAGTCATATCAACTTGTTGACCTTCGGGTTTGAAAAGAGTTGAAAGTTCTTCAGCTGCCATGATGAATCTACTCCTCAAGTATTCGCCGACGTCGTATTTCTGTGAGAGTCTGAGGCCTAATTGAAGATATTTTTCGACCGAACCTCGAGTGACACTTGCCTGAAGGTCGGCTCCGCAATTAAGGCAGTTACCTCTGATTGGCATTCTTCGGAATTTTGAACCACACTTCTTGCAACGGAATCTTTGCGAAGTAAACGCTTTGGTGTTTCCAATAATGTCGGGTAACAAGTGAGTTCTGAGTACTGATTTTACAACTTCGTCAGGATTCACAGCTTGGATCTTCTCAGCGAGTTCTATTTGTCTGTCTAATTTTTCGTTTAAAGTGACCAGAGTGGAATAGCTGCTTCTGCTCTGCTTAACAGTGATGGTTGTAGTTTCATGTGTAAATCCAAAATTCAAAAATTGTTCTTTTGTTCCTAGTCGGTGTTTAATGATGTCCATTTTGGGTTCGATAACTGCTGGTGACTGCTTGTTCTGGGTTGCTTCATAGAACTCAATTGGATAGCATGACATGACATCCATGTGATGTGCTTGTCTTTGAACCTCTTTAGGGAGGATGAATGGTTGGACTAACAATGGGGCATCCATTAGTCCACCGATTATGGAAGGAAGGAATTTTTTTGAGAAATTAAGCAAAACATCCATCAATAAGATTATGCTGTCCCCATCGCCATCACAGTCTCTGCGCTTTGCTGAATGCCAATATGGAGTTGCGAAACATGCCTGCGCATTTGTGTATCCTATTAATCTCCCAATCACCCCGACTGATGTATGAGGAGCTAGGCCCACTATTAGTTCTCCTACTACATCTTCTGGATTGTTAATTTTGTAGTAGGGAGTTTCGGCTCCATAATGATGTATTAACAAGTCATCGATATATTTAGAAACGGCGACAAGAAAAGTGCCTGCTTCGAATGGTATTATAATATCTTGGGCGAAGAGCTCGATGGTCTGATCTTCTCTTTCTAATATGTTGCCTTTTGCATCATAAGTGTACCCCAATTCTTTCAGTTTAGCAATGCTAGTGTGGATCTGTCTTGGTTGGAAATGTGTCAGTGGAACATTTGTAATGTCATATCTAATAGTACCATCTCTGTATACAGAAAGATCGTATTTTTGCCTGAGCAATATTTTTTCCAGTCGTTCTGGAATCTTCAATTCGTTTGATAGACCCAAAACTCCCTTCAAGGGTTTGACAGGATTATATTCTACTCGCAATGAGGCTGTTTTGAGTTCATGTTTAAGAGGATAAGGAAATAAAGAGGACTGCTTGAGTTGTCCTTTGCATGCCATACAGTGTGTCTGCGTTAGGTCATAATCTATCTTTCCGCATCCGACACATTGTTTGAAAAGTCGAGTAGGTGTCTTGCAAGTAGGACATTTTGCTGAAAATGTGCGGTCTTTACATTCTGGACACTCCGAGTTTACGAGTTCAACAACTAACCTATCAGTACTAAGGGCACTTAGAATATCCCTTGACAAACCTTCCGACTTCCCAACCGGAAATAGGCCGTGCACCGGGGGTTTCATTTTTCTCGACATCGCTTTTTCTGGCCTCCCTACTCTAACACCCACAAATGTTGAAGATTTTCCTTTAATCGGTAGACGCGCCAATGTCGAGACTAGTTCTAGTGAGTTATTCCACCTTTCCGTTGGTAGAGATATGTCAGGCGCTCCAATGGCAAGGCACCGTGAAAGCATTTCGGCATTCGTTTCGGCGATTATTATTTGATCTGGACCGACCAATGAGTATTGAACTCCAAGCGTCTCAAGAATTTGTTTTGACTGAACAGGTGCTAAAAGCATGGAAGTGATAGTTTTGGTGGGGAAAACATCACCTATAGTTTCTTGTTGTTTTATAATCAAGGTCTTCCGCAAGTATAGAATCTGCTCAGGAGTCACTTGGTCCCAATAGAGTAAGTACTTTGGGTGCAGTGGTACTCCAATAATCTCGCTCATTTGTTGTGCCTCAGAAAACGATGGCTTGCACCATAAAGGTTGGGAGATGAAGGCGTTTATTCGTTCTCTGGTTATTCCGAGTTCTTTTTCTGCCCCTTCCAAATTTTCGTATCTCTTGTTAAGCAGACCTTGGAGGTCTTGGGCCCACCATTCTTCGACGTAAGCAGATGGAACGAGTTTCATGTTGTTCTCAAGGAAGTCACCGTAAGAAATCAAAATATCACCTAAGTAAATTACAGACTCTGCTTGTGTAGCAAGCGCAGCTGCGTGCTCCACATCTTTTATTTTAACTACTGTTCCATTCTTTAGCCTCACTATTGGTGTTTCCAATGTGTCAACAAAAGCTATGCTTGCAGCTTTTCCTGGCATGTCAACTTTGATTTGTGTCCCAGTTACAATAGGGTAGTTTAGTAACGCTGTCACAGCTGGGTGTATTCCTATTGCGTGTAACCCAGTGTTAGGAGCTCTTCCATATCGTAATCGAAAGCCACCGATTCTTCCTGGCATTGAGAGAACAGGACGTCCTGATATTACCTCATCGAAATGAGAAGATGCCGCTTTTGTCTCTTCCGTACCTTGCTGCCTTCCGCCTGAAAGTCCTGAAAGCCATTCCCAATCTACTATCCCAAGCTCCGCTAGGAGTTTCAGTAGTTTTTTTGATTTCCCAACAACTCCGTCATTAAGAACGCGAAGAGCTCCGCCACGAACCTTGTTTGTCTGTATGCGCCGCATGTCACGGTGGACTACAACTTCGTAATTGTCAGTCCACACACCATCAACTTCGACAGGCAGGTTGGTTAGAGCTTTCCGAACGTCTTGATCCGTGATCTTGTATTGAAAGTTACCCACATCACGTTCATAGATTCTTAATTCTTCGACAAACCTGCTTGGTTCGTCTTCGAATGTTGTCGCATTATACTTGTCAAGGCCTAAAGTCTTCCTTACTTGGTCAGCAATGACTAATGTTAATGCTGATTCGGTACCTCCTGCTGACCTGATAGGGCCTGCGAATTGTACACTCAAATAGCGGGAACCATTGGAATTCTCTTTAGTCGTAACAGAAGATACGCCCTGAATTGGTGCTACTGTGACGCCGTCAGTCACTATTGCGAGTCCTATCCTTACCGCTGACTCTGCCGGATCTTGACCTCGTGGAAGTGTGTATTTTCCAGAGGCGACTTCTGTTGCTATAGTGAGGGCTGCGGCTTCCGTCCTTTGCTCAGTCAGAAGAGACCTGAGCCTATTTGCTATGGGGACGTCTAACAGCTTGGCAACCCTGTCGGCTAGATCGGTGGCGACAGGAGATTCTACTTCTACTGATGGGTCCATTCCCTGCGCTTTGACAAGACGAGCAAGTTGGTATTGTTCGTCCAGTTCTTTGTAGATGGTATTTTGATATGATTGGTACACCTTCGGAATCGGGGTCTCATCACTCACGTGACATCACTATTGTGATACCATTTGGCAGATATCACTTAATGGCTTCTCATACCCTTGAGTTTCAAGCATTGTCCCCAAAACAATGACGTCGGCACCAGCTTCAGCTGCGTCTTTGGCATGTTGTGCTGTCTTTATACCTCCTCCAACCAACAAAATTCCATTGTATACTTTCCTCACGGCGGTTATCATAGCCTTTGAGACCTGTCCATCTGCACCTGATCCTGCTTCAAGATAGAGAAATCTCATACCAAAATACTGGGCTGCGAGCGCGTACATGGCAGCGAGGCCTGGCTTATTTGGAGGAATCCCTCGTGATCGGCCGATGAATCCAGCAGCCCCTCCTTCCCCGACAATAAGATATGCCATTGGGATTGCCTCAATATCGTACTTCCTAATAGCTAAAGCACCCAAAGCCTGAGCCTCGGTTATGAAGTAAGGATTATCAGAATTCATAAGAGAACTAAAAAAAATAGCGTCAGCTTTTGGAGATACACCAGTGACGTTACCTGGAAATAATATCACAGGTAGCGTCACGTCGTGCTTGATCTGTATCACAATGTCATTAAGTTCGAGCTGGTCTACAGCAGTTGATCCTCCGACCAGGATTGCTTTTACTCCACACTTTTCCGCACTCACAGAAAGTTTTGCTGCGCTGGAGGGTGTAGTGTTTTCTGAGTCAAGTAATGCTACGCAGATTGTCTTGTGCTTTTCAATTAACGCTTTGAGTTTGGACTCCACTTGCTTCAGTGTCTGGTACACCCGTCTGTCCTGAATTGAACCGGTCTACAAATTCGTTATAGATGTCTATTGGTTCTTTTCCTCTGTTGGATATTTCTTGACTTATTCCACAGCTTCCACATGAGATAACAGTGGTTTCCTCCTTTGGTTGTAATCTTACACTAACCATCCCGCAATTTGGACATGTAAAGACTTTCGGGAGTGTCTTCTTAACTACGTGAACAACTCGCCTTCTTCGACGACCCATAATTTACCATCCGTTCGCCGAGCTGCATCGCATAATTAGTTTGCTATTTATTGTGTGTTAAGTTTTAACATATTTAGAGGTGTTAATGATATATTCTTGCTTGATTTTACACCTTATTACCTATAAATTTAACTTTTCTTCGATTCCAAGAAGTAATACACTTTTGTATCATCGTAACAGACGTCGTGTAGATGATAGAGAAATTCAGAAGCGATCCGTTGTTCAGTCATCTGCTGGAAAAGAGTTTTTTGACTGTCACACAAATTGACACGATTTTGGCAGAACGAGACCATGATAAATTAAGAAAGCGCGCATCCCTGAGAATGAAACATAACATTAGCTCAGGCGCCTTTTTGAGATCCTTGAGGCAGGCCCAACATAACATTGAGGCCTCAATTTATACCCTATTGCTACTTGAGTATGCGCATCTTGTTGATACATCAAAGCTAGACCAGTTGGCACGGATTGGAGCTCTAGTCGAGCAAGTAGCAGGCGTCAGCTCTGGCTCCGAGAACTTGGGTCAGTTGACTGATGTTATTGGAGAGTTTGTAGGTATATTCAGTGGTAGACGAAAGGTTAAATTGTGATGCGTTCTTCGAAGTTTGTGATTTATAATCACTTTGCCCATAGATGACGTCACAATTGTGTCATTAGCGACTTCAGTTGTTGCATTAGTCATCGTGACGATAGGCGTGTGGGTGGTGCAACGTGATGTAAAGGAATTGAGGCTGGTTGATAAGAGTCTGGATGCTTATGCTATTGTAAGTGACTTTAAGTCAAGAAGTTTAAGATTGGAAGAGCTTGTCACGGATCAAAGGATAAAGCTGGAGGTTCTTCAACTGAGGCTAAAACGTGCTTTGCAAAGCAATGAAGTAGGTAACAATGTTTCTCCATTAGTCTCAGAGGATCGCATTGATCCAAGAGGTCACAGCGAAATAGTTCCGTTGTCAAGTAAAAGATCGTTTGGAGTAAAGAGGGTAGGGAGTACTCAAACTCGCAAGCCCTCCAAGCAAGAGTCAGATGGTTTACGTGTGGACATTTTGCGGTTCGTTCTTGAAAGTGGCCAGGTAAGCGCGAAACAAGTGCAAGGGAGGATTGGGAGGTCTAGAGAACATACTGCTAGAGTGATGAATGCTTTGTTCAGAGAGGGCGTTGTAAGTAGGGAAGTGTCGACTAGGCCGTACACATACTCTCTCACAGAGGTAGGCCGTGTCCAACTTGAGAGAGGTGCTACCTAGGAATGAGTTGAGTACCGTCTCCAAGCTCCTGTGTTTGCTGTGGTTCAAGTGGAGTTTCTGTTGTTTTGTTGAGTCTGTAAACCCAGCCGAGGCCGGATCGGGATCGTGTCAGGAACCCCCTGTTGGCAAGCCTTGCCAGGTAGGTGGAAACTACGCTGAGCGTCGATGGTAAGCGGTACTGATGCTGGTATGCATCTAATACATCTGCAGATGTGAAGGATCCGAAAATGAATTTGGTTTCTACGAGCTCATATAATCGTGAAAAATTAGTGTCAGCTACCTGTGAATCTTCGTTTTGAGGTGAAGGAGCTGAGATTGAGTGGACGAAGTCGAGGAGCTTTGTGAGGTTTTCCTTCGAGGGGGAGTCAACACTAACAGAGTATCTAGATCCGCTTGAATCGGTGAAGTCCACGCGCACCTTGGTTTGTTTAGTTGGCATGGTGTTGTTGACAGATTTACACTGTTAGTGTGGACATGTATAAGCTGTGAAGGTGTGAACTTGTTGTACTTAGTGTCAGCTAAGCTTTGCATTGTTGAGGTATCGTGGAGGATATTTGATTCGATTGGTTGTAACGTGATTTATTTGTGATTGTTGCGAACTGAGTATTGGTGACAATTGAATGTTTGTTCCAGTGGAAATGTAGGGGTGGCTGATCGTGGGTAGTTAACAAGTGAATAGTTGTAAAATAGGCTCCATTGGAAATGTAGGGGTCAGTTCTAGTAATAGGATATGTTGCTTTGCGTGCTGTAGGGGGCACCCTAGATGTTCCAGTGGAAACGAGTACTTGTTATAGGAATTCGATATTGGTAATTTGGTTTAGTAGTAGTCAGAAGTCAATTCTTATTGAGTATGCTCTTTTTATTTATCTAACAGTGAATGTGTATGTGGAACTTTCAAAGCTTATCATACCAATCCTACGGATAACTATGAACTTTCCAGTCGAAATCATGCTCGGGGGGATAAATTGACGAGTGAATCATTAGATTCAATATTTCAGCGCGCAATACACAACACACCACTTTTCAAGGCCCATCAAGCCTTACAGTCTGATTATGTCCCGGACCATCTACCATTTAGAAACCAGCAAATCACAGCGGTCGGTGAGGTACTTGCACCGATCCTTCACCAGTCAAGGCCATCTAATCTGCTAATCTATGGAAAAACTGGAACAGGGAAGACGGTCGTGACACGTCACGTCACAAACAGACTCGATAATACATGTAAGAAGCAACATGTTAGGTCCTCATTCGTGTACTGTAATACTAGACTAAGCGGGACTGAATATAGAACGCTCGCAGAGCTTGCCAACGGCGTCGGCCTAAAAATCCCTTTCACAGGCCTAGCTCTCTCCGAAGTCTTAACACGAATTCAAGAACATATTAAAGAGAACGCACTGCATTTAATCTTCATACTAGATGAAATAGACTCCTTGGTAAGAACATTCGGCGACGATCTCCTTTACGGACTCACTACCTCCTCGGAAAAAGTCACTCCTGGCTTTATATCTCTAATTGGTATATCGAACGACCTTCAATTCAAAGAAGATTTGGGCGCAAGGGTCCTCAGTAGACTATCTGAAGAAGAACTCGTCTTTCCACCCTACTCTGCCGAGGAACTCAGGTCTATCCTCACCGACAGAGCATGTGTTGCATTGCTACCTAATTCATATACGAGTGCTGCAATCAATCTCTGTGCCGCCCTTTCTGGATCAGAGCATGGAGATGCTAGACGAGCTGTAGATCTACTAAGAGTAGCAGGTGAAATCGCCGAAAGAGAAGGTGTGGGACAACTTGAAGAAAAGCATGTCCGAATAGCCCTTCAAAAAATTGACCAAGACAGAATATCGGAGGCATTGAGAACACTTCCATTACACGCTAAACTAGTCCTCCTAAGTTCAATACACTCATCACGGAACCAGCAATCCAAATCTTCAAGTGGTTTAGTTTACGACAACTATGCTGACCTATGCAAGAAGACCGGTCTTGAACCACTCACACAACGCAGAGTCTCTGGCTTACTCACAGAGCTTGACACTCTCGGCTTGGTCACTGCCACAGTCATAAACTATGGTAGGTATGGCCGAACCAAGCGAATAAATTCACAAGTGTCGTTGGAAACGGCCAGCAAGGTCTTTTCCGACGACCAAGCAATAAGACATTTAGTCGTTTAGCTAACGAGCCCATCATTGCTCGTCAGAAATTCCCTTAGTGTCACCTCTAGTGTCGCGAGGTTCACAATTGGAACTAAACCAGGCCTTGGACTTATACCTAAATTTGCCTGATAAGACGTCTGGCCCTGCCAAGTTCCTGAATTTATAATCAACGTTCCCCTATACCTCTCAATTCCTACACTATGGACATGACCAGCGTGAAAAATATCGGGCACCTGCTCCACCACAAGCCTATCATCCGCTTCTGGCGCTATAGGAGTCCTAGATCCAAACATTGGAGCCAAATGCCTAGCTTTAAGGAGAATTTTCATAGCTTCAGCAGGCCTTTCATATGAGAGCCCTGGAGTAGCAGCCAAAACATCGTCAAGGCTCCTACCATGGTATATCAAAACCGAAACCCCATTCAGCTTCACAAAGCAAGGATCCCCTAACATTCTTAGGTTGGGCAAGTCATAAAGCCCTTCAGCATACTTTCTAGGTATGCTTGGTTGAGGCAGTGCCTGCCTAGTCGAATCATGATTACCTGGAATCGCGAGAATAGAAATCTCTTTCGGGATTAACGCAAGCTTTCTTGCTACCATATCATATTGAGCTGCGATGTTCGTCTCAACAAGCTCGTATTCTTGATTCGGGAAAACTCCCACCCCATCAACAATATCTCCTCCAATAATAACATACTTGAGATGTGCGAGAATCTCGTCGTCTATCTCTTCATGTAGACCTCTCCCATTGAGCCATACAAGGAATCTATCAAATGCTCCTTGAAGAAACTTATTGCTTCCAACATGAAGATCTGACAAGAACACCGCGTATGCCGTTTTCTTAGATGTCGCGGCAACCCTGTTAGGTACATCTGGTTGAGTTATAGAATGGGCTATTAACCGGCCTCCTTTTCCCTCCAATTCTACCAAAATACACGCATCTAAGGAAACTTGACCAGCAGCCTTTACCACTTCATCCTTCATTGCAAATATGCTTGTCCGGCCACTTTCGTCGTCCAAGACCAATTCCACTCCATTCTTCATAGTCCGTTTTGATAACACCAACCCACATACTCTTGACCTTCCTTTGTGATTATTAATTTGGGATATCTTCTCAATCTGCCTCGCCTCAGGTCTCTCCTTTAAGATTCGAGATAGCTTCTCATATCGACTTTTGAAAAGTTGAGCAAATCCATCTATCCCGATAGCTTGAGCACTTTGTGTAGGATCTGACATAACCTCTACATTTGTTGCAGCGACATCAGCGCGTGCAAATTTATTTCCATCAGCAAGGACATTGAGCTCTTGATCAAGAGTCTCGAATACATCCGGAACAAATTTCTTCAAATCTTCTCCAGTAATCGTCCTCATTTCCTTAATAGTCGAAATGCTTCCTTGTGCTCTAAGCTTCTCTTCTATCACTGTCGCAACGAGGGGCTGTAGACTACCTTCACGTCCTTGCCCATTCATGAATGCTACCATCAAACGAATCGCACTAGGCGATACTTGATACCCTTGTTCAATTGCATACCGTACACCACTTTCTGCCTTAGTCACATCGTTCTTTTCTCCAGCCATCTTTCAATACTTCACCGACTCATGAAGATCATTTCAGACAAAAGGCGTTACAATTGCAACACCTTCGTCTAGTAGTTTACTACCCTCTGCCTTGTCAAGTGACTCTGAATAAACTCTGACTTTATTTTCTGTTCCAGAACTCCGCAACATCAGCCAACCTCCCCTTACACTCTTTAACCGCACCTTTACACCATCAATATCTTCGATCGACTCTACATCGTCAGAGAACCTTGCTCTAATTCTCTCTTTGACTAGATCATAATTCAGTGGCATGTTAACCATCAAATCCTTTCTGAAGTTATGATATACTGGTAGACTGCTCATTGCTTCCTCTATTGTAATTCCATGTTCCGAGAGAAATTGGGTGATGAGCACAGCTGCATATATCCCATCTTCCCAATAACCCCACTTGGGATCGACTACTTTACTAGGCTCCGCAGCAAAAATCCCTTTTTGGTTGTACAGATCTTGAAACGTCTTGCCTAACCTAGATCTCATCACCTTACACCCAGCCTCTTCCGCCACTTGCGCAATCGCATCAGAACTGTTGTAAGATATGATCACTGTTCCTCTCTTGGACCTTTCCAAAATTATTTTCAGCACGAGTACTGATAGTGCATAATCTGGCACTATCTTCCCTTTACTATCAATCATTACAACTCTGTCTGCATCACCATCATGCGCAACAACAAAATCTACTCCTTCTAATCGCGCAAATTCACTCACTTGCACAAGGGTTTCTTCCATAGGCTCTGGCAACCTTCCTGGAAACATGTTGCTCGAATGCGCGTTTATTGTCACGACATCATGACCTAACTCTGAGAGTATCTTCGGCGTTACTTGAGATGATGTTCCATTTGCGCAGTCGACTAGTACTCTGAACATTCTTCTACTTGACGACGCTCTTTGCATAACCGCATCTCTATACACATCAATCGCGTCCTCAACTGGATACGTGATGCCGAAATGTGTCAATTTCTCTCCTGATTTCGCATATCCACTACTCTTCTCTACAAGTTTCTCAAGTTTCTGTTCTTCTTCTAAAGAAAATTCTATTCCATCAGTCCCGAAAACCTTGACTCCCGCATACTCTGGAGGGTTGTGAGATGCAGTAACAGAGAATCCCGCATGCAGCTTGTTCCTTCTTATGTTATAAGCTAAAACTGGAGTTGGCACCATTCCGTAGTTCTCTACATCACTTCCATACCAATTCATGGCAGAACAAGCTGTAGTAGCTAGAACAAATGAGCTGTCTCTACTATCATATGCTAATCCAAACCTACCCTCACCCATCAATTCGTTTACAGCGAAACAAACGGCCACAGTTTCCCTTACTGAAACATCGTGTCCGAAAAGGCCCCTTATCCCAGCTGTGCCAAATTTTACCTTGATCGGTGGTTTAATCTCGGCTATGTCAGCTGGAGCTGTTCGTTGGGTTGTTCTGGTCAAGGAATTCCTAATACCGTTTTTCAGCGAGTTATCTATCGTTTTCCAATCTAGGAAGTACCTGCTTGGCGAAGGCTCAAACCATTAAGGCATCCCAATCAACGTATTTTGACGTATTTGTACGCTGGAGTGCCGGCCTCAAAGGCGTAGTGCACTTTCTGATATGAAGATCGAATCTCTTCAACCCTCCGCTTTACATTCAAAGGATCCTCCTTGTGAACCACAACACGGCCCAAAAGGTTAGCTATTTCTCTCATTTGATCCTGTTGCATGCCTAGCCTCGTAACTTCACTCGTGCCTATCCTAAGGCCTCCTGGATGCATGTAATGTCTACCCGCCTTGATGTCTCCAGGAATTAATTGCCGGTTCACAATTATATTCGCTTTTTCAAGGTCTTTCTCAAGCGTACCCCCATCTCCATATTTCGTAACATCTATTGCAATTTGATGAGACTTTGTAAATCCCAGATCAGCAGCAAGGACATCAAGCCCTTCATTACTGAGTGCTTGAGCTAGTGCTTGTGCATTGGCAATCACCTGTCTTGCATAATCCTTCCCAAATTGTAAGAACTCTGCAAATGCTATTGCTTTGCCAGCAACATGATGGAGATGATGGTTGCTTGAAGTACCAGGGAAGGCACCTGCTTTGATCTTCTCAGCATACGTATTCCAAGAGAGAACGGTGCCTCCTTGAGGCCCAAAAAGTGTCTTGTGCGTAGAGAGGGTGACTGCCTCTGCACCTTCCTTCAATGGTTGCTGAAATTCCTTTCCTGCTATCAATCCTGAGACATGAGCTGAATCATAACAAACAAAAATACCTTCTGATTTTAAGAAATCGGAGAGCTCGTTCAATGGATGAGGAAAAAGAAACAAGCTCCCACCAAACATCGCTAATTTCAGCTTCCTTCCTTCACTCTTGAGCTTCCTCACTTTCTCCTTAGTCTTGTCGACATCGATATTCCACATGTCTTTATCGAAAGCGAAATACTCAACATCCAACCCATGCACAAGGCCTGCGGTACCATTGAATTCCTTCCTTCCGCTTGAGATGTGCCCACCATTCGGAATAGCAAGAGCAAGAATAGTGTCGCCTGGATTAGTGAAAGCTGAATAGACAGTGAGATTGGCGCACACCCCCGACACAGGCCTCACATCAGCGAATTCCGCATCGAATAGTTCTCTAGCTAGCTCCGTGCACATGATTTCTACTTGGTCGATGTACACGCATCCTGCGTAGACACGTTCTCCGGCCCATCCATGCGTAAACTAAGAACTTATGCTCAAAGCTTATTCCGCGTATCTGTTTCCGAAGTCAGAAAGTATGGCTTCGCGAACAGCCGGGCTGGGGACGTTTTCTGACGCAATCAATGGTATGCTATTACTGAACCACTCTTGATGCGCTTGGAGTGCATCAAACACTTTGTCATAAACTGTCTTTGCGTCCATGCTGCATTCACTTGATATGTAGACCATGAATGATATTAGATAAAGCTTGTAGCAAGTGAAATGAGACATGATGCTGATTGGGCAAAGAAGGTTTAAACCAAGTATGAGTGACTAGTAGCTGATTGCCAATCAACCTAAAGAAACTGCAAGCTACTGCTCGAAGAAGACTTGGATTAACTGGAGCATTAGATTTCAAACCAGTTCCAAGAACTCAATATTCTCCTATCTTCCTTAACACATCCACGAACACCCTTTCAATGAACCATACAATTTCCTACTCCAACATCAATTCACTAGAAGCTGTGGATATCTTCCATGAAATGTGTAAAGCGAGGCTTGACGAGCTCGGCTATACAACGATAGAAAACGCAGCACTCAACGCGATCAGGGATTGTTGCAAGAATGATCCAAAATACATTCGAGATGCAAACTCCGCAGTTGCTATAATCTCAGAAGTCTACACGAACGCATTGTTATTCTCTCATTTCCTACAAGAATCAGAAGGCAAACGCGACGAAATGTTCAGAAAATTCACATCTAGCACGGCATTAGCTAGCCTCTACTTGCAGATGGATTTTTGGGGAATAGCTGGAGTTTCTTATTACAAAACTGCTTCAGATATTGCAAAAACTCCTTTTCCCAAATCGCAAGTGGAAAAAGCAATTGAGCAATGCGAAAATAAGGCGGTTGCAAAAGATTACAACGTCATCAACGCACTACTATCACAACTGCCTGAAATTAGTAACACGACGACTCCAATTAGTGATACAAAAAGCATCAATATAATTAGCGTGATAGTAGAACTATTTTCAACCAAAACAGGACTAGATTGTTGATCATTTCTGATGACCGTTAACCGCATATCACAAATGAGGTCGTAAATCACACCTTGTCTGACTCCCTTGACGCTTATGTGCACAATTCGGAAACTGCTAAGAAATTCAATAAAGAAGATAAAATAAGATTCGAAAGATGGGTCGCGAAAATAGCAGCAGATCCATCAAAAATATCGTCTACAGTCGAACAGGCCTTGCACGGCGCTCTGTTTTCCGAATGGGAATCCGAATCAGGCGGCCATGAGTTCAAAGTCGGATCATATTATCCGAGCATTATTGAAAGATGTATTCGACAGCAAGCATACTCATACCTCATGCCTGAGGCCCCGACCAATGAAGAGCTAGCAATTTTCAGTGAAGGAAAAGCAATTCATGAATTAATAGCGTCAACACTGAAACATTCTGGACTTATCTCAGTCGAGGGAAGTGAGATAGTAGTGGAGCTAAACTTTGGTGACGCTAGGCTACATGGAAGGATTGACGACCTACTCTTAATTAGAATGTCAGATGAAAACGACGGAGAGTTTGTTATGTACATTCCACTTGAGATCAAGACTATTAGCGCATTACCTGAAGAGCCAAAGCGTAACCATTACTATCAACTCTCTACATATCTTCTAGCGAAGAATTTCCCATTTGGAGTGTTGCTTTACTGGGCAAAACGAGAGGGAAAAATCAAGGCCTTCACTATACAAAAAGAAGATGCGATGTATCCAGTTCTGCGTGAGCGTGTTTTGGAGCTCCACGAGTCCCTAAGCGAAAGGGCAATGCCGCACAAAGAGGCCGCCACAAACCGTGATTATCAACAATGCGAACGCTGTGCATACTTGGATAAATGCAATCCATTTCTAATTGAGAGTATAGCAATAGGATCAAAGATCTCTGTTTTTGATGTTGACAACACATTACTTGATAGTTCGGCGCGGCGAAAAGCTGTCTTCCAAGAGCTGGCGCTACCTAATTCTATCAGAGTATCCGATATCGAGAACGATGAAACGAGAGAGAAATTTTGGCAACTTTACAATAGTCCGAAGTTCATTGAACTTGATTCATTGAACGAAATGGGAAAAGAAAATGTGTACAATCAAATCAAACTACAAAGAGTTGTCATTGGAATATCTGCAAACAGAAAGGAAACTGTAGAAGAGGCGACAAAAGCTAGACTTGCCAACCTCGCGATACCGATTTCCCATCTCATAGTAAGAGAACAAGGCAACTTTGACACTGACCCAAAATTCAAAATCAGATGGGCCCTACGTCTAGCTCGCAATTATGACATCGTTGAGTATTTTGATCGCGACGCTACCACAAGCTCATTAGTATTGAGCGCTCTTAAACAACATAAGATCAAGCCTTCAGAGAAATAATGTTTCTCTTAACAATTCGTATATACCATATTTATAGTAAAAATCACATTTGTTGCATAAAGAGCATAGTAAATTGGTCAGAAATAGAGCCGTTTTCTTGGATAGAGATGGCGTCCTAAATGATCTAGTTTTAAATAAAGAAGAGAGACAAATCAGCAGTCCTCTATCTGCGCGTCAGTTACACGTATTCCCTTATGCTGCGAATATGATAAAGGAAATCCAAAAGATGGGTTTCAAAGCAATAGTTATCTCAAACCAACCAGGTGTTGCAAAAAAACAATTTAGTTATTCAGAATTTATTCGCATGAAAAAGAAACTTGAACGCGAGCTTGCGAAGAAAGGGTGTTCGCTCGACGGAGAATATTACTGCCTTCACCATCCAGCTGCTTTGATCAGGAAATACAAAGTTAAGTGTGTGTGTAGGAAACCTAAACCTGGTCTGCTTCTTCGTGCGGCATCCGAAAACAAGATTGATTTGAAAAAGTCATTGTTCGTTGGAGACGCACTTGTTGACGTAAAAGCTGGTAAGGCTGCAGGATCCAAGACAATTCTGATCTCGCATATGACCGATTTTCTGAATCGTATGATGGAGAAAGAGAATGCTTTTCCTGATTATCTAGTCAGTTCGCTAAAGGATATTCCGTCGCTATTAGGCGACCTTGAGAACAAGTAGTCCAACTGGCAAGAATTGAAAGGTAATTGCAGGGTTAGGCATAATGTATCTAAAAAATATGCTAGTGAATTGACATGGTTGCGTTAAGTATGTTTATATATAAATTTCAGGCCTACATGAAAACGACTTGGTTCAGATCTTTCTAGACACCGCATCCCTCACAGAAGTTCAAGAACTATACGAATGGGGCATTGCTGACGGAGTCACAACAAATCAAAAGATATTCCTTCAGGAAGGAGGCGTAGATTTCAAGAAAAGGGTAATTGACATCTGCAATGTAGTCAAAGGCCCAGTGAGCGTGGAAACAACAAAGCATAATGTTGACGATCTGCTCGCGGAAGCGAGAGAATACGCGAGCTGGCACAAGCATGTTGTCGTGAAGGTTGCAATGTTCGGAAATGGAGATGGGTTGAAAGTTGTGAGCCAATTAACACGAGAAGGAATCAAAACGAACATGACTGTGATGATGACATTCAACCAATTAGTGCTCGCAACAAAAGCAGGCGCAACATATGTCTCCCTATTCTATAATAGAGCTAAGGAGGCCGGAGAAGATCCAGCGAAGATTATCAAGGACTATGTGTCTCTCGTAAAGGAAAACAGTTATTCTTCGAGATTAATTGTCGGAAGCATTAGAACTCCTGAAGATGTGGCTACTGCAATGGCTGCAGGCGCTCACATAATGACGATTCCTTCAAAGATATTGAGACAAATGCCATTCAACAAGAGGTCAGAAGAGACTATAGCGGAATTTGATGAAGCATGGGCCAAGTTCCTTGAACAAAGAAAACTTGAAGCCAAACCCGTAATGCAGGTAAAGCAAACTCTAGAATCGACGAGGTAGTTTGACTTCGTTATACTTAATTTATTAATGCTCTACAAGCTAGGACTTCTTTTCTGAGCCTTCAGCAGGAGTCTGAGCTTGTGTAGGCTGGGGCTGCTCCTGTTCTAGAGGAACTGGGGGTGGAGTAGTTGCCATTACATAGCCTATCCAACCGAGGATTGCAAGAACTGCGAGGACTGCCACAAACGCCGTAATCTCTAACACTAGTATAGCTACACCTTGGCTAAACAAAAACATCAAACTAAAGTAAATTATGATCCCTATGATAGACCCTCCTAGTAAAGCCGCGCCAATTGCCTTGTCACGTGCCATGTTTTCTTCTTGGTGGGAGGCGAAACTACTTTGCATATTTATGCTTTGTATGCGGTAATTGAGAACAGGGCACAATATTCCTCACGATTCACAAAGCAAATACACAACATATCTTGACCAAGAATTGATACCGAGCTATATCGAATTTGAAGGATGAGAACCCAGAGCCCCCAACAGATAGTTCCAATAGTCAAAACAATGAAGGCCGCACACAGAAATCAAGAAAGCAAGCGATACCAAATAACATTGACTTTGAGTCGGAGCTCAAAGGCCGCACGCTCAAAGCCTACCTCTTCCTCATGAAAGCTGGGAAGCCTGTTGGCGTTCGAGAGCTACAACGTGGGCTTGACCTCTCAAGTCCCAGTGTGGCCTATCACCATTTGGAAAAGCTCGAGCGATTGAAGCTCGTGGAAAAGGATCAATACGGAGAATATGCCGTTTTGAAGAATGTCGACATTAATGTCCTACAATCCTTTGCTCATTTAGGGAAACTACTAGTACCACGGTTCCTATTCTATGCTGTTTTCTTCTCCACCTTGCTAATTGGCTATTTTACAATCTATCAAGGGAACGCAAATGTGTTTGCTATTGCTTTCGGGAGTTTTGCAGTTGCATTTGCGTGGTATGAAACGATGAGAACATGGAGAAAGAGACCCTTCTAAGAGTGTTCTAATTGCTAGAACTATCTATACCTTCCAAGTACAATGACATGCTAGCAGGGATTATAGGCGAGATCTAGATTGCGTGATCAAGTCAAAATGGCAATGGCAGTCACATTCGGGATACTGTCAGCTCTGCTTGTACTAACTACGCTTTCAGGAGGACCAGCAGCAAACTCCTTTCTACCGAGTTCCGTGAACGAAGCGGCCAATCCTATACCAAACTCATCAATGTATAACACACAAACCACAGCTGCTCCATCTTTTGGAGGTGCCATTGGTATCTCAAGTGCAAACGGTCAAGACACGCTCATAGGAGCTATAAACTCTGAACCTAATCCATATCTTGTGAGCATGACTTTCTTGCTAGCGATTTCCATTGGAATAGCGCTGGGGATAAGCTTCATGGTATCACACAGACTGAATAGACATGTCAATTGATGAACAACTAAGATTGACTTCAGCGGACAACAAATTAGCTCTGCGAAGATAACTGCACATTCCCTGACCAGGTGCAGACCAAGACGCCCTTGACTGCATATGATTTAGGAATCCGACAACAGTTCGAGTGGGTGGACAGTTTGATATTTTGTCCCATCAGTGAGCTGCTGAGTACAAACACTACTCTCTGTTGCAATAAGTTGAATTGAGGTATCGTTGTTGAAAAGATCGAAAAGTGGCTTCCCCACTGCCATTGACAAAGCGTAACCTAATTCACCTTTCTTTAGTCCAAACGTTCCAGCCATGCCGCAACAGGTCCCTGTTTCTATTACCTTCACCTGATACCCAGCCTCCTGAAGCAAAGAAATTGTGTAACTTCCAGCACTCAAGGCTCGCTGGTGGCAAGGTATGTGGAAACCGAGTTGGGTATTTCGATCCTGCCTTGCATTAACTTGGTGTCCTGTCTTCCTGTGAGTAGCATAATATTCAAAGAATTCAAAAGCATGACTTGAAACGAGCCAGCTCTCCTCTGAATTGTTAAGGAGTCTTGGGTACACTTGCCTCAGGCAGTATGTAGCTGTCGGTTCAGTAGCCACAATGTCATAACCGCTTTTTACAAACTCAAGGAGAATATTTACATTGTGTCTTGCTATCTTTGTCGCTCTTTCCAGCTCTCCATATGAGATGTATGGCATCCCACTCGGTTTCAATTTCGGTGGAACAATAACTTCTATCCCATGTCGCTGAAGAAGAGTCACTGCCTTGATTGCGATATCTGGCTCGTTGTAGTTGGCTGTTATGTCAGGAAAGTATACCACTTTCGCACTCGGATTCTTGATATCCTCTTTGATTTTCGGAAACTGTTTTTCAAAAGTATTGCGTACAAATAATGGAAGCTTTCTTTTTCTCTCCATTCCAAGAAACTTATCCATGAAAGCTCTTGAGAGCCTGCTCTGTATGATCCAGTTGGAAATTGGTGCAGTGGTACTGGCTAACTTTGCAAATGCATCTGATCTCGAGAGCACCTTGTTTGCGATAAGCTGCCCGTTTTGCTTCACATCTTTTTCCTTGACTTTGGCAATCATCATTGGGATGTCAATGCCAGCTGGGCATATCTCCTTACATAATCCACATGAGATACACAAATGGGCAAACTCAGATGCCTTGTCCAGTCCATGTATTTCTTCTGTCCAAGGGATTCCAATTGGTCCAGGGTAAATGTAGCCAAAAGTGTGTCCTCCAACCACTCCATAAGTGGGACATACATTCATACATGCACCACAACGGATGCAGTTCAGGGCTTCCCTAAACCAGGGATCCTCTCTCATCTTTGAGCGGCCGTTGTCAAGAATAATTACATGTAACTCTCTGTTCGAATGGCCGTCGAGAGGCCTCCTCTGGCTAATCATCGAGACATAATTCGTTAATCGTGTGCCTGTCGCACTCACTGGGTGAGCCATAACAAGCTTCAGAGCATCTTCCCAAGTAGCAACAACTTTCTCCATGCCAACAACTACGACGTGAATGTCTGGGATTGCGCTCACAAGCCTCGCATTTCCCTCGTTTGTTTCTATCACAATGGTTCCAGTTTCTGCGACTGCGACATTTGCTCCGGTGATTCCAATCCCTGCTTCGAGGAATATGGGGCGAAGTTCTTTTCTGATTGCCTTCATTATTTGGCCGAGGTCGTCTGAAACTTCTATGTTGAAGGAGTCTGAGAAGAGCTTCGCGACCTCTGTTTGAGATTTGTGGATTGCTGGAAAGACAAGGTGGAAAGGCTTCTCCTGTGCGAGCTGGATTATTCTTTCACCAAGATCTGTTTCTATCACCCTGAATCCCTTTTCTTCAAGATGCTGATTGAGCTCTATCTCCTCAGTTGTGAGCGATTTGGATTTTTCAATCACCTTGACATTGTTCTTTAAGGCAAGGCCTGCGATGTAATTCACAACATCATATCCAGTTTTGGCAAACACGACTTTAGATCCATTCTTCTCACAATTTGTCATAAACTGCTTGAGGAGCAGGTCGAGGTTAGCAATTGAATCCGTCTTGAGATGCTTTATTTCTTCAAGAAAAGATTCGGCGTTGGATAGCGTGGCAAGTTGCGATTGTCTTGAATCTCTGCCTCGCTTGGTTGCAGCAAGAAGAACCCTGCTCCGCTCTGGATGAGATAATGCCATTGCAATCTTTTCTTTGAGCGGCGCGTAACTTTTTGGCAAATGAATCAATCACTCTATGTAGCTGATTCCACGAAGATTGCATGAACTTCGTGTGGGCCGTGAACGCCCAGAACTGACTTTAACTCGATGTCTGATGTTCGTGAAGGGCCGCTGATCAGCGTCACTGAGGGCTTGCCTCTTTCAGAATCCGAGAGAAGATTTCGCAGGACAGATGCAAAATCCTGAAGTTTTGGAAGCAGGTTTGTCGCGCTTAAAACAGCAATATGGACTCTGGAAAGTGAAGACAGCAATTTTGAGGAGTCGTCATAACAAATTTCCACAAGACAGCCAGTTTCAGCTATAGCAAAGTCAGCCCTTGTGATTCCAACATCAGCTTCCTTTAGGACTTGAAGACCATCTCCTTGCGCTACTTTGTAGATATCGGCAGATCTTATGGGAACCAAATCAATGGACGAGCCTTTGATGCTCTCTAAGACATCGAGTACTTCTTTTGAGTAGTAAGCTTTTCCCTGGCCTCTTTCAAGAACAAGTTGTTCTATCAATGAGACAGTTTCTTGGGGCCCTGAAGAGCCGTAAACTTTGCCCGCAAGCAGCTCGAATCTCGATTTGAATTCATCGAAGTATTCTTGATTAATCTGATCCATTTTCATGCCCCCAAATACCCTAATTCCTTTCTCCACAATTCATGATTTATCGCCAGGATTGCTTGATATATTAACCAGCACTGGATTCCGATTCAAACTATTTTTCTAGCTTGCGCAAGTGAACCCATGATAATCTTTTCAAGTTTAAGTGATTAGACAAGGTGCAGGGCTCGACGCTCATGAAATCTTAATCTCATCATTCAAATTATCTCAATGAATCCTTGTTCTCAAATTCGAGAGTTCTATTAGCATTTATTTGCAAATTTCAACCGGAAGAATCTCAACTTAATCATCCTTGAAGTATGTGAGACTTTCAACAAAAATAAACGCGCCGTTGCCGATTTTTTTAGCGTTCAAGATCAATCTGTTATCGCACTCTCTGGATTCAATCTCGCGGCGAGTCCTGAGCTTTTGACATTGAAACTCCTTGAGAGCTTATACGTTACGATCCTGAAGATAGGTTTTTGTTTTCGCGCTCTTCACAATACTTTGATAGCTTTCAATGCCAAACAATAATCCTCAACCTAGAAAAATACTGGTCGCAGTAGATGGTTCCGAAAGCGGTTACAGAGCAGCAGATTTCGCAATAGCACTTGCCTCAAGACTTCAATCTGAGCTTTTGTTTCTTTATGTTATAGGCGCTTCATCTGCTGATCCTAATTATAGTATTCCGGCAAATATGGTGGAGGGTTTTGAAGCAATGGGGAAAGAAGCGATCTCAAGATGTGAATCTCGATCCAAAGATAAGAATGCAAAATCCAAATCATCCCTTGTTTCCGGGGATCCAGATCAGGAAATATTGAAGAACGCCGAGAAGGAAAATTGTGATTGCATAGTCATGGGAAAGCGAGGCCTTGGAAGATTGGAAAGGCTCCTCATGGGAAGTGTTTCGGCAAAAGTGTCGAATCTTTCTAACGTCCCCATAATTCTCGTAAAATAGCAGCTTGACTCCAAAGCAGTGGAATGTTTCCACTACGAATGGGATTGCAATATACTTCCGGCTAGAAGCTTCTCATTTTCAAGATTGGATGGATGAGTCTTACTTAGAGTCACACGATCAAATGTTGAGATCATAACACAAAGCTGAATTTAGCCAACGCGAGTTTCTATAGTTGTGTTTTTCTTATCTCCGTATTTTCCAGGTGATGATGAGATAAAAATTCCTACGAACATTATTGTAGCTCCGAGTATTGCATCTAGGCCTGGAATAGAGCTAGTGCGAATTGAATTGATTGCGACAGTTACTGCGGGGACGGCAAATGCCATTGTTGTAATCTTCCCCACTCTTGCACGCCTCAAAAGGGCATTCCAAAAGCCCAGTTGAATTAGGCCACCGAGCGTGATAAGATATAGCGAGTCCATTGCAAGACCCGGAGTAAATCTAATTGCTGGGAAAAACAAAGAGCCTGCTACGAGTGGTATGGAACCGACTAGGAACTGCGTTGTGAGAAGGGGAATCGGTTTCCTTGCTCTCAACTTTCTGTAATATACGCTGAATGCTCCCCAGAAAACCGCGTTCACAAGCGTGAAAATTGCGCCAATCAGAAGCGAGCCATGCTCAAGCGTAATCGAGTAGATTATAACTCCACTGAATCCCACCACGGCGCCTATCACTTCAATCAAAGACAGGCTTTCATTTGCTATGAATACTGCGAGTGCAATTGAGAAAAGCGGCATCGTGTAGCTTAGCACAGCAGAATCTCCAGGTGAAACATACTCAAGACCGAGCGCCCAAAACGCTGTGCTGATTGAGCTCAAGAAAGCGACTTTGAGGGAATCAGAATCGAGAGGGAGCTCTCTTCCAATGAGAAGGAGTATTGCACCCATGGAAAGGTATCTTATGGACATCAAGACAAACGGGGAAGTGTAATCAAGGCCGTCTTTTGCAAATTCATACTGCAAAGCTGCGCAGAATACGAATGGAATATACCACTTTAGAATGCCGGTGTTCTGTGGGATATTTGACATCGAAGATTCTTGACTCTTCCGACTTCTGCTTGTTGTGCTAAATGAGTTGCTCAATGCTGGTGTACTTGTTGCGAAGAGGTATGAGACTAGGCTTGTTGTTTTCTTGTTTCCTCTCGTCGCATGATTAGGCTTGTTCTTTTTTCTAGTTCTCTAAAGAGCCTCCCCATATTACCAAGTATTTCTGACTGTGTCCTTCTGATCAATGATAGATCATCATGGTTCATGTTTTCTGGAATTTCGTTTTCATCAAGGATCTCAACCCTACCATCTGGATGAAATACAATGTCGACAATGAGATCAACCCACTCCACACTATCATCATGGATTTTCATGTCTTTTGATATATTGAAGTAAGAGAAAATTGTGCTACCTTTGGGATCCTTCCAGTGGTATACATTATAGTTCCTGACCTTCCAATAATATCCAAAAGACCTACTTCCACGAGGGAAATTCACTCCAGCGAAGGCCATCCGCTTTGGAATTTGATAAATTAGGACAATATCTCTATCAGTCTTTTCTGCGAGGATACAATCAAAGATTTTCATCTCGCCTGAATATGTTTGCTTGTATTCTAGGAATTTTCTGTCCAATCTTAAATCACCTATTCAAAGCTCTCAATAAATATGCAGCTAAGGATTAGTGCGTAGATAATATCTAAATCAATAAATCGTTCGAGCCATAATCCTTTCGAGTATGAAAATAGAAGTCGGCCAAAAGGCGACCTACGAGCGCACCTTCACCGTCAAAGATGTTGAACTTTTTGCAGAGCTCTCTGGGGACAAAGGGATACATCACATTCAACCTGACAGCGAGGGTAGAATAATGGTACAAGGTTTGTTAACAGCAACACTTCCGACCAAACTGGGAGGAGATATCAACTACATTGCACGGGAGATGATTCTGGAATTCCTGAGGCCCGTGTTTACTGGAGATGCGGTAAGGGTTGAGGGCGTAGTAACCAGTCTAGAACGCGAGGAAGGGCATATGAAAATTTCAATGAATTTTGTGTGTTACAATCAGAACGAGAAAGAAGTGCTACACGGCAAGACTCATGGAATCATTCGGACCTAAGATTTGCTTGCATCTGAGGATGTAGTCTTTGCGTTCTGGGGTCGGCCTTTTGAGTGCTCGTAGGTAACAGAGTGTATTGGAGCTCGTTAGTCACGTTCGAATAGATCAGCTATGCTTTCGTGCAGTTTAGCCGGAAAATCTAGAGAGTAATCTGACAACGACCTTGGTCGATTAATTCGCGCTCTGAGGCGATTCCATGCTTCACGAGGTACGACACATCCTGCCACTTGATCCCACGTAGCGAGCATATCAAGTAGGAGATTGCATACATCTGTTGCTTTGCTCCTCGCCTGCGCAGAGATTTCCACTCGCCGGTGCCGAAAATTATCTTTTCATCTTCGAGCTTCTCCAAAAGCTCGCGATCTTCCTTTGATATGGAATCATAGTTTGATATCATGAAATAGGAGACGCCTGCATTTTCTCCTTCCTTTTCTTGAACTACATCTGTTGGAACGCCTTGAGGTAAGCTACTAAACTCTGCTGCCGGCTGCTCTGCGATTGCAAACTCAGTGCCATCATCGCTCTTTCCTGTGGCTTTTTTCCTTGCTAGCTTCGCATCAGATCTTTCTTGCAGTGAGGAAACAAGACGAAGGTACATTGCATAGAGGGGTTCTCCACCCTTTTCCTTGATTCTCTCTTCCAATTCGGAGGCGCGGTTTCTAATTACTCGCTGAGCGTGGTTGAATTCTATTCGGCCACTGGGGAGAGATTGGTTGTATGCAATTTTGCTTAGAAAGAAAAACTCCCTGACATTGCCCATCGAAGCTTGCGCTAGCACGCGGAACGACGTCTCTGTGAAAAAGTCAAGAAAAGAAACTTCGCTTTCATTCTCACCGTCAGAGCAGATCTCCTTCAATCTTAACTCAAAGATCGCCCTCAGCATTTCCTCGTATCCCAGAGGATGGAGTAGCATGCTGCTTAGCTCCATCGGCATGAAATAGTGGCCATGAAAGATGAAATCTGGTAGTTGAACAGAGGAAGTTGTCGCAATCTTGATTGTGATTTTCTGCTTTGCAGTGCGGTATGTGTTGTAAAGATGATCAAAGAGCACCTGCTGCTCTGACCTGCTGAGCCTCTGCTCGTTTACTTCGTCCACCAGAAGGTAAATTCGGCTCGCACCGAGAGAATCGGTGAGATATATGAGGGCGTCGCGAAATTCGGAATAATTTGGAAGGTGCGAAAAGTTGCTCTCATCATACTCAATGTCTTGCAAGTCATCAGTTGCATTGATGCCAAGCACTCTCAAGAGCCATGCTATGAAACCGCTCCGCTCTTCCTTTGGGAAGAGGCGGCGGAGGTCATTCTGTGTTAGACCCAAGGCCTTTACCATTGAGGTGAGAATTTGCTCTCCTTGCTTTGGCCTGCGAGGAAGAGAATTGAGATATCCTGCTACTTCGCGGAGGAGTGGTTTGTAAAAATAGTTCACGAGAAAATGGGCTTTTTCTTCTACTGAACTTATCTCAGATTTTATATCATCGCTGTCAAAGGCCACGTAAAGAGGAATAGCATTGTGGATTTCTGGTTGAGTTTGGAGCTCGTGGCGCGTGTAGTAAAGATAAGAGGTCTTTCCACTGCCCTTTTCTCCATTGATAATCAGCCATACATCATCTGTGAGCTGCGCGGCGACCTCGGTTGGATTTTCGATGATTGCCGGGGGGACAACAGTGCGTTCCGAGAAAGCTTTGGAATACTCAGCCTCGAAGTTGAATAGTTTGCTTATCCGCTCGGAGCTCAATTGCAGCAGGTTTTTCTTTCCAGTCTCTAGTGCTGATTGCAATATGATGACGTCTGGGATTGGTATTTTACGGAACTGGCTTAATTCCAGACCTGTCGAAGTATCTTGGTCACTTTGTAAAGAGCAGCTCACCTTGGGTTGAGAGAGTTTCACTTGAGACGAGGTTTTAGTATGATCTTGCTCTTTTGCAATCTCTTAGGTGACAAAGCCTGAAGGCTTGCGAAAGGGCGGCTCAAAAATTGGGCGATGCTACAGAAAAGCTCTTGGAGAAGAAATCACATCTTTCGAAATCTTTCACCAAACGAGATTGTCAGTGTATTCTTCGTATATTTTGATCAATCTGTACTCGCCCACAATTAACGCGAGTGCTACGAACACGAATGAGACAAACGTTACCCCAACCATTACAGGTGCGAAAGAATAGCCTCCGACCACAAGAACAAATTCCATTCCAAGGAGCAGGCAGAGAATTCCAACACCGAGATAAAGGAAATAATATCTAACTGGCCCGAGTCTTTTTCAATGTCCAGAAAGCAAGGTATGGCCCCCAAAAGAAATCCTTCAGTTTAGGTCTCTCGTTTCTTTTTAATCTTTCACCAGCAACTTTGCGCTTCTCGTCGCGATTCCACCAGTCGAGAATTATAGTGACCCATGAAACCGCTAAAACAAGATAAGTAATTTCGAGTACTGGCCAGATATTTGACACCAAATCCACCAGGCTTCTTACACTATAAGTGGGATTTACCTCTGCTGAGTTAGTCTTTGTTCAGCATCAAGATCACTTAATGCAGCTCGTAAAGTCGTTATCGATGTAGTCAACCTCTGTCCTAAAGATGAACTGTATAACTCAGGCGCACTTCTTAAGGAGCTATTTAGAACGTCAAGCATAGTTCTAAAATCCAATAAAAATTGACCCAGGTCTTGTTGAAGCTGACGGTCTCTATCTCTCCCGTCATTTTCTAATCTAATGTATTCTTCTAACGTCTCTTTGAATGGCATGTAAAGCAGAGAGCGGGAGACTCTGACTTAAGCATTCTAGGGCCTAACATTGCTTTTCCTCTAATGCCCCGATCAGAGGATTGATCGAATCATCACAAATTAGTAAAATCTTGATAGTCGGCTTGGAGCACCTCAAAGCAGAGGAAGATGCACGAACAGAAAACATCAATATGATTGTTTCATTGACTTTACTCGACGACTATCATCGTCAAAGTTGAGCGTACGTTGTCAAGATTTCTGAGCCGCTCTTGAATTGTTTGCTTCACCTTTTGAAGCGTTTCAGCCTCCACCATCACAACAATGTCATAGACCCCATAGACCACATGCGCTTCACTGACATTCGGAACTCTCTTTATCAGGCTGATCATCTCTCTTTCAGCGCCGAGGTCAGTGTTGATCAGGACTATAGCTTTGGTCATGAAGCCCTCTTACAAGAGAGTTCACTTCCATTAAAGCAGTTCCCTAAAAAACAAAGGGATTACGCTCCTCAAAGGCCTTTTTCGGAGCGGGCCTACAACAGAACAAGGATTCATAACATTCGCAGCTCAAAGTTCAGCCAGGCGAAGGGTCTCTATGCTTGGATTGCACCAAGAAGAATTTATTTGGAAAGTAGCTCGTGCGAGACGGCTTTTGATCAAACTGCTTCTTGTATGATAGCATCCGCGTCTTTCATGATCGCTTCAGCATCGCCCGCTGTGAGATGTCCGTAGAGTTTCAACGTTCCTACCTTCGCCTTGATCTTTGCTGCAGTTTCTCTGATTTTGGTTGTGTTTACTTGATTCATGCCTAGTTGCACTCTTGGATTGCGTTTTGATTACTTCTTGCGGCGCTTGAGCCAAATTTGGTATTTAATGCATGCAACGCATCCTCTACTTTGCTCGTCTATTGTCGATTTTTCAACATTGAGATGCAAAGGACCATTTGAACTCACGGCAAGAGCATTCGAAATATCACTCGCACATGTTTGTGGAAAGATACAATTCAATGACAAAAGTCCAAAAAACACGTCGCGAACATTGAAATCTAGTCTGCTTTTGGTGATTTCGCACCACTATTGGCCTTTCCACGAATTCAAAGAGGGCGAAAAGCGGATATCATACGCTATTGTCAGAGAACCTATGAGCAGCAAACACGAGGCACAAGACGACATCGAAAGAAGAATCAAATTTTACACAAGCGATGGAGCTCAAAAACACTTGAAGAAATACGGAGTTCCAAAGACCAATATGGAGACGAAGGATCTCATCGCAACAATGTTTCCTGATGCTGATCAAGACACAATAGAATCAGTCCGCTGTGTGCACTTTCAAATTCATCCACAACAGATCAACATCACGGACAAGACAAACGGAAAGTTGATCGTTTCAATAGAGAAGTAGAGCTGTCAACTGTGCTCGGGCCAAACAGGACGGGGAAGTTGAACTGTCCCATGACAGGCATTATGTTCGGAAATACTCTCTCCAACAGATTCTGATATTCGTGCCATTCGCAATAGTATTGTTGGCAATCGAGCAGACCTTGAGGAATGGGTAGCCGCAGGCTATCTAATTACCGAGCCAATCACGACCTGCGTTTTGCTCCTAAATTATTAAGAGGCAAAGCAGATGCTGTCGCTTGGATTCCAGCTAGGAAATTGGACTGCTCGCCATGCCTGCTAGATGGAACCGAAACCGAAAAGGCATAACTATTCATAGACATGTCGGCCTACCGAAAACTGCTTGAGTCTGGAAAATAACAAAGAGATCGTCAGACATCATTTTCAATTAGTTTCCCAAGGGGACGCAAGAGGCGCCGCATCACTCTATGCTCCTAGGTCGTTAAACCATGGACGGGAAGTCACTAGGGAGGACATCACCATGCTCTTTGAGGCCCTCGCCGAGCTTGGAGAACGGTTTAATGTTCACGAGATTGTCGCAGAAGGGGATTGGGTTGCATGCCGCGCCATAGTGGCGGGGAAACACAACTCGAAGCCACGTACTCTTGTTGGCAGTGGGATCTATTCACTAGCTGAACCGGCGGGACAGACTTACACCTTGCAGCACATGCACCTATTCAAGATCGTTGACGGCCAAATCGTGGAGCATTGGGCTAACCGTGACGACCTTGGGGCGGCGCGCCAGCTTGGTCTTGAGCTGCGACCGACCGAAAAGAATTAGCTAGGCTCGTAGAACTTGAGAGACGAGTGGATCTGGCTTCGAAGGGCCCCAGTCTATTTCTCTTCGGAGAATCTGAAGAAATCTCACCTAAAGAGAAGAAGGTCTTGGAACAAAGCCTCAGAGAGTACACAAGAGGCAACAAATCCGAAATTAACAGTGTCTCTCAACATTCCTAACGTGTAAGTAAACTCCTACGCCCGAACCGTTGTAAACATTAATATGTGTGTAAACGAATATTGTAAACGATGACAATGAACACAGATGTCATCTCCGTCAGAGTAAAGCGCGAAGTAAAGGAAGAGGCATCACGCTTAGGCCTCAATGTGCGGGATGTTGTCGAAGACGCGCTGGAAAAGGCCATCCGAATCCAGAAGCAGAATAGGACTAGAGAAGCCATTGAGGAAATCAAACGCGAAATGCGTGGAGTGACCAAAGAGCAATGGGTGCGAGCAGTAAAGCAATCAAGGAAGAGAAAAGTGAAGGCTACGTAATCGATGCCTCTGCTCTATATCCAATGCTGATGGAAATAGACAGCTCGTCTCTAGCCAAGATCATACCTGAATTGGCTATTCTCGATCTTACGAAATATGAAATAGGCAACGCCGCGAGATTTGACAGGAAGGTTAAGGATCCATCGCATTTGATGGAACTCTGGAAAGAAGTTCTGGGTTCTATGAAGGAACAGAAAATAGAGGATTTGCGCGCGGTGCAAAAGATTGCGCTGGACCACAATATCACGTTCTACGATGCGGCATACGTCGAGGCAGCACTCGAATCAGAGTCAAAGCTTGTGACCGCTGACGGAGAAATTCTGAGGAAGTTCAGAAGTGTCACTCTTGACCCAGGTGAGATAAAAATCTAGTTTCGCATCTATTTTGAACACAGGTAAAAATCAAGATTAGGCGGGAGAAACCATTCAAAGCCTCACAAGATATCCTCTTTCGCTTAGAGATATAGATGTAGAAAAATTGCAGTGTTTGGAAAGGAACTTCAGGATCAGAGTCGGATGCTATAGGTCATTTTTCAAGTAGACAAGCAAGAAAGAACTATTTTCGTTACACATATTGAGAAAAGAGAATCTGTAAATGAAGGCTAGCGCGTTTGATTCTATGATGTGTGGCCATTTTCTTGATCTTAATGCTGAAACTCGAATGAGAAGAATTGTTCTCTTTGGCTGGAATGTCTCTCCATGCAACTCCTGTCGGCAAACGCAAAAATGAATGAAGCTACCCCGGAAAAGGGCCAATTAAATCTAAATAGCGAAAGCATGTGCATCTCAAATATGCCACTATACATGGACGTGCACAAGAAAGTCAAAGGCGTGACGGCAAAAGCGGTGGCCGAGGCTCATCGGAAAGACCTAGAGCATCAAGGGAAGCACGGGGTGCAGTTTCTGAAATACTGGGTAGATGAGAAATCGGAATCTGTCTTCTGTCTCGTTAATGCGCCCGACAGAGAGGCTTCGAACAAGGTACACAAAGAAGCTCATGGTCTGCTGGCGGATGAGATCCACGAAGTGAGCGAGGGAAAATAGCCAAAGCCAAGATTCAGACTAGAGCTTGACGCCTGACTTTAAGATGTTCTTTACGATTTCTTTGAGAGTCGCGAATAAGGATAAAAAAACCAAAATATCATTGCTACGCATAGAAATTCCAAACTGTAAAACGAGTTCCTACCAAGTGCTATAGGCGGGACCAAATTGTCCAAATAAGAAATTGTGAGTGCGGCAAAACTAATCACCCAGAACACACACGCGCCCAAGAGCCATAATTCTCTTCTTGAGAATGGGGCCAGTCTTTTCATTTGGTAGATTTCACTTGCTTCGGTCTGTAGAAGTATGCGATATTGCCTGAAAGATTAAATGGCAAGTGGAATTGTTATCACACCCGTAATTATTCCGAAAAGAGTTCCTAATGGGTGTGATGGCTAGACCAAATACACAGAAGAAAATGCGAGCAAGGTAACATTCAATATCGCCTAACTTTTGGCAGAACTCTAACATTCACACATATGACCTAAATTCGTGCAATAGGCTAACTCTTTGATATTGGAATCCTTTCATGCTGAAAAGTGCGTATCTGAGTCATTCGAGAACCCCTGAAGGATAACAGCACTCTTGGGAACCTAAAAGAGTTAACAGAACGCCTGACTCTTCTTAGTCGCTTCGAATGTAATACCGGGTCTGTGATATTGCAATAATGATAGCGAAGACTAATGAATTCGCGCCACAGTTCTGTTTTGGCTCAGATTCAGGCCCTGGCAGGTGGCTATCCATCACTCCTTCTCTAAAATCCAACTTAAAGAATAAAAGAAAGACAACGAAACCAGCTTCTGCTGATCGGCATATGGCCAAAGTCAAGAGAACGAAGAAATCAGCTTCAAGAAAGCCCAAGCCATTCAATCCAATCCCACCAGGATTCAGCACCGTCACGCCGTACCTCGTCGTCAATGACGGCGCGGGAGCCATCGAGTTCTACAAAAAGGCGTTCGGTGCAAAAGAGATCCGCAGAGACAAGACACCGGATGGAAAAGTAATGAATGCACAAATCAAGATCGGCGATTCGATTGTAATGCTTTCGGATGAGTTTCCTGGAGCAATGACAAGATCCCCGACGAGCGTCGGCGGAAGCACAGTCACGATTCACCTCTACTCCAAGAACGTGGACAAGCTATGGGCTCAGGCGCTTTCAGCTGGCGGAACTGTAACAATGCCGCTTGATAACCAGTTCTGGGGGGAACGCTACGGTCAGCTCTCCGATACTTTCGGCCACCGCTGGTCGATGTCTCAGAGGATCAAGATGAGTCGCAAGGAAATGGAAGAAAAGCAAAGAGCCGCGATGGCGATGTTCTCACAGGAAGCGCATTCAGGAGCCCCTCAACCCGAGGCGCCTAGTGGTCCAAACTCGAATCCCTAATGCTCATTCCTTTGATCACTTGGTTTGCCTGCCACGAATTTTAGATCATAGGCATTCCTCCTTAGGAGATCACTTTCGATGACATCGCAACTCTATGTATGATATTAAACGCTCAGGATTATTGCCACGGAAAGATGGACTGAAACAAGAATAGCTCCACAGTGGGCATAAGTATCCATATTCACACCGGAGTGTAAAAAATCCTGTCATGAGAATATCTTTCAGCTGCCTAAACTCCCGTTGTAAGAATGTTCTGTCAGTGGGTAAACATTTTATGATGAATTCATTAGTGCTGTCAGCGACGAGCCGGCCAGAGCTCTCTCAAGACGCAACAATTCTGAAAGTGAACATCACAATTTGACTAGCATCGGAGTTGTAGGCCTTGGGAAGATGGGTATTTTGCACGCTGGAATCCTGAATGCACTTCCAGACACTAAAGTCGTGGCCATCACCGAGAAGGAAGGCATGATACGCAGGGCTGCAAAGAAACTTCTACCAAACATATCGTTTTACGACAACGTAGCAGAGATGGTTGAGCGCCATGATCTCGAAGCGATCTATGTGACGACTCCGATTGTGAGTCACCTTTCGATAGTTGATGACCTTTCAAAAAGCGGGAAAAAGGTGGCGTTGTTCATTGAGAAACCCCTTGCTGGAAACTTGAAAGACTCGAAGGAGATACTTGCAAAGGCCTCTTCTCTAGGAAGCGTAAATATGGTTGGCTTTCAAAAAAGATTTGCTCCGCAGTTTCAAAGAGTGAAACAGCTTCTGGAGAACAAGGCTCTTGGAGAGCTTTTTTTCTTCAAAGGCTACTCTTTCGTGTCCGGAGTATTCTCCAAGGGTAGTGGATGGAGATTTGCCAAAGGCCAGGGAGGCTCTTTGCTTGATCTTGGTTCGCATCTAATTGACCTCGTGCAATGGTATTTCGGGGAGCCTTCTTCTCTTACTGCATCAGAACGAAGTATGTATTCGGAAGAGGTTGAAGACTTTTCACACGCAGCATTCAATTTCAACTCCGGCCTGATTGGCCACATTGATGTGTCATGGAGCGTCGCAGGATACAGACTCCCAGAGACCCAGCTTGAAATTCACGGATCAAACGGCGTGATTGTTGTGAATGATGATGCTCTAAGAATATCGATAAACAAGGATGTCCCAAATGTAAATTCTCTTGGAACTCATAACCTGAGGAAACCAGACTTTACTCCGGGAGTTGATTTTCTCTTGGGCGATCCAGAATACTGCCTTGAAGACAAGTACTTCATTGGATGTATTAAAAGTGGAAAGGTTCCTGATCCAGGGCTCGATGCAGGCCTTAAAGTGAACAAAGTCGCAGAATCAATCCATAGTTTCAAGCAAGAAGGGATGCTTTGAGCTTGGCAATCGATCGATTGCTCATAGGTGACAATTCGTTCAACGGGGTCGACCACCTCTCACAGGAAAGATCTAGAGAGAAGGCAAACACTCTGAACGTTGAAAGAATATCAAACGTGATCAAAATTGCCCTGGATAGCGGGGCGCAGGGGCTCTCTCTTTCGGTTACGCCAAACATGTACGAGGTGCTACGCCATTTGAAAGACGAGGAGTACGATAAGGAATTCGGGATGTATCCTATTCTGCCAGATGCTTCGTCAAACGTTCGTATTGCATCTGAAAAAGGAATGGTTGGAATGATGACGGATCTTTTTGGGAAGATGGATTTTGGGACAAAGGCAAAATCTTTGATCCAAGGAGGCCTCGGGGCTCTGACGATGGATCCGACGCGTATCATGAAGACCTATCTTAATGCTCAGGTCTCAATATTCATGGGAGCCTCACCGAAGAACGCGAAACTGAAAGCTGTCTTTCTCCACGAGATAATCTCAGACCTTATTGTCAGCTTTCAAATGAAGGATTTGTTCAGGGAGTACGTAGAGTTTGCATCCGACTCCTTGGATACTATGCCTGGCTTTGTCACGCGAAACTTTGCTAGGTTTGCCGATTTTGTCGCAACGACTGATGTCCCAATGAAGGACCTTATGGTCATGACTCCTTTCAACAAGGTGGGCTTTCAGATGAACCCATCACGCGAAAGCTGCGAGGAGAGCCTCTCAAAGATTCCAGATTCTAAGGTTATAGCGATGAGCATACTTGCCTCGGGCTATCTCAAGCTTGAGGATTCAGTTCAGTACCTGCATGGTCTTCCAAAACCTGTTTCTTGCGTGGTTGGAGTGTCGACAGAGTTGCATGCTAAGGAGACATTTTCCTTTCTCCAGTCTCATCTAAGCTAGACAGAATGCATGACTGGGCAAAGTCTCGTTTTTCTATCGAGCATTCCAGCTAATTGCGAGATTCTGCATAGTATGAGGATCAGATTCAGCCTTTGGGAGGTACATCATCGGATTCTGCTTGATTGCCTAAATTCTCCTCAAGGTTGCTTCATTGCATCACATGTTGTGAGCTCGTTTTGACCTAAGGGCCTATCTTCACTGTTTTCGGGCCTATTGGCAGTGAAGATTTTGTGGAATAGGCTGTTTAAGAAGGGTTTTTATGGTGAATTCCTCTGGCCTAAGAGTACTAGAGAATCTTTCCAGATGCTTCTGAATTATTTTGAAAACCTCAATATTCTCTAGAGAGGAATATAGATTTTGGAAGTTAAGATAGAAGAACGCAACTCATCATTAAACCAGAGCCAAAAGCAGGCGTCAATCCAAGTCCTCCGAGATAAAGTGACTGTCGTCATTCCCACTTTGAATGAGGAAAAGGCAATTGGTCCGCTTCTTGGCGAAGTAAGGGGAAGAGGCTATGTCAAAGTCTTGGTGGTCGACGGATATTCTAAAGATGGAACTTTGGAGACGGCGGAGAATTCAGGAGCCGAGGTTGTTCTGCAACACGGCAAGGGAAAAGCAGGCGCTCTACTAACTGCATTCAGGATGGTAGAGACTCCATATGTTCTAGTGATGGATGGCGACGGAAGTTACGATCCTGGCGACATTGACAAGTTCCTGCCTTTCATGGATGACTTTGACTTTATCAAGGGTGCGAGGGAGAAGAATGAGAACATGTCAAAGCTGCATAAGCTAGGAAATCGCATCATTACGAAGACTTTCAATTTGCTTTTTGGAACTACTGTTGCAGACATCTGCTCTGGAATTTACATGTTGAAAACCGAGACGGTAAGAAACTTGAGTTTTGAAAAACATCCATTGACTGT